>FZPS01000181.1_pt49 | contig 24951 bp, 22 predicted proteins | sample 1817821 | NCBI WGS metagenome assembly FZPS01 (sample SAMEA104158645, study PRJEB21678) | metagenome | place: Germany | collected 2015-04-21 | reverse complement strand
CTTTCGCTACCTTCGCCTCGTAACGGTACATAAGCTGCCAAAGTACGGCAGCTAAGTACCGACGGTCTCAGAGTACCTGCTTGTGGTGCTTATTAAACTTGCACAATTTGGCAAAGATTTCGTGAGTTTCGCAATTGCCTAAATAAAAGCCTTATAAGAAAGGAGTAATACATGGAGTATTTAGAGATGATTGCCAGTCGAGTTAAGAAGGCTTCTGTTAAGCTAGCCCTAATGCCACAGGAGGATAAAAACAAAGCTCTAAAAGCATGTGCAAAGTCTTTGATTAATATGCAGGACCAGATATTAGCTGCTAATTTGGAGGATATAAAGAATTCAAGAGAGAACGGTGTTAAGGAATCCTTAATAGATAGGCTGATGCTTTCTCCTGAAAGAATTAAGGATATGTCTGATGGTTTAGTGGAAGTATCTAATCTAGACGATCCAGTAGGTGAAGTATTATCTATGAAACTTCGTCCAGGTGGACTATTAATAGGAGAAAAACGAGTACCCTTAGGGGTTATTGGGATGATTTATGAATCTCGTCCAAATGTAACAGCTGACGCCTTTGGTCTATGCTTTAAAACTGGAAATGCTGTAATTCTTCGAGGTGGCAGTGATGCAATTAATTCAAATATGGCAATAGTAAAGGCCTTGCATAATGGGCTTAAGGAGTCAGGTGTAAGTGAGGATGTAGTTATATTGATTGAGAAAACATCTAGAGACATAGTTAATCAAATGATGAGATTGAATGATTACATAGATGTGCTGATTCCAAGAGGGGGTCGTAGTCTTATCGAATCGGTTAAGGAAAATAGTACAGTACCTGTAATTGAAACAGGTACAGGCAATTGTCATATATATGTAGATGAATTTGCTGATTTTGATATGGCACTTAATATAATTGATAATGCAAAGACTCAAAGACTTGGTGTATGTAACACATGTGAATCCCTAGTTATTCATGAGAGTATAAGTAAAGACTTTATCCCTTTGTTATACCAAAGGCTTAATGACAAAGATATAGAGATAAGAGCAGATGAAAGAGGATGTGCTATCAGTCCAGCTTGTAAGCTTGCAACTGAAGATGACTATAAAGCTGAATACTTAGATAGGATTATATCTCTGAAGGTAGTAGATAGCATAGATGAGGCTATTAGTCATATAAATTATTATAATACAAAGCATTCAGATGCAATTATAACCAATGATTATAATAATGCAATGAGATTTCATAATGAAATCGATGCTGCAGCTGTGTATGTTAATGCTTCTACTAGATTTACAGATGGTAATGAATTTGGATTTGGAGCAGAGATTGGCATAAGCACACAAAAGTTACATGCAAGAGGTCCCATGGGGCTAAAATCGCTCACAACAAGCAAATATATTATATATGGAAATGGGCAAATAAGAGAGTAACAAATACAAATCACATAGAAAAGGAAAGAAGGTAATTTATGTCTGGAAGAGTAGTTTATGATATGCCAACTGGAGAAGAATTTAAGCAGTTCTTCAAGAAGTTTAAGAATGTTTTGTTTGTTTTTATTGGGTTATTTATTGTTGCCATATTAGTATTTGGTTCCTTTTATACTATAAAAGAACAAGAGCAGGCGGTAATAACTACATTTGGAAAAGCAAAGACAAGCTCTGAGGCGGGTCTTCATTTTAAGATACCCATTATTCAGAAGGTCCATAAGGTTGACACAACAATAAAGGCATTTCCTATTGGATATGACGAATTGACGGGCCTGTCCATAGAGAATGAATCACTTATGATTACAAATGATTTTAATATTGTAAATGTGGATTTCTATGTAGAATATAAGGTGTCCGACCCAATTAAATATCTATATGCATCATCAGATCCGGTGACCATATTAAAAAACATAGCTCAAAGCAACATTCGAAGTGTGGTTGGAAGCTATGATGTTGATAGTGTAATTACTGCAGGAAAGTATGAAATCCAATCAAAGGTTAAGGAAGAAATCATGGAGAGGCTATTAGTACATGATATTGGCCTTATGTTAGTTAATATAACAATACAGGATTCTGAACCTCCTACAGAACAGGTTATGGAGGCATTTAAGTCTGTAGAAACAGCTAAGCAGGGAAAAGATACTGCCATTAACAACGCAAATAGATATAGAAATGAGCAGTTACCCAAAGCAAAAGCTGAGGTTGATAAGATACTTCAGCAAGCTGAATCAACAAAAGCAAAAAGGGTAAATGAGGCTGAGGCTGAAGTGGCTAGATTTAATGAGATGTATAAGGAGTATACAAAATATCCACTAATTACAAAGGAAAGAATGTTTTATGAGGCTATGGAGGATATCCTACCTTCACTTAAGGTTGTTATAGATAGTGGAGATTCAAATCTTAATAAAATTCTTCCCCTAGAGCCAATTGTGGAAGGAGGAAACAACTAATGGGTAAAAAAATCAAAAAAATAGGTGGAGCATTATTTGTATTTATATTACTTGCCGCCATAATTGTTTTATCAAATTCATTGGTAATTACAAAAGAAAATGAATATTCACTCATAAAAAGGTTTGGAAAGATTGAACGCGTTATAGATAATGCTGGATTATCCCTTAAGACCCCATTTGTAGAATCAGTGGATAAGTTACCAAAGGATATTCAGTTCTATGATATGCCTACTTCTGATGTTATAACCCTAGATAAAAAGACAATGGTTGCAGATATTTATGTTATGTGGACTATAACAAATCCTATTCGATTTGCTCAGACAACAAATTCATCCATACCCATAGCTGAGAGTAGGATTAATACTACAGTATATAATGCAATGAAAAATGTAATAAGCAGTATTGAGCAGAATGATGTAATCAGTGGAAGAGATGGAAAGTTAAATGCTGCCTTTATGGATGACATAGGAGATTCTCTTATGGAATATGGAATTGAGCTTATTACAGTTGAAAACAAGCACCTTGATTTACCAAGTGATAATAAGAATGCAGTTTACGAAAGAATGATATCAGAAAGGGACCAGATGGCGGCTACCTATACTGCAGAGGGTGAATCTGAGGCTCAGATTATAAGAAATCAAACCGACAAGGAAATTGAAATCAGCATATCCACTGCTAAGACACAAGCGGCTAGGATTATTGCTGAGGGAGAGGCAGAATATATGAGGGTTCTTTCTGAGGCTTATTCAGACACCTCAAAAAGTGAATTCTATACCTTTATAAGATCATTGGATGCTGCCAGAGCTTCACTTAATGGTGAAGATAAAACACTTATATTGTCAAGTGATTCTCCTATAGCTCAGATATTTTATCATAAAGATTAATTTATTGTCAGGTAACAAAAGATAAGCAGTCTTCATATTATAAATCGACAGTTTAAACCGACAGGCATAACTTTAAATATTAACACATAAGTTATATTGGTAGACAATTTGTGTAAAGGCTTGGTATTGGGTAGAATTTAGATTGTGATGTAATAAGATATGGGAGATTGCATATGATTATCGATTTTAATAAAGTAAAATATTCCTATGAGGATTTGGTCGCAGATGCAAAAGCTTTAGCAAAACAATATAAGAGCATTTTACAATGTGTCACGATTGGTAAATCCCATGACAATCGTGACATTGTTATGTTAAAGCTAGGAAGAGGACTGAAATATATTCTTTTTACTGCTGGTGTACATGGGAGAGAGACCATTAATCCTATAGTTTTAATGAAGATAGCCGAATTTTATGCTAAGCAATTTGAAGATTATCAAGGTCTTGGAGAAAAGTACGATAAAAGGTTAGCAAGGCCCTCAACCATGATAGAAGAACAATATGATTATATGATATTTGGAAAATGCGTATATGAATTATTAGAAACATATACTATCCTAATGATTCCACTTTTAAATCCTGATGGCTATATGATATCATTATATGGAATTAAGTCTCTTAAGGACTTAGACCTAAGAGAAAGGATAAAGAAAAAAGGTCATAATTATTCCCAATGGAAATATAACGGACGAGGTGTAGATATTAATCGTAATTTTCCCTGTAATTCATGGAAGCCAAAGAATTCTAAAGATTATGCGGCCAGTGAAAATGAGACAAAGACCTTGATTCAGATATTCCATCACTATCGTATTAGGGGGTTTTTAGATTTTCATTCACGGGGTAAGTGTATCTACTATCATAGAAAAAGTATGACTGAGGCTTATAATGAAAAGCAATTGCAGATAGCAAAGCGTTTAAAGGATATTACTAAATATCAATTAGTAGATCCAAAACATGAAATTGATTATGGAGATTCTGGAGGAAATACAGTACATTATTTTTCTGAACATTTTTATAAACCTGCCATAACTATAGAAACTGTTGACGAGGAGGCTGGTTTCCCCTTAGATTACAAATATCGAACATCCACATATGAGGAGCTTAAATTGATTTTATTTGAAATAGCTGGTCTGTTTTTATAGCTAGACCCTCATAAATGTGGATGTACTTAATAACATAGGCTGGAGGATAATTGTGGAAAAGCTAAAAAACACAAACGAACTAGAAACAAATAAACAACTAGATTTTATTAATATTCTAAAATCAAAATATGAAGATGAATATAAAAAAACAGGTGTCAGAAAAACATATTATATACAGACCTTTGGCTGTCAAATGAACAGCAGGGATTCTGAAAAGATATCTGGTATATTAAAACGTATTGGTTATGTAGAAACAGACACAGAAGATGCAGACTTTGTTCTTTATAATACATGCACTGTAAGAGAAAATGCAAATAACAGGGTATATGGTAGGCTTGGTTATGTAGGAAGGCTAAAAAAGAGTCGACCTGGTATGCTTGTTGCATTATGTGGATGTATGATGCAAGAATCTACTGCTGTAGAAAAGATTAAGGCTAGCTATCCCTTTGTAGATATAATCTTTGGCACTCATAATATATTCAAGCTGGCTGAGCTTATTAAGACTCGTTTGGATAATGAGGAGATTGGCACAAAGCACTCTGACCGTATGGTAATTGACCTTTGGAAGGATACAGATATGATAGTTGAAAACCTTCCTAATGATAGGAAATATTCCTTTAAGGCTGGAGTGAATATTGTATTTGGCTGTAATAATTATTGTAGCTATTGTATAGTACCTTATGTAAGGGGAAGAGAAAGAAGTCGAAACCTTGAAGATATACTAGAGGAAGTAAAGGCCTTGGCATCTGAAGGGGTCAAGGAGATTATGTTACTTGGCCAAAACGTGAATTCTTATGGAAAAAACCTTGATAAGCCATTGACCTTTGCAAAGCTCCTAGAGGAAATTGAGAAGATTGAAGGAATTGAAAGAATTAGATTTATGACCTCTCATCCTAAAGATCTATCTCAGGATTTAATAGATGTTATGGGTAGATCCAAAAAAATATGTAACCACCTCCATCTGCCCTTGCAATCAGGAAGTACAAGGCTTCTTAAGATTATGAATAGAAGATATACTAAAGAGGCATATTTAGATTTAGTGGAGAGAATTAAAAAAGCTGTTCCTGATATTTCCTTGACTACTGATATTATAGTAGGTTTTCCTGGTGAAACAGAGGAGGATTTTCTTGAAACATTGGACGTTGTAAAAAGGGTTGGTTTTGATAGCGCCTTTACATTCTTATATTCTAAGCGTACTGGTACTCCCGCAGCTAATATGGATAATCAGGTAGATGAAAAAGTAGCTAAAGACCGCTTTGATAGGCTACTTACTGCCGTACAAGAGTCATCATCTAAGTCTTTGGGAAGGTATGAGAATACTGTTCAGGATGTATTGGTAGAGGAGGTTAACAGCCAGGATGGCAGCCTACTTACTGGAAGACTTAGTAATAACATGTTAGTTCATTTTCCTGGTAATCAAAGTCTAATAGGAAGTATAATTCCTGTATATTTAAAAGAAAGTAAAGGCTTTTATTATATAGGGAGCCAGGCATGAGATATCCAATTTATATAAAGAAATGTAATTAATGCCCTGCGCCTGTATGAAATGTCAAGGAAACATATATTCAACCTCTTCTTTTTGTCAAATTGTATAAAATATTCAATCAGTATACTTGACATATTTATAAATTCAGTTTAAAATTTATTTATTGTATTATATTTCAAATGTAATTCTTATATATATTATATAGCTTTTGTATAAGTGAAGTATTGATTATTTTGCTTTGAAAAGGTTGTTTTTATATTAGATACATTTTAATGTACAATGAAAATTAAATAAGGAGGTGCTCCTGTGCTAGAAGTAGTAATTGCTATTGTAGTTACCTTCGTGATTGTAGCTCCTCTTGCTTGGAGGTTTGCAATTTCTTATCGTATTAAGGTATATGAAGCAAAGATAGGTAGTGCAGAGGAAAAAGCGAGAGAAATCATAGATGAAGCTTTAAAAACAGCTGAAACTAGGAAAAGAGAGGCATTGCTTGAGGCGAAAGAGGAATCTCTTAAGGCTAAGAACGAATTCGAGCGAGAAACTAAGGAACGACGAGCAGAGTTACAACGCTATGAGAAAAGGGTTTTAACTAAGGAAGAAAACTTAGATCGTAAAACCGAAGCACTGGAAAAAAAGGAAGCAAAACTTTCTGTAAAGGAAGCGGAACTTGATAAGGTTAGACATGAAGTTGAAGAGTTCCATGCTAGACAATTGCAGGAGCTGGAGAAAATCTCCGGACTTACCTCCGAACAAGCTAAGGAATATCTATTAAAGACTGTTGAAGAAGAAGTTAAACATGAAACTGCCATTCTCATTAAGGAATTAGAGAACAAGGCAAAAGAAGGGGCTGAAAAGAAAGCCAAAGAATATGTAGTTACAGCTATTCAACGCTGTGCAGCTGACCATGTTGCAGAAACTACAATTTCGGTTGTTCAGCTTCCTAACGATGAAATGAAGGGGAGAATTATTGGAAGAGAGGGTCGTAATATTAGAACCCTTGAAACTATGACAGGTGTAGATTTGATTATAGATGATACACCTGAAGCTGTTATTTTATCAGCCTTTGATCCGATCAGGAGGGAAGTTGCAAGAATTGCACTTGAAAAGCTGATTGTAGATGGAAGAATTCATCCTGCAAGAATTGAAGAAATGGTAGAAAAGGCTCAAAAAGAAGTAGAAGTGATGATTCGTGAAGCCGGTGAGGCTGCTACACTTGAGGTGGGTGTACACGGAATTCATCCTGAACTAGTCAGGCTTCTAGGTAAGATGAGATTTAGGACAAGCTATGGCCAGAATGCATTAAAGCATTCTATAGAGGTGTCAATTATGGCTGGCTTGTTAGCTAGTGAAATAGGAGTTGACGTTAGAATTGCAAAGCGTGCTGGTTTATTGCATGATATTGGTAAATCCGTGGATCATGAAATTGAAGGAACCCATGTTCAGATAGGTGTAGACTTATGTAGGAAATACAAAGAGTCTCCTGTTGTTATTAATGCAGTGGGTGCCCATCACGGAGATGAGGATTTCCAATCCTTGATTGCAAATATAGTTCAAGCAGCTGATACTATTTCAGCAGCCAGACCTGGAGCAAGACGTGAGACCTTAGAAACATATACCAACAGACTGAAACAATTAGAAGATATTACCAACGGCTTTAAAGGAGTAGACAAATCATTTGCTATTCAAGCGGGTAGGGAAGTTAGGGTTATGGTAATACCAGATCAGATAAGTGATGCAGATATGGTTTTATTAGCTCGTGACTTATCAAAGCAGATAGAAAATGAATTAGAGTATCCGGGACAGATTAAAGTTAATGTAATTAGAGAATCCAGAGTAACAGATTATGCCAAGTAGGTCAATTTGATCTAATAACCAAGTGGTTAAAACCTTGTATTTATTCATATAAGTGTTTTAACCACTTGTTTTTATATAATTAATGATAGACAAGTTGTTTGAAACTTATAAATACATATATGGTATTGTGGGTTAATTGCACATATATTCGGCAAATTGCACAACAAATCCTTGACACACGGACACTTGATTCTAGCAGGAAATACTTTTTTAGTTTTTTTTGATATTTTTGTTGCAAATTGAAAAAATATATATTACAATGATACTCAAATTCTTTTAAGGGAAAATTAGAAAGAGTAAGGAAGGTGCAATATGGCATTAACATTTTCTAAAAAAGCAATTGAAGTTAAGCCTTCATCTACGCTGGCAATAACTGCCAAGGCAAATGAGATGAAAGCAAATGGAATTGATGTTGTGGGATTTGGAGCAGGGGAACCTGACTTCAATACACCTGACAACATCTGCGAGGCTGCAATTAAGGCATTAAAAGATGGTTTTACTAAGTATACACCCGTTGCTGGTACCTTAGAGCTACGTAAGGCAATATGTGAGAAGTTTAAGTCCTTTAATAATATTAATTATGAGCCTGACCAAATAGTAGTCAGCAATGGAGGAAAACATTCCCTAACTAATATTTTTTCAGTAATATTAAATCCTGGTGATGAGGTGATAATCCCATCTCCATACTGGTTAAGCTACCCTGAAATCGTAAGATTGGCTGATGGTCTTCCTGTATATGTAAGGGCCGATAAGTCCCAGAGTTATAAAATAACTGCAAAACAGTTAGAGGAAACATGTACTGATAAGACCAAGGCTTTAATCTTAAACTCACCTAATAATCCAACTGGTATGGTATATACAAAGGATGAGCTTGAAGCAATTGCTAAGGTGGTTGTAGAAAAGGATATTTATGTAGTTTCTGATGAGATGTATGAGCATTTAATCTATGGTGGTGAAAGCCATGTAAGTATTGCATCCTTGAATGAGGAAATATATAAACGCACAATTACCTGCAGTGGAGTATCCAAAAGCTATGCAATGACAGGATGGAGAATTGGCTATACTGGTTCATCAAAAGAGATAGCAAAGCTTATGAGTAGCGTACAAAGCCATCAAACCTCTAATCCTAATTCTATTGCTCAAAAGGCAGCATATGAAGCTATAGTCGGTCCTCAAACTTCTGTTCAGTCTATGGTGGTTGAATTTGAAAAGCGATTGAACTATATGATGGACAGAATTTTGGCTATGAAGCATATATCTGCTGTTAAACCACAGGGAGCATTTTACTTTTTTGTTGATGTAAGTAAGACTTTTGATAAGGCCTATAAAGGACAGAAAATTGCAAATGTAGATAATTTGGCAAAAATCCTTCTTGAGGATTATAAGGTGGCTGTAATTTCCTGTGATGATTTTGGCTTTAACGATCATATTCGCCTTTCCTACGCGATTTCAATGGAAGCTATAGAGAGAGGATTAGATAGAATTGAAGCTTTCCTTGAAGATATATCTTAGTGGATATGATAAATTGAAATAACAAGTTTTATCTCATTTGGTAAGCATTATGGCATTTTAATTTGAAATAATATGAAATATAAGAGGTAGTGTTTACAATATTTTGTTAAAACACTACCTTTTCTTTTGTTTTTATGTTAAAATTATGGAAGAATATTGTTTAATATTAGTATAGATAAAACAAGAAAGAGGTAGATCCTATGGCATTGTTTGGATTTATAGGTGTAGGTAATATGGGTTCTTCTGTTCTTAAGGCTTCCTATAAGACTTTTGGACATGATAATATAATATATTTTGACCAATCAAAAGAAAGATGTTTAGATATCAAAAGCAGTTTAAACATTAGTCCTGAGAAGGATAATATTTCTCTTGTTAATAAATCTAGATATATAATTCTTGTTGTAAAGCCTCAGTATATATCTAATGTGCTAGATGAAATAAAAGGGCATGTAAAACCTGACCATATAATTATATCTATGGTAGCTGGAGTAAGTATAAATGCAATAAAGAAGGCCCTAGGTAATGATATAAGAGTTGTTAGGGCTATGCCTAATACACCAGCTCTTATTTTAAAGGGTGCCACGGGCATAAGCTTTTCCTTGGATAGCTATAGTGAGGATGAAAGAGCTCTTATTGATAGGTTTTTTTCTTCCTTTGGAGAATATGAGATCTTTGATGAAGATTTAATGAATGCTGTTACATGTGCTTGTGGAAGCTCACCAGCCTATGTATATACATTTATAGAAGCCTTGGCAGATAGTGTGGTAAGCCTAGGAATCCCTAGAGATAAGGCTTATCTTTTAGTTGCGCAGACAGTAATGGGTGCTGCTTCCATGGTTTTAGCTAGCAATGAGCATCCAGGTGTATTAAAGGATCAGGTGTGTTCACCTGCTGGTACCACTATTGCTGCTATAAAGGCATTAGAGGAGAATGGCTTTAGAAATGCCATTATGAAGGCAACAGATGCCTGCTATAATAGGGCCAATGAAATGACTTTACAAAGCCAAACTGATAAATAATCAAGGAGATTGTTATGGTGCCATATAAGAGAATTAAAAGAGACCTATCCTTTAAAGGAAAGATAATAGATTTTTACAGTGATACAATTTTAATAGACAATGACAAAAAAGTAACATTCGACTTTGTTGACCATAAGGGTGCATCTGCAATAATACCTGTTGACAAGGATGATAAGATTCTTATGGTTCGTCAATATAGGAATGCAATTGATGACTATACCCTTGAGATACCAGCAGGATGCTTAGATCTCGGAGAGGATAATCTTACATGTGCAATTAGAGAATGTGAGGAGGAAACTGGTTATAAACCTAATAATGTTAAGCATTTAATAGATGTTCATACAACAGTGGCTTTTAGTAATGAGCTTATAAAGGTGTATTATTCAAATAACCTATCTAAAACTTCCCAGAACCTTGATGAGGATGAGTATATTGATGTGGAAGGACATTCCATAGAGGAATTAATTGAGATGATATACCAGGGCAAGATTACCGATGCTAAAACAATTGCAGGTCTCTTAGCCTATAAACAAAAATGCTTTTATAAATAGCTTGTTCTATTTTTATAATCCTGTCATATCTATCTATTGATAATAAAACTTAATTATTAAGTGATGAATTATCTAAGTTATCAAATAATGATAAGGCAGGAAGAGCATATGAAAAGAATGAGATTAAGAATTCAGCAGATGAGTGTTGTTAGGATAGCAATACTCTTAATAATATTAGGTTTGTTTTTTGGAGTCCTATCAGCAAACATGTTCCAATCCTTCTATTATGACCGGATGATGAACTACCAAAATGTGATCTTTACTGAAATTGTAAGAGAAGATATTGATTATTCTGGCTTATTCTTTTATGTAATCGGAAAAAACCTTAAGGAATTTATAGTGTTTTGGTTACTTTCTATTACAATTTTAGGGATTCCGTATATGATTATGAGGCTATTTAGATTTGGATTTTATACTGGCTTTTTTATTTCATCAATTGCTATGCAGTATGGATTTAAGGGAATTATATTAGTCTTAGTATATGGATTTCCCCATGGTCTTATTTATATACCTATATTCCTACTTAGCCTTCATAGGGGATATGGTCTGTGTAGGTCAATATATTATGAAAATAAAAATTATCTAGGAGCTTTAAAGATGGTGAAAGACTATGTTTTTTTATGGATGTTTTTGCTTGTCTTGATTTTGATAGGAAGCTTTCTAGAAGCATATGTTGGGTCCTTTTTTCTAAAGAAAACTCTAGCTATATTAAGCTAAGAGTTAAGAATATACCATTTGGTAGTAATAATTATACATAATTGATACGCAAATGAGGAGGATTTAAATGAGGCAAGAGATTGAGGATTTTATAGGCTATCTTCAGGAAGTAAAACAGGCTTCAAAAAACACAATCAGCGCATACAAAAACGACTTGAGAAAATTGGAGTCATTTTTATGTCTGCAGGGGATAGTATCAGTATCAAAAATAACTGAAACAAGCTTAAATTCTTATATTCTTTCCCTGGAAAGGGATGGTATGTCACCTGCTTCAGTTTCAAGAAATATTGCATCTATGAAGGCCTTTTTGTTATTCCTTCTAAAAAAAGGGGGAATAGAAGGTGATCCTTCAGAGCGGATAAAAGCGCCAAAAGTTATAAAGAAGCCACCGCAGGTTTTGGACAAAAAGCAAATAACTAAATTGATTAATCAGCCTGATACAAACACCGATAAAGGCATAAGGGATAAGGCTATGCTGGAGCTTTTATATGCTACGGGCATTAAGGTATCAGAGTTAATTAATTTAAAATTATTGGATATTAATTTACTTGGGGGATTTCTTACCTGTGGAGATAAGCAGGAAAGGAGTATACCTTTTGGTGGTCCTGCCAAAAAAGCCCTAAAAGCATATCTAGATATTCGTGAAAGCAAATTCGATAAAATAAACAATGAATTTCTTTTTTTAAATAGCAAAGGCGAGCAGTTAAGTAGACAAGGTTTTTGGAAGATACTTAAGGGGTATGCTAAGGATGTAGGGATTTGTGATATTAATCCTAATATGATTCGTCATTCATTTGCTGCTCATATGATAGGGAATGGAGCAGATATTGGTATTGTTCAGAAATTTTTAGGCCATACAGATATAAGCACTACTCAGCTATACCTAACAGATAATTATGCAAATAGTCGTGAGGTATATGCAAATGCCCACCCTAGAGCATAGGCATACCAATATAAAAGGGATGTTACTATTGTGAATAAGATATTCGCAGTAGTAGACATCCCTTTTATTATGTTATAGAAACTTAAGTCCTATTACATAAAAACGGTTTGTTAAGAATACGCATTCCCGTGTTTTGTATTTTTAATTATTGTATTTGATCAGCTATAGTATATATAAGCTTCTCGGATTCTTCCCATCCAAGACATGGATCAGTAATGGATTTACCATAAACATGACCAGATACCTCTTGACTACCAGGCTCGATATAGCTTTCAATCATTACGCCCTTAACAAGCTTAGCTATATCTGTTGAGATTCTTCGGCTATGAAGAACTTCTTTGACTATTCGAACTTGCTCAGAATAGTTTTTGTTGGAGTTAGCATGATTGGCATCAACTAAGGTTGCAGGGTTTTGTAAATCCCTTTCTTGGTACATATCTAGTAATCGTACAAGGTCCTCGTAATGATAGTTGGGTATTGACTGACCATGTTTATTAACAGCCCCTCTAATAATAGTATGTGATAGGGGGTTGCCTGTGGTATTAACCTCCCACTTACGATAGAGGAATGTATGACTAGTTTGTGAGGCAACTACTGAATTCAACATAACTGTGAAATCTCCACTGGTGGGATTTTTCATACCTGCTGGTATATCCATACCACTTATGGTAAGTCTATGCTGCTGGTTTTCAACTGAACGGGCTCCTACGGCAACATATGAAAGAATATCCTCTACAAATGGCCAGTTTTCCGGATAAAGCATTTCGTCCGCTGCGGTAAGTCCTGATTCTGCAATAGCACGAAGATGCATTCTTCTCATTGCAATTAAACCCTCCTGCAGGTCAGGTTCCTTTTCAGGGTCTGGCTGATGTGCCATTCCTTTATAACCTTCGCCAGTGGTTCTAGGTTTATTAGTATATATTCTTGGTATCAGTATTAATTTATCTGAAACCTTATCCTGTACCTTGGCTAATCGTGATATATAATCACAAACAGCATCTTCATGATCTGCAGAGCAAGGACCGATAACAACAAGGAATTTGTCAGACTTACCTGTTATAACATCCCTGATTTGGGCATCTCTTTCCTTCTTCCTCAAGACATCCTTAGCAGGTAAAGGATAAGCCTTTAATAATTCTTCAGGTGAAATTACCTCTTTTACAAATTCAAAGCTCATTTTAAACCTCCCTTTTGGATTTGATTCATTGTATAATTTTTTTCTTACTTCGTCAATCAATATTTAAATTTTAACAATTACAAGCAGAAAGTATGTGATTTTTTCGAATATAAAGGTATAATAGTATTGAAGCATATTAATCGTATAAGATTATTAATTATATAGGCTAGCTGGTATAATTATATCTTATAGTTTATATGGATTATAACAGATTTATTTATGATAAAAGGCAGGGAGTGATAAAAATGCAGATGTATGATCTGATAAATAAAAAGAAAAATAAGGCTGAGTTAAGCAAGGAAGAAATTGAATTTATAGTTAAGGGATATACCAAGGGTAAAATACCTGATTATCAGATGTCAGCTTTTTTAATGGCTGTATGTCTTAATAAAATGAACCATAGGGAGACTGCTGATTTTACCATAGCTATGGCAAATAGCGGAGATGTTCTGGACCTATCGCCCATTCATGGCATTAAGGTAGATAAGCATAGCACTGGGGGTGTAGGTGATAAGACTTCCCTAATCCTAAGCCCTATGGTGGCAGCATTAGGTATCCCTGTGGCTAAAATGTCAGGAAGAGGACTAGGTCATACTGGAGGTACTATAGATAAACTTGAAAGTTTCCCGGGTTTTTCCACAGATATATCCTCTGACCAGTTTATTGAAAATGTTAACTCTATCAAGTTATCCATAGTTGGTCAAACAGCAAATCTAGCCCCAGCAGACAAAAAAATATATGCCCTTAGGGATGTGACAGCTACAGTAGATAATATATCCCTAATTGCTTCTAGCATAATGAGTAAGAAGATAGCCTCTGGTGCAGATGTTATTGTTCTTGACGTAAAGACTGGAAGCGGTGCTTTTATGAAAAGTTATGAAGATTCACTAGCCTTGGCCAAAGAGATGGTTCAAATCGGAAGTTTATCGGGTAAACCGACCTATGCTATAATTAGCGATATGAATCAGCCTCTAGGAAGGGCAGTGGGTAATGCACTTGAGGTTAGAGAGGCCTTAGAAACTCTAAATGGTAAGGGGCCAGAGGATCTTCTTGAAATTAGCATCACCCTAGCTTCTTATATGCTTCTAGGTGCAGGCAGGGTTAAAAGCCCTAGTGAGGGTAGAGACTTATTAATTGAAACAATAAATAATAAGACTGCATTAGATAAGATGGCAGAGTTTATTCATACTCAGGGTGGTGACGATGAATTTGTATATAACCCTGACTTGTTAAAAACAGGATCCATTCGATATGATGTTAAATCCCCATCTGACGGCTATGTAAGTGAGATTAGAACTGATGAGGTTGGAATGGCATCCCTGCTTTTGGGGGGTGGAAGAGCAACAAAGGATTCTAAGATAGATTTGAGTGTAGGTATAATAATACACAAAAAGCTAGGAGATAAGGTTTCTAAGAACGAAGCACTTGCCACCCTATATGCAAATGATGATGCCAAGAGAAAGGAAGCAAAGGCTAGATTAATAAATGCTTATACTATTAGTAAGGATAAACCTGTTAAGCCACCATATATCTATAGTATTGTTACAAAAGATGGAGTTATGGATTACAAATAATAATAGAACTTTAAGTTATCTCATATAAAACAGTCCTATAAACACACCTACTATGGTATTATGTCTGATTCAGATTAAAATCTGCTCAACATACATATCATAGTAGGTGTTTTTCGAAAGGGGAAAATTTCTTTGGCTTCTTTTTTCTTATGGGATATATTTGTATCTACCTTTCATAATATGTTAGTAATAAATGTAAAGGTAAATTGATTTAGAAAATATTATGTATAGATATAGACCTAGAAGAAATAAAAGCCCATTCAAAGCATTTATTATAATAACTATAATTTTATTAGTATTATTTTTTTTATATAGAAACTCGAGTTTATTTTATCGAAAAAAAATAATATTGCCCTTTAGCCTGCATTTAAATAGACAAGAACTATATATGGTTAAGGGTGAGGAATTTAGGTTGTTTGTATATGGTATCAACAAACGAGTTTCATATCATTCTACTAACTTTAGGGTTGCTGGAGTTAATTTTAATGGCAGAGTATTTGCTTATCAAACTGGAAAGGCTTATATAATTGCAAAGGTTGACAATAAAGAATTGAAATGTAGGGTTAAGGTTATTGATCTAAATAAAAAAAGACTTACTTTAGATGTTTCTGATACATATAGGCTAAGAGTGAAGGGGCCTGCCATCCTAGTAAGATACAAAAGCAGTAATCCATCAGTTGCTAATGTTAATATCTTTGGTAAGATAAAGGCAAAGAGTCCAGGAAAAGCAACAATTACAGCAACTGTAAGAGGAAAGATCTTAAAATGCAAGCTAACAGTAAAATAAGATTATATCAATTGAAAAAAGGGACTTGTTATTTATGCGGATTTAATATTTTATAGACAAATTTATCATAGATTGGTCTAAAATCTTATAGCCTGGATTAAAATATTAGTAATAGTATATTAGTGGAGTTAAATATGAAAAAAAATATAAGCCTGGTTTTTGTTTCACTAATTTTTTTAATCTTATTACCAAAAACAATAATAAGTGCAAACATAAAAATGACAAAACCGGATGTTAATGATGCTATACCAGTAACAGCTATTGTGAATAGTCAGATGGAATTGGATACTCCTTCTGCTGTATTAATTGAAGGGTCTACAGGGACAGTACTATATGAGAAAAACAAGGATGAAAAATTAAAGCCTGCCAGTGTTACAAAAATAATGACCTTATTACTGATTTTTGAGGCAATTGACTCGGGTCAAATAAGCCTTATAGATGATGTTACCGTAAGCGACCATGCCGCCTCAATGGGTGGATCTCAGGTGTTTCTAGAGCCTTACGAAGTGCAAAATGTAGAAACCATGATAAAATGTATAAGTATTGCCAGTGCAAATGATGCTTCTGTAGCTATGGCTGAACATATAGCAGGTTCTGAAGAAGAGTTTGTTGCTAGAATGAATGCAAGGGCTAAAGAACTTGGTATGAATAATACGAATTTTATCAATTGCAGTGGTTTGGATGCTGATAATCATTATACAACAGCATATGATATTGCTATAATGTCTAAGGAATTAGTTACGCGTTTTCCACAAATAAGTAACTATTCAACTGTCTGGATGGATACCTTTGTCCACACAACAAGAAAAGGTAGAACTGAATTTGGATTAACTAATACTAATAAGTTAATTAAGTCCTATAATGGAATTACAGGACTTAAGACAGGTTCTACTAGTCAAGCAAAATACTGTCTATCTGCCACTGCAAGACGGAACAATATGGATTTGATAGCAGTTATTATGGCCGCACCTGACACAAAAACCAGGTTTAGGGAAGCAGCAAAACTACTTAATTATGGATTTGCCAATTATTCAATCTATGTTGATGATAATAAGGATATTATTATTGAACCAGTAAGGGTAACAAAAGGGGTATCCGACCTAGTTGGGGGAAAAGTAAAGGGGGATTTTTCATTTTTATGCTCAAAAGGTAAATCATCTGAGAATATAAGAAAAGAACTTGTCTTATATGATAAGGTATCGGCACCAGTTACTATTGAGGATAAGATAGGAGAGATTATCTATTATTATGATAATGAAAAAATAGGATCTGTTGATATTTTAGCATTAGAATCAATTGATAAAGCTGGATATATTGACTGTCTTGTAAAATCCCTAAGAAAATTTTTCATAGCTAATAAATAAGATTCTGGCTTATTGACACACTTAATACTTGCAGTTATAGTATAATAGATTAGAATTTTCTAAGCTTTACAGGTTTGAAAGGAGAAACCATGGTATTTATTTGGATTCTATTAGGCTTTACTATACTTTTTATTCTATGGTCTTTCCTAGAACAAAAAATAATTGTAACAACAAGATATAATATCAGTCTACAAGAGAATAAGAGTATTAATAATAATATTTCCTTTGTACTTTTGTCAGATATCCATAATAAAAGATTTGGAAAAAAAAATAAAAGGCTTATAAAGAAAATATTTAAAGAGAAGCCTGATTTTGTTATAATAGCAGGGGACCTTGTAACAAAAAGAGTGACCACTTATCCAAGTAATGCTTATAATATTATAAAAGACCTTTCGGACCATTTTCCGATTTACTATGCTTATGGAAATCATGAACAGGCTTTTGAGGATTTGAAAGATATAGATAAGGACTTGGTAGACGATCTTGAAGGTCATCTTTATGAATCATGGAAATTGTTTAAAGAGAAATTACTTAAGCTAGGTGTATATCTTTTAGATAATAAAAGCCTTATATTACAATATAAGGACAGCAGATTAATTATCACGGGCCTATCAATTTCAGCTGAGTATTATGGTAAAGGAAAAGGACTTTCTTTCAACCAGGAAGATATGAAGGATTATCTTGGTAATAGGGACTTGGAGGGCTACCAGATATTAATTGCTCATAACCCCGTATATTTCAAGTCTTATATAAGCTGGGGAGCAGACTTGGTCTTGTCAGGTCATATCCATGGGGGCTTGATACGCATTCCTTTTATAGGAGGTCTTATTTCTCCTCAGATAAAGCTTTTCCCAAAGTATGATGGGGGTCTTTATGTGGAAAATGACCAGTACATGGTGGTATCTAGGGGACTAGGAAGTCATTCCTTTATGCCAAGGATATTAAATCCGCCTGAAATTATCCTTGTAAGCCTTAAGGCTAACTAAGGATGATGATAAGTTTTGCTTGTCAAGTAATTAAGTATAGATAAGGCTATAGAAGACCTATGAAAGGAGCACTATGAGTATTCCTGTAAAACTGGAGGTATTTGAAGGTCCTTTAGACCTTCTGCTTCATTTGATAGATAAAAACAAAGTTAATATATATGATATTCCCATAGTTGAAATTACAGAGCAATATTTAGACTACATAAAGCAAATGGAATCAAGGGATCTTGAAATTATGAGTGAGTTTCTTGTAATGGCGGCTACTTTAATTAAGATCAAATCCCGTATGCTCTTACCCGCACCAGAAAGCGAGGAAGAAGAGGAGCTTGACCCGAGGCAGGAGCTAGTTGATAAACTTTTGGAATATAAGATGTTTAAATACGTTTCTGATAAGCTAAAGGATAAGCAAGAGGATGCCTCAAGGGTGATGTTTAAGTCTCCCTCTATTCCAAAGGAAATAAGTGATTATAAGGAAGAAATAGATGTTGAAGAATTGGTTGGAGATTTGACCCTATCAAAGCTTCATGAAATATTTACATCTATTATAAAAAGGCAATCAGACAAGATTGACCCTGTTAGAAGTAAGTTTGGTAAAATCGAGCAGGAAGAAATTGATTTATCTCATATCTTTACTCAGATACAGGAGTATGGTATTGCCCATAAGGTCTTTTATTTTAGAAATTTACTGGAAAGCCAAACCACCAGGATGGAAGTAATAGTGACCTTTCTTGGGATTTTGGAGCTTATTAAGCTTGGTAGAATTAAGATAGACCAGGAGTATATTTTAGATGATATAAAAATTACATATATGGCTTCAGATGTTATAACTATGGAGGAGGCAGGATTTTAGTGGAAATAAAATTAGTAGAAGCACAGATTGAAGCTATTCTCTTTACCATGGGTGAAGCTGTAGAATTAGATAGACTAGCTATGGCTATAGACCATGATGAGGATACAGCAAGAAAAATCATTCAAAATATGATGGATAGGTATGAGGATGAAAGTAGGGGGATTTGTATTATTGAGTTAGATGGAGCTTACCAGCTATGTACAAAGGCTTCTATGTATGAGACTATAATAAAGATAACTCATATTCCTAAAAAGCATGTACTTACGGAAGTGCTGCTTGAGACCCTATCGATTATTGCATATAAACAGCCTATTACAAGAATGCAGATTGATGCAATTCGAGGAGTCAAGTCAGACCATCCGGTAAATAAATTACTAGAATATAATTTGATATGTGAGTTGGGTAGGTTGGATGCACCGGGAAGGCCTATTTTATTTGGTACAACTGAGGAGTTTTTACGTTGCTTTGGTCTGCAATCCTTAGATTCACTTCCTGCAGTAAATCCTGAAAAACTAGAAGATTTTAAACTTCAGGCAGAAGAGGAAGCACACCAGCTTACACTTGATATATAAATTGAATATTATTATATAAAGATTTTAAGAAGAGTTGTCTTATGCTAGGGCAACTCTTTGTTATATTTCTCAAATCAAACCCTTTCTTGTTAATTTGCACAAAAACTAACAGTAATACTAAACACTGAGTTTACAATTATTAAATCAAGATTATATTGATAGTAATACCTTGGGAAAATATGATGCTATTGATGTAAATGTATATCAGTCAAACATTTTTCATACTAAGATGCTTATTAAGGAAATTGAGTTACAGCATTACTTATTTAATACAGATGTGTATAAATTAACTCCTAAGCAAAGGCTAGAGATTACTATGTATATAAATCCTGATGTGGCTTTGACAGCTCAAAAGGCATTTTATAGTGAGAAAAAACAAATCCCACCAATAGACAGCGCTTCGAGTATTTCAGGAGAATTTGTTATGGCATATCCCCCAGGAATTCCAATTCTAGCTCCTGGAGAAAGAATTACTGAGGAAATGATCAATTATATTCTTTATGCTAAAGATAAGGGCTGTGTAATGACCGGCCTAAAGACACGACTTTAGAACAAATAGGTATTGTTACAAATTCTTTTGCTCCTTAATTATATTACTTAGGAATAAGTCGGTATTCATTTAAATAAATTTAAGTAAGGAAAGCATTAGGATGATTTACTTGATTTATTTAAAAGCAAAATTTAATAAAGCGTCTATCGTATGTATAGGAATAATTATTTTTTTTACAACAATCAATTTTATAGACATAAAAAATTATTATGATGAAATGTATAATCAATACGAAATTGAAAATAATAACTTTGAAGACAAGTTAAAAAAGGAAAATGGGGTTTCTAGGGATTTCGACCTCTATGATTTTAATGAGCAAGGGCTAGACATAAATGAGCAGGAAATAAATGAGCAGGAAATAAAAAAGCCTGAAAATCTTAAGTTAAATTCATTATCGGCCTTACTTATGGATGGAGATAACAATAGGGTTCTATACGAACTAAACGGTTATAAAGAAATGCCAATGGCAAGCACAACTAAAATAATGACATGCATTATTGCCTTAGAACAAGGAAATCTAAATGACATAATAAGTGTGTCATCATATGCAGCAAGTATGCCTGATGTACAGCTTAATATCCGTAAGGGTGAAGAGTACTATCTAAAAGATCTGCTTTATTCATTAATGCTTGAAAGTCACAATGATGTTGCTGTAGCCATAGCAGAACATATAGGTGGGTCTGTAGAAGGTTTTGCCACCTTGATGAACGATAAGGCAAGAGAGCTAGGCTGTAATAATACCAATTTTATTACACCTAACGGCCTAGATGCAGAAGGCCATTATACAAGTGCCAGAGACTTGGCCGTGATCTCATCCTATGCTATTAATAATAAGGATTTTATAGATATAACCAATACATCCTCTTATCAATTTAAAGAAGTAAATAATGCTAGAAGCTTTACAGTAACTAATAAAAATAAATTTTTATATATGATGAATGGGGCTATTGGTATAAAAACAGGTTTTACAGGTAAGGCAGGATATTGCTTTGTAGGTGCCATTAAGCGCCCGGATAGAACACTTATTTCAGTAGTACTTGGATGTGGATGGCCCCCAAGTAAAAATCTTAAGTGGACGGATACAAAACGTCTAATGACCTATGGTATTGAAAATTATATAAGAAAACAGATATATTTAGATAAAGAACTAGGACCCTTATATGTTGAGGACGGTCAAATTAGTCTAGTTAATTTAAGTGTGGATGGAGATATGAACATATTATTACGGGATGATGAGAGAGTTCGTATAGACTATATCATACCCGACAAGCTTGATGCGCCCATAGAAAGAGGTCAAGAAGTAGGATGTGTAAAATATTATATTGATGACAAGCTATATAGTGAAGTACCAGTACTTGCAGAAAATACAAGTGCTAGAATTGATTATAGTTTTTGTTTTATGAGAATTTTCAAACTATGGAGCCTGCAGTAGTGCTTGAAAAATAGGGAAAAATTTGTTATATTTATAATTACTAGTAATAAATATCAATAAAGTTTAATATGAAAAGATATTCATTAGTAATAAAAATCTACTATTGGGACTGATAAAAAACTATAATAAGAGGTGTGTGAATGGGAAAAAAGATTACAGATAAGGTTACATGGGTTGGTAAGGTGGATTGGGAGTTAAAAAACTTTCATGGACACGAATATTCCACCAATAAGGGATCATCTTATAATTCCTATCTTATTAGGGACGAAAAGACTGTATTAATAGATACTGTTTGGCTCCCATATGATAAGGAATTTGTAGCAAATCTTAAGAGGGAAATTGACTTAAAGGAAATTGATTATATTATAGCCAACCACAGTGAAGTGGATCATAGTGGGGCCTTAGTAGAGCTTATGGCTGAAATTCCAGACACTCCCATATACTGTACAGCTAATGGAGTCAAGATATTGAAGGGGCATTATCACCAGGACTGGAACTTCGTCACAGTGAAAACAGGTGATACTTTAAATATTGGAAGCTCTACTCTTACATTTGTAGAAGCCCCCATGCTTCATTGGCCTGATTCTATGATGACTTATATGTCTGGTGAAAACATCCTATTTAGTAATGACGCCTTTGGTCAGCATTATGCAACAGAATCCCTATACAATGATAATGTAGATAATTGTGAGCTTTATGCAGAGGCATTAAAGTATTACGCTAATATACTTACTCCATTTAGTAGACTAGTTACTAAGAAGATAGAGGAGGTATTAAGTTTTAATCTACCAGTTAATTTGATATGTACCAGTCACGGTGTTATTTGGAAACATGAGCCTACCCAGATTATTGAGAAGTATCTTAAATGGGCTAATGACTATCAAGAAGACCAGATTACTATTATCTATGATACCATGTGGAACAGTACTAGGATAATGGGTGAGGCAATTGCAAAGGGAATTATGCAAGCAGATTCTAAGCTAACAGTAAAACTGTTTAATGCTGCAAAAGAAGATAAGAATGATTTAATAACTGAAATCTTTAAATCAAAAGCTATACTTGTGGGTTCACCTACAATAAACAATGGATTTTTACACTCCATAGCAGGACTACTAGAGATGGCCAAGGGAATGAAATTTAAGAACAAGAAGGCTGCGGCCTTTGGAAGCTATGGATGGAGTGGAGAGGTTGTAAAGCAATTGACTGAAAGACTAAAGGATGCCGGATTTGAAGTAGTAAATGACGGTATAAGATCCCTTTGGGTTCCAGATATGGACGAAATGGATTCTCTGACTAATTACGGGAAGGCATTTGTAGAATCAATATAGGATTTATATAGCTTAAAAATATAAAACTGTTCAAAATAGGATTGACTCCTTATTTTGAACAGTTTTTTGTAATAGGAAATTTCATCTTATTATAGAGTTTAGAATTTTTAATTATCAAATCCAAAATATTTAATGGAATTATTGTAGGATATATCCTCTATAAGTTTCTTTAATATTCTTCTATCATTAGGATATCTTCCGGTCTCTACCAGTGTACCAAATATATCACATAGGATACGTCTGAAATATTCGTGCCTTGTATAAGAAAGAAAACTTCTTGAATCTGTAAGCATTCCAACAAAATTACTTATAAGGCTTAAGCTAGATAGGGTTAAAATGTGGTCTCTCATTCCCATTTCATGATCATTAAACCACCAGGCAGACCCATGTTGAAGCTTTCCAATTGCTGTATCATCCTGAAAGCAGCCAATAACTGTATCTATAGCGGAATTATCTATAGGGTTCAGGGAGTAAATGATGGTTTTTGCTAGTTGATTTGTCTGGTCTAGGGCATTTAAAAAATCGGCCAACATAGCAGAGGAATTCCTGCTATCATCTATACAATCAAAGCCTGTATTAGGGCCAAGTGTCTTGAATTTACGTTTGTTATTATCTCTTTTTACACCATAGTGAAGCTGCATCACCCAATTTAACCTGTGGTATTCTTTCCCTAAGAATAGTAGTAATGCTGTTTTGAATTTTAAGACTTCTTCATAAGAAGGAATATTTCCAGCAAGTCGATTGGTCATGATTTTTTCTATTTCATCATCTGATGCAGGATAATACATAATAAATTCAAGTCCATGATCGGAGGTTTTACACCCAAGTGAATCAAAGAATTCCATACGATTTTTTAAAGCTTCACATAGGCTTTCAAAGCTATCTATCTTTATATTGCTAACTTGTGAAAGCTTATCAAGATAATCTAAATACTGGGCTTTGTCAATGTTTATAGCTTCATCAGGACGAAATGCAGGAAGTACCTGTGTCTCAAATGACTTGTCTTTTGCAATGCGGATATGGTGTTCCAAGGAATCAATAGGATCATCAGTAGTACAAAGATGTGTAACATTTGACTTTTGAATTATTCCTCTAGCACTTAGGTCTTTATTCTTTAAGATTTCGTTACAAAGGTTCCACACTTCATCAGCAGTCTCAGAATTTAAACAGCCTTCATAACCAAAATAGGTCTTAAGCTCCAAATGACTCCAATGGTAAATGGGGTTACCAATGGCAAGCTCAAGGGTTTCTGCCCATTTCTGAAACTTTTCTTTATCTGATGCATTACCAGTTATATATTCTTCATTTACACCATTAGCACGCATTAATCGCCATTTATAGTGGTCACCGCCTAACCAAAGCTGAGTAATATTTTCAAATCGTATATCATCAGCTATTTCCTTAGGGTCTATATGGCAATGATAGTCTACTATAGGCATCTTGCTTGCATAATCATGGTATAAGCTTTTAGATGTATCATTTGATAATAAAAAATCCTGATTCATAAAGGGTATCATAGAAATCCTCCATTCATTGCTTTCTGTTTTTATTATTGAATTTTTCTAAATTATATATTCGGGAATTTATAAAGTCAACCATATAGAAGTAAATATAGGAAAATAAAAAAGTTTATAATGTAACAATAAATATAAATATAATTTTTGTTCATAATATTAGAAAGAAAAACTATTATGAGTATAGGCAAATATGTAAAATCCTTGGATATTATGCGGTTATTTGCTATAATATAGTATAAGGGTTAAAATATGGTTTTATTTGAAAGGAAGGTACAGATGATAT
>FZPS01000220.1_pt78 | contig 24966 bp, 25 predicted proteins | sample 1817821 | NCBI WGS metagenome assembly FZPS01 (sample SAMEA104158645, study PRJEB21678) | metagenome | place: Germany | collected 2015-04-21 | reverse complement strand
TCCATATGATGCTTTCTAATGTGAGTTTGGTCGCTTTTCATTATAAGTCATATGGGACTTTTTGTGTATATTCAAAAAGCCTTATAATTCCACAGTGGAGTTACCCACTACAGAAATTATAGAGCCTGAATTTGCTGTTTTACTTCCCGGAGTTTCAGAGAAGCAGGCTGAGTTTTTAATGAATCTTGTCAAGATAGAAATGATGACTGAAGATATGCCTGTGACAGTTTCACTCGGTTCTTATACAGATTCTTACGAGGCACATAAGTCATTTGTTGATTTTTGTGCGTGCGCTGACGAGAGAATGTATCGTGATAAAAATCAGAAAGGATAACGCTTATGATGTATCAAGATGTTGTTATTGTAATTCCTGCCTTTGAACCAGACCAACGCATGCTGGAATTGTTACGAGATATTCGAGCACGAGAAAATAAGCCGTTTGAGATTGTCCTTATTGATGATGGTAGTGGTCCTGATTATAAAGCTTTATTTGAAGAAGCTGAGGAAAAATATGCTTGTCATTTATTAACTTATTCTGAAAATAAAGGTAAAGGCCGTGCCTTGAAGACAGCAATCTCTTATATCCTTGAAAAACTTCCGCAAGCTAAAGGGATTGTAACGATTGATTCTGATGGTCAGCACACTTATGAAGATACACTAAAATGTTTGGATGAATTTTTGCGTTATCCTGATAGCTTAGTTCTTGGTGTGAGAAAGTTTGAAAATTCTGTTCCACTTCGCAGTCGTTTTGGTAATGTACTGACTCGTGATGTTTTGGGCGCTTTTACTGGTATGAAAGTGTCTGATACACAAACTGGTCTTCGTGTTTTGCCAGCAAGTTGGTTAAAAGAAATGCTTGATGTCGAAGGCGAACGTTATGAATTTGAAATGAATATGCTCTTAAAAGCAAAAGAAGATGCTATCCCAATTCGTGAAGTTGGTATCGCGACGATTTATCTCGATGAAAATCAATCATCACACTTTGATGTGGTGCGTGACTCGCTTCGCATTTATAAAGTTTTCTTCAAGTATATTTTCTCATCACTGTTTTCATTCTTAGTTGATATCGTTGCTTTTACGATTCTAATTTCATTGTTTAATGGACTTAGTTTTAGTGCAGTTACTCTTGCATCCGTTTTAGCACGCGCGATTTCATCAGTGGTGAATTATTTCTTGAACCATAAAGTTGTTTTCAAGAAAGGTAAAGCCAGCAGTGCCATTAAGTACTTTATCCTTGTCATTGTGCAAATCATGGTATCAAGTCTTTTGGTAACCATAGTCGGAAATGCCTTGAGTGCTGTTCCGATTTCAATCGTTAAAATTGTTGTCGATGGTTTGCTCTTCTTTGTGAGCTACTTTATTCAAAAACATTTAGTCTTTAGTGGAGGTGGAAATGAAGAAGCTTAAAAACTTACTATATATTGCCGCCTTTGCCACCACGGTCTTTTACTTGACTTGGCGTTTATTTGCGACGATTCCATGGCACGATTCTTGGTTTGCTTTGATTTTTGGGATTTTGTTATGGCTTAGTGAAGTGGTCTCAGCCATTACGGGATACATTCTTATTTTGAATAAGCAGAAGAACTTCGAGCTGAAAAAACCAGAGATTTCTTATGACCGTTATCCTGATGTTGATGTCTTGATTGCCACGCATAATGAAGACCCTGATTTACTTTATAAGACAATTAATGCCTGTACTTACTTAGATTATCCTGATAAATCAAAGGTTCGCATCTTTGTCTGTGATGATACCAATCGTCCAGCAGTTGCTAAAATCGCAGAAGAACTTGGTGTTGGGTATTTTGGTTTATCTGATAATAAAGATGCTAAATCAGGAAACTACAATAATGCGCTTAGTAAAACATCAGCTCCGCTTGTGGCAACTTTTGATGCGGATATGATTCCATACCGTGAATTTTTGATGGAAGCTGTGCCATATTTCATTGAGCAAGTTGAGGCTTATGAAAGAGGTGACAAGTATGACAAACCAAAAATTGGCTTGATTCAAACTCCACAAAGCTTTTACAATGCGGACATTTTCCAATACAATCTGTTCTCAGAAGAAACTTTGCCTAATGAACAAGATTTCTTTTCAAAAGAAATCAATGTTTTCAACAATGCGCGTGGTGCAGCGGTTTACACCGGTTCAAACACGGTTATTTTCCGCAAGGCTATTGAAGATGTTGGTGGCTTTCCGACAGATACTATCACTGAGGATTTTGAACTTGGGGTTCGAATGAATGCGGCAGGTTATGTCAATTATTCAACGAAACGTCCAATGGCTAGTGGTTTAACACCGACAGACTTAAAGAGTGTTATCAAGCAGCGTGTTCGTTGGGGACGTGGGGTTATTAAGAGTAGTTATAACATGAACGTCTTCTTCAATAAAAACTTGACCAAGGGACAACGTTTGGTTTACATCAATGGTTATCTGTACTGGTGGTCATTCTTTAGACGTTTGCTGTACATTTTAGCTCCGATTTTGTACACGGTCTTTCATGTGCGTGTAGTAGTGTCAAATATTTGGTTGCTCTTCTTTTTCTGGTTACCAAGTTACGCTTTGACGCGTCTATCCATGCGGGAAGTTTCCAAAGAATATCGTACGCAAGTTTGGGGTGAAATTGTTGAAACCATTTTTGCGCCTTATTTAGTGATTCCTTTGATGATGGAGTCTTTCGGGATTAGTGAAAAGAAATTTAAGGTTACCAGAAAAGGAAACGACTCTTCATGGACCTTATATCTGTATGCTATCCCTTATGCGGTTCTTTGGCTGCTAGCTATGTATGGTTTGGTAACCTTTAACTATGGTAAATTTGGTTCAGAACTTTTCTATGGTAGTATCATTAGTTTCTGGCTCTTTTATCACATTGTTAACTTGACCTTTGCTATTTTCTGTGCGATTGGTCGTCCTCTTTATCGAGGCAGTGAACGTTTCCCTGTTGATGAACCGATGACTATCGAGGTTGATAATGATTCTTACCAAGTGAGGGTCTGTGATATTTCAGAAACAGGTATTTCCTTTAGTTCTAACTTGCCACTTTATTTGCCAAAAACGAAGGAAATAACGCTTCACTTGCAATCACGCGATTATCGTGCGAGAGCTAAAGGTCATGTGGTTCGTGTTGCGGTTGGTGAAAAATGCTGGCGCTACGGTGTGCAATTTACGGAAGTTAATCCAGCTGATATCCGTGAATTTTATCAATACATTTACGACCGTATCAATCACAATTTACCAACGCATAAGGATTCTTGGATGACAACTTGGGATGATTTGCTTGAAAACTTTAACCGACGTTTCCAAAGTAATGAACGTCCAGTTTCAGCATACGACCAAATTGCCTTACCAAAAGTGCGTCTAAATGAGGATGTTGAATACAACGGTACAAAACGTCAACTTAGAAAGACGAATTATTACTACATGACTTTTTCTGGACAACTAGAAAACCCACGAAGAAAGCCGATTGTCGACTTTATCTATCATGACATGTTCTTCAAGCTTGCCTTTGTCTCTTACGATATTGATAGAGATGAGTCACTGTACCAAGTGGTGAATCTTCCAACTCTGGAAAAATTACCTGCTTTTAAAGCTTTAGCAAATGAATGGAGGGAAAAAGTATGATAACGATTTTGAGATTGCTTTTATTCTTTGCTATTACCATGGGGTATGATGCCTTTTTCCGCAATGGGTTGAAGATGAATCGCCGTTTGACTTGGGTCTTTACTTTTGCATTTATTACCTTGGTCTTGCATCTTGGTAGTTTAGTTGGTGAGATGCTTGAGACGGTTTATGTTTTATCTGCTATAGGCTGTCTATTAAGTCTTTACTATTTGTGGTCGGTTTGGAAGAAAAAGGTTAAGGTTCGTAGGTTGGATTACATCTCTATTGGCATGATTTTTTACCTGCTTTTATTTGGGATGACGCTTTGGAATTCTCCAATTCTACACTATGATAACTTCACTCACTGGGCGACTATCGTAAAATTCTTCCATATCAATAATGCTCTTCCGACACAGTATGATACGATTATCAGTTATTATACTTATCCTGTTGGTAGCTCACTCTTTATTTATTTCTTTACGACTATTGTTGGTTTCTCAGAAGGAAGTATGCTCGTTGGGCAATTCTTCCTTATTGCATCCTGTCTATACGCTATGTTTGGTGCTTTGCGTGATGAACGTCGCGTTCTGATGGTTGCTATGGTATTTGCTTCATTTGCAGTCTTTAATACCTTTAATGTAGCCATTCGATTAAATAATTTGCTGGTTGATTTCTTGTTACCAGCACTTGCCTTGGCGGCTATAGCAGGTTGCTTTGCCTACCGTAATCGTTTCTGGATGATGTCGCTTCATACGGCGGTTGTTCTTGGACTGCTTAGCATTGTCAAAGTTAGCGGACTCTTCTTTGTTCTGTTAGCTTTGGTTGTTTATATTGCTTGCGTTGTACGTTTGTTGGTCCGTAAAAGAGCACGTCTAAAAGCGCTTATCATGATGGTGACAACTATTTTGGCAAGTTTCTTGCCGTTTATCATCTGGCAAAAACATGTGTCTAATAATTTTCCTAATGCAGCAAGTGCTAAACACGCGGTGTCAATGGCTGACTTGGGTAAAATCTTGACTGGTCATGTTTCAGGAGGGGTGCCAGAAAAAATCATCAAGCTCTTTATTAAATCAGTCTTTGATGTGACTAGTCTATCAACTCAAGGTATTATCATCATCAATGTGATTTTGTTAGTCGCCTTTATCATTCTTGGCATTCGTTTGAAACATAAAAAAGATGTTTTGTTGACCTGGCTTTTCATTGATATTTCCATTGTGACTTATTATATCAGTATTTTACTGATGTATTTGACAGCTATGCCGACAGAAGAAGCTTTGCAATTAGCTGGATTTGAGCGCTATGCATCAAGTATGGTTATCTTTACTTTTGGCTATATGGTCATGACTCTTGCTTGGGAAATGGATAAATGTCTGTATGAACAAACGTTTAGCCGTCGAAATGCAAAATCTTATAAGAGTTTGTTTAATAAACGATTGTATCAATATGCGACCTTAGTTTTGTCGATTTATGCAGTTGGTATGTTTTTGTCCGAAAATAACAGCATTGTCTTTAATAATAATCAAGAAACTAATAAAGTCTCAAAAGAACTTCATCAACTTGTTGGAAATAAGATGGATGATTCTAAAGACAGAATCTTGGTTGTTACGACAGATAAAGAAAATGTCGATAGTTTCTTTCTCCAGTATGCTAGCCGTTATTATCTTTGGGATGTTAATGTTGATGCCAGAGAAAACTTTGTTTCAGCTGACAAAGAGTTCTTGGATTTGATGAAATCCTATAATGATAGTGCGACAAGTTATTATCTTTGGAATGAAAATATCGATGCCAGAGATGATTTTACATTTTCAGATAAAGATTTTATCGCGCTTTTGAAGGCTTATGATAAGGTATTGATTCTAGAAGACCACTATACATTCAATGCTTTAACGAAGAAACTTTTTGGCAGAACTTATTCGCCAGGTCTTTATAAGACTTCAGATATTCTAAATGGAAAAGGCTGAGTTTTATTGATGGATAAGCTTTTAACTTGTCAAAGCTATAGAAATATGGTATGATAATATAAAATAAGTAGAAGGAGGCGGAGTTTGTTACTTCGCCTCTTGTGTGTGCTTAATACTAGTTTAGTTAAAGCAATTTCTACGAGTAGCATTGAGGTGGCTTGAAAAGGTCAGCCGATGTGATTGAACTTTCTATTTTATTTTAATAGATAAAGGAGGGGATTCTTATCGCAAACGCAAATACAATCATTGAATTGGTTACAAAAGCAGTTGCGCCTGCTATTAAAGATCCGTTCGAATTGGTTGATGTTGAGTATGGAAAAATGGGCAGCGACTATGTCCTTAGTATCTTGATTGACAAACCAGGAGGGATCACCGTAAATGATACAGCTGATTTGACTGAAATCATTAGTCCTCTACTTGATGCCATCAAACCAGACCCATTCCCAGAACAATACATGTTGGAAGTGTCTAGCCCTGGTTTGGAGCGTCCATTGAAGACTAAAGAAGCTCTTGAAAAAGCTGTAGGTTCTTATGTCAATGTTAGTCTTTACAAAGCTATTGATAAAGTTAAGGTATTCCAAGGAGACCTTGTAGCTTTTGATGGTGAAACATTGACCATTGATTATTTGGACAAAACACGCAAGAAAACCGTTGAAATTCCATATTCAACAGTTGCAAAAGCGCGTTTGGCAGTGAAATTGTAGTCAAACTACTATAACAAACTACAATCTGATTTTACTTAGATATAAACGAAAGGATTACGTCCTGCTTAGCCATGCAGGGCAATGAAAAAAATGAGCAAAGAAATGCTAGAAGCCTTCCGTATTTTGGAAGAAGAAAAACACATTAACAAAGACGATATCATCGACGCTGTCAAAGAATCTTTGAAATCAGCTTATAAACGTCGTTATGGTCAATCTGAATCATGTGTTATTGAATTCGACGACAAAAAAGGTGACTTTAAAGTCTACACTGTTCGTGAAGTTGTTGAAGAAGTTTTTGATAGCCGTCTAGAAATCAGTTTGTCAGATGCATTGAAAATCAGCTCAGCTTACGAACTAGGTGACAAAATTCGTTTTGAAGAATCTGTTGCTGAATTTGGTCGTGTTGCTGCTCAATCAGCTAAACAAACAATCATGGAAAAAATGCGTCGTCAAATTCGTGAAGTGACTTACAACGAGTACAAACAACACGAAGGCGAAATCATGACTGGTACTGTTGAACGTTTCGACCAACGTTTCATCTATGTTAACCTTGGTTCTCTTGAAGCACAATTGTCACACCAAGACCAAATTCCTGGTGAAACATGGAAATCACACGACCGTATCGAAGTTTACGTTTACAAAGTTGAAAACAATCCAAAAGGTGTTAACGTCTTTGTAAGTCGTAGCCACCCTCAATTTATCAAACGTATCATGGAACAAGAAATTCCTGAAGTATTTGACGGAACTGTTGAAATCATGAGCGTTTCACGTGAGGCTGGAGATCGTACAAAAGTTGCTGTTCGTAGCCACAATCCAAACGTTGATGCTATCGGTACAATCGTTGGTCGTGGTGGAAGCAACATTAAGAAAGTTATCAGCAAATTCCATCCAAAACGTTATGATGCTAAAGCTGGCGTAGAAGTTCCTGTTGAAGAAAACATTGACGTTATCCAATGGGTTGAAGATCCAGCTGAATTCATCTACAACGCTATTGCACCAGCTGAAGTTGATATGGTTCTTTTCGACGAAGAAGACAGTAAACGTGCAACTGTTGTTGTTCCTGACAACAAATTGTCACTTGCTATCGGTCGTCGTGGACAAAACGTTCGTTTGGCCGCACACTTGACTGGCTACCGTATCGACATCAAATCTGCTTCAGAATATGAAGCTCTTGAAGCTGAACGTGAAGCTAAAGCAGCTGAAGCACAAGAAGCACCAGCTGAGGAAGTTGTTGAATCTGCTGATACAGAAGTTGTAGCAAACGACGCAGAATAAGAAAGATAGAGGTGTTTCATGGCTAAAACACGTAAAATACCTTTAAGAAAATCAGTTGTTTCAGGTGAAGTGATTGATAAACGTGATTTACTTCGCATTGTTAAAAATAAGGAAGGTGAGATTTTTATCGATCCAACTGGTAAGCAAAACGGACGTGGCGCTTACATCAAACTTGATAATGCAGAAGCTCTTCAAGCCAAAGAAAAACGCGTCTTTAACCGTAGCTTTTCAATGGAAGTTCCTGAATCATTTTATGATGAATTGATTGCTTACGTAGATCACAAAGTCAAAAGAAGAGAGTTAGGTCTTGAATAACCACCAAAGATTGTCAAATTTAATTGGACTAGCACAGCGTGCAGGAAAAGTGATTTCTGGAGAAGAATTGGTCATTAAGGCCATCCAATCTGGCAAAGCAAAACTTGTTTTTCTGGCAAATGATGCTGGTGATAATTTGACAAAGAAAACAACTGATAAAAGTCATTATTACAAAGTAGAAGTCTCCACAGTGTTTAACACACTGGAATTAAGTGCTGCGCTTGGTAAACCACGTAAAGTGGTTGCCATAGCAGACGCTGGATTTTCAAAGAAAATGAGGACTCTTATGAACTAACAGAATAGGAGGACATCAATTGTCAAAGAAAAGATTATATGAAATCGCTAAAGAACTGGGCAAGTCAAGCAAAGAGGTTGTTGAGTATGCTCAAGAATTAGGACTTGATGTGAAGAGCCATTCTTCTAGCGTTGAAGAATCTGATGCCAAACGAATTGCGGCGAAATTCTCAGGAAATGCCAAACCAGCTGCGGCAAAAGCCAAAGTTGAAAAAGCAGCTGAGAAAACAGTTGCAGAAGCTCCTAAAGCAGCTCCTGCTAAACCTCAGAGCCGTAATTTCAAGGCGGAACGTGAAGCGCGTGCTAAAGCCGAAGCTGAAAAACGAGCTAAAGGTGGCGATAAAAAGCGCAATAACAATCAAGGACGCGACAATCGTTCTAATCGTGACAGACAAGAGAATGCCCAAAATAATCGCAAACAACGCGATCGAAATTCTCAAAATCATAATCGAAGAGATCAACAGCGTGATAATCACCAAAGAGATCAACGAAACGATCGCAATCAAGCAGCAAAACCACGTATCGATTTCAAGGCACGTGCAGCTGCATTGAAAGCAGAACAAAATGCTGAGTATTCTCGCCAAAGTGAAAATCGCATCCACGAAAAAGAAGCCGCTAAGCGTAAAGCAAAAGCAACTAAAGAACAAGAGCACAAAGCTCGTGTGGAAGCTAAAACTAAGGCTGAAGAACACAAAGCAAAAGCAGCAAAACCTGCAGCGCCTGCCCCTAAACATGTGGTAGCAGAACAAGCAGCACCTGCTGTAGATAAACGTCGTAAGAAACAAGCTCGTCCTGAAAAATCACGTGATTATGAACGTGATAATGAAGATGGACCACGCAAGAATAGAAAAAACTGGAATAATCATAACCAAGTGAGAAATCAAAGAAATAGTAACTGGAATAATAACAAGAAAAACAAAAAAGGTAAACATAACAATCGTAACAACGCTCCAAAACCTGTAACAGAGCGTAAGTTCCACGAATTACCTAAAGAATTTGAATATACTGAAGGCATGACTGTTGCTGAAATCGCAAAACGTATCAAACGCGAACCAGCAGAGATCGTTAAGAAACTCTTCTTGATGGGTGTTATGGCCACTCAAAACCAATCCCTCGACAGCGATACAATTGAATTGTTGATGGTTGATTATGGTATTGAAGCACACAAAAAAGTCGAAGTTGACGAAGCTGATATCGAACGCTTCTTTGCTGACGAAGGCTACCTCAACCCAGACGAAATGGTTGAACGTGCTCCTGTCGTAACTATCATGGGACACGTTGACCACGGTAAAACAACCCTTCTTGATACCCTTCGTAATTCACGTGTCGCTACAGGCGAAGCTGGTGGTATCACTCAACACATCGGTGCTTACCAAATCGTTGAAAATGGTAAGAAAATCACCTTCCTTGATACACCAGGTCACGCGGCCTTTACATCAATGCGTGCGCGTGGTGCCTCAATCACAGATATCACTATCTTGATTGTTGCCGCTGATGACGGTGTTATGCCTCAAACAGTCGAAGCCATTAACCACTCTAAAGCTGCTGGTGTCCCAATCATCGTTGCCATCAACAAGATTGATAAACCAGGTGCTAACCCAGAACGTGTTATCGGTGAATTGGCAGAACACGGAATCATCTCAACTGCTTGGGGTGGTGACTGTGAATTCGTTGAAATTTCAGCCAAATTTGGTAAAAACATTGATGAATTGCTAGAAACAGTTCTTCTTGTTGCTGAAATGGAAGAATTGAAAGCTGACCCAACAGTTCGCGCTATCGGTACTGTTATCGAAGCTCGTCTTGATAAAGGTAAAGGACCTGTGGCAACCCTTCTTGTCCAACAAGGTACTCTTCATGTTCAAGACCCAATCGTTGTTGGTAACACATTTGGTCGTGTTCGTGCCATGGTTAATGACCTTGGACGCCGTGTTAAAGTGGCAGAACCATCAACACCAGTATCAATTACTGGTTTGAACGATGTGCCTATGGCAGGTGACCACTTCGCGGTTTACGAAGATGAAAAAGCTGCGCGTGCAGCTGGTGAAGAACGTGCTAAACGTGCTTTGATGAAACAACGTCAAGTCACTCAACGTGTTAGCCTTGAAAACCTCTTTGATACCCTTAAAGCAGGTGAAGTTAAGACTGTTAACGTCATCATCAAAGCCGACGTACAAGGTTCTGTTGAAGCCCTAGCAGCCTCACTTCTTAAAATTGATGTTGAAGGTGTGAAAGTGTCAGTTGTTCACTCAGCTGTAGGTGCTATCAACGAATCAGACGTTACTCTTGCTGAAGCATCAAATGCCTTCATCATTGGATTTAACGTCCGCCCTACACCACAAGCTCGCGAACAAGCAGAAGCTGATGAAGTAGATATTCGTCTTCACTCAATCATCTACAAAGTTATCGAAGAAGTTGAAGATGCTATGAAAGGTATGCTTGACCCTGAATACAAAGAAAAAATCATCGGTGAAGCTCTTATCCGTGAAACATTCAAAGTATCTAAAGTTGGTACAATCGGTGGATTCATGGTTACAAATGGTAAAATTACGCGTGATGCTAGCGCACGTGTCATCCGTGACGGTATCGTTATCTTCGACGGTAAACTTGCCAGCCTTAAACACTTCAAAGATGACGTTAAAGAAATCGGAAACGGCCAAGAAGGTGGTTTGATGATTGAAAACTACAACGATATTAAAGTTGATGACGTTATCGAAGCTTACGTTATGGAAGAAATTAAACGCTAATTCCCATTGAGACTGAAGTCTCTAATGGGAATACGGCAAGCACTATGGTGCCTTGCCTAAACGTTACACTAGTCTAAAACTTTCAGTATAATCGACTGAAAGTTTTAGACGTCGAAACGCTCCATTTTCTAAGAGACTAAAATCTCTAATGAGAATATGGCAATCCCTATGTAGCTTTTCTTAAACGTTATAGTTATAAATGAATAAAAGCTAGGCTTGCTTAGCCTAGCTTTTTCAAAAAGATTAGAAAGGAAATGATTATGGCTAATCATCGTGTTGATCGTGTTGGTATGGAAATCAAACGCGAAGTCAATGAAATTTTACACAAAAAAGTTCGTGACCCACGTGTTCAAGATGTGACAATTACTGATGTTCAAATGCTTGGAGACCTTTCAATGGCTAAAGTGTATTACACAATACACTCTGAACTTGCATCAGATAACCAAAAAGCCCAAATTGGTCTTGAAAAAGCTAAAGGTACAATCAAACGCGAACTCGGTCGCAACTTGACAATGTACAAAATTCCAGATTTGACATTCATCAAAGATGAATCAATCGAATACGGAAATAAAATCGATCAAATGCTTCGTGATTTGGAAGCTAAAAAATAAATTTTAGTTAACTAGAATTTTATATGAGAAAGGTCTGCCACTTGGCAGGCCTTTTTTTAGTGTGATATAATGAAAGTGTTTTAGCGAGGAATATTGAGAAGATGAAAATTACGGTTTATTTGGGGTCAAGTTTTGGGAATGACCCGATTTATAAGGAAAATATCATTGAATTAGGTCATTGGTTAGCCAAACAGAAGCATCAATTAATCTATGGTGGCAGTAAAGATGGTCTAATGGGCGTTTTGGCAGATACGGTTTTAGCTGATGGCGGAGAGGTTTATGGCATTATTCCGCTTGATTTTAAAAAGCGTGAAAAAGCTCATTTGCATTTAACAGAGCTAACTTTGGTGGCTGATATGGATGAGCGTAAGCGACTCTTAATGGATAATGGGGAGCTTTTTTTGGCTTTTCCAGGTGGTCCCGGAACCCTTGAGGAAATTGTCCAAGCTTTTTCTTGGGCACGCATTGGGCTCCATCATAAACCATGTCTTTTTCTTAATTTGAATGGTTATTATAATCCTCTTAAAGAACTTTTTGACCAAATGGTAACTACAGGATTTTTGAGACAAGAAGACCGTGATAAGGCTATTTTTGTAGATGATTTAAAGGCTCTGCAAAAATTTGTAAAAGCTTATCAAAGTGAGGAAAATGATGGATCTCAAAGTTTTATTTGCAAGTGATAAAGAGTTGATGGCGATTTTAACCATAATAGCTGAGCTTGAGCTGCCAGATGCTTGGCTAGCTGCGGGGACACTTCGTAATTACGTTTGGAATGCCTTATCAGGAAAGCCGGGTTTGTCGGATGCAAGTGATTTGGATCTTGTTTTTTATGACCCTGAGATAACTTATGAGAAGACTCAAGCTATTCAAGAACAGCTTCAAGCGGCTTACCCTAGTTATCAATGGGAAGTCAAAAATCAGGTCTTTATGCATGGTCATAGTCCGCACACAGCCCCTTATCAAAATGCTAGAGATGCTATCAGTAAATATCCAGAACGCTGTACAGCTATAGCAGCACGTTTAAAAGATGGTGATTTAGAATTATTTTTGCCTTATGGCGATGATGATATTGTTAATTTTGTCGTCCAACCCACTCCACATTTTTTAGCTGATAAAGAACGTATGACAGTTTACCATGACCGCTTGAAAAAGAAAGATTGGCAAAAGAAATGGCCGCGCTTGCAAATTCTAGCGTAAAGAACTAGAATGAAGGTGTAAAGTCTCTTCTAAATTACTCAGAACACAAGGTTATTTGTGTTTAAAGTCCGAAATGTTAGGTTCCGGGCTATTTTTTGCAGTTATAGTTGACAAATGTAGACGATAGAAATATAATAAATTTACAAATGTAAACCAAAAAGATATTTAGAAAGGAATGCTATGTCAATTTCAAAATCAGAATGGGAGATCATGCGCGTGATTTGGACCAAAGATGCGGCAACGAGTGGTCAGATTCTTGATATTCTAGGTGAAAAAAATAGCTGGACAGCCTCAACGGTTAAGACTTTTTTGAAACGTCTAGTTGATAAAGGTTATTTGACAAGAAAAAGGTCTGGTAAAGCTTTTCTCTACTCAAGCCTCTTGTCTGAGCAAGAAGCCATGAACCAGCAAGCTGATGATTTATTTGACAAATTTTGTCAGCGCAAGCACAAGACTATTCTTGAACATTTGCTAAAAGAAACGCCAATGACACTTTCTGACATTGCTGATTTACAAGCTCTGCTATCATCCAAAGAAAAAGAAGCTTTGGATGAAGTACCGTGTAATTGTATTCCTGGACAATGTCGTTGTAAAGAACACCTTGGTCTTTAATGGTTGATTTGTGAGATTTCTGATAGAAAGGTATCTTATGGAAAAAGAAGAAGTCTTTGTCATTGACGGCATGACTTGTGCGGCTTGTGCTTTAACCGTCGAGAATGCTGTCAATAAAATAGATCATGTCGATTCAGCGGTTGTTAATCTGACAACAGAGAAGATGACTGTACGCTATAATCCTGACTTAGTCAGTGAAGCTGAGATTGAAAAAGCTGTTGTGGATGCTGGGTATGGCGCTTGTGTCTTTGACCCAACAACAGCTAAAAGCCAATCAGAACGCCAGAGCGAAGCCACTCATAATATGTGGCACAAATTCTTATTGTCTGCTTTATTTACTGTTCCCTTGCTATACCTATCAATGGGAAGCATGATGGGATTGTGGGTGCCGAAGGCTATTGGCATGAGTGAGCATCCTTTGATTTTTGCGCTGGTTCAGCTTGCATTGACTTTACCGGTCATGTACTTTGGACGCCGTTTTTATGTTAATGGTTTTCGTGCTTTGTTAAAAGCGCATCCTAATATGGATTCTTTAGTCGCTTTGGCAACGAGCGCAGCATTTCTTTATAGTCTTTACAGCACTTACCACATCATTCTTGGGCATGTTCACCACGTGCATATGCTTTATTTTGAGTCTGTTGCGGTGATTTTGACCTTGATTACCTTGGGAAAATATTTTGAAACCTTGTCGAAAGGTCGAACATCCGATGCCATCCAAAAATTATTAACTTTATCTGCTAAAGAGGCGACTCTTATCCGTGATGGAGCTGAGCAGACAATCCCAATTGATCAGGTTCAAGTAGGTGACCTTATCTTGGTCAAGCCAGGTGAAAAAATTCCTGTTGATGGTTATGTGGTGTCAGGACATTCGGCTATCGATGAATCAATGTTGACGGGTGAAAGTATTCCAGTAGAGAAAGTGGCAGATGATAAGGTATTTGGTGCTTCAATCAATGGACAAGGTTCCCTAACCATTCGTGCTGAAAAAGTCGGTGATGAGACCCTCTTAGCTCAAATCATTAAATTGGTCGAAGATGCCCAACAAACCAAAGCACCGATTGCTAAGATCGCCGATAAGGTTGCTGGTGTTTTTGTGCCAGTAGTTATGACTATTGCTTTGGTCACTTTCTTATTCTGGTATTTTGCCAAGGGTGAAAGTTTCGTCTTTGCCCTCCAAGTCGCTATCGCCGTTTTGGTGATTGCTTGTCCATGTGCTCTTGGACTTGCCACACCAACAGCCATCATGGTCGGAACTGGTAGAGGCGCTGAAAATGGGATTCTTTACAAACGTGGTGATGTCCTTGAAAATGCTCATCATATTGATACCATGGTCTTTGATAAGACAGGAACCATCACGCAAGGAAAACCACAAGTTGTTGATATTATTGCCTATCACGGTGACGAAAGTAAGCTACTTGGCCAGGTTGCATCTATTGAAAAATATTCAGAACACCCACTTAGTCAGGCTATTGTGGAAAAAGCTAGCGCTGAAAAACTTGCTTTAGCAGAAGTTGAAAATTTCACTTCTCTAACAGGACGAGGTTTACAAGCTGACCTTGCTGGGCAGACCATTTACGTTGGTAACCGCAGGTTGATGGAAGAGTTACAAGTTGACTTGACAGCAAGTGAAACAGCGGTGCTGGCTGCGACCCAAAAAGGTCAAACTCCGATTTATATCTCGGCTAATGAGCAACTGCTAGGAGTGATTACCGTAGCGGATTTGTTAAAAGTAGACAGTAAAGAGACCGTCGCCAAATTGCAAAGTCAAGGTATTGATGTTGTTTTATTAACGGGAGACAACAGCAAAACTGCGCAAGCTATTGCCAAACAAGCTGGCATTAAGACTGTGATTAGCGAAGTCTTGCCTGACCAAAAAACACAAGCTATTAAGGATTTGCAGAGCCAAGGAAAAATGGTCGCTATGGTCGGTGATGGTATTAACGATGCACCAGCGTTAGCAGTAGCTGACATTGGGATTGCAGTAGGTTCAGGAACTGATATTGCTATCGAGTCAGCAGATATTATTCTGATGAAACCAGAAATTTCTGATGTTCTAAGAGCTTTAAGCATCAGTCGTTTGACGATTAAAGTGGTTAAGGAAAATCTCTTCTGGGCATTCATCTACAATATTCTAGCGATTCCAGTTGCAATGGGAGTCTTGTATCTCTTTGGTGGGCCTTTGCTTAATCCAATGATTGCAGGACTTGCTATGGGCTTTAGTTCAGTGTCAGTGGTTCTAAATGCCCTTCGCTTAAAATACATGACATTAAAATAAAGGAGTTTCTCATGGAAAAAACATATGAAGTAACAGGCATGAAATGCCAAGGTTGTGTCACAAAAGTGACTGAAAAATTATCAGCTGTTCCTGGCGTGAAAGCAGTTAATGTTGATTTAGAGAAAAAACAAGCCACTATCACAGGACGTCCATTTAAGTTCTTTTTAAAACGTGCGCTTAAAGGAACAAAATTTAGCCTCGGAAAAGAAATTAAGTAAAATTTAGAAAAACAGAGCTTGCTCTGTTTTTTTACTTCTTTAAAAATGATAAACTAGTCTAGTAAGAAAAAATATAGTTTGGAATCAAAATGAGGATGAATGTTTGGGATTTATTAAGTATCATTGGTTCTATCGCCTTTGCTTTATCTGGGGCAATCGTCGCGATGGAAGAAGATTTTGATATACTTGGGATTTTTATCCTTGGTTTTGTGACTGCCTTTGGTGGCGGAGCTATTCGTAATCTTTTGATTGGTTTGCCGATTAGCGCCCTCTGGTCTCAGAGTCAGTGTTTTTATTTTGCCTTGGCAACCATGTTATTTATCATGGTATTTCCAAATATCATTACTCACAAAGGTTGGCGAAAAGCAGAAGTCTTGACGGATGCTATTGGTCTTGCGGCTTTTAGTGTTCAAGGGGCCATGTATGCTGTTAAACTTCATCAACCTTTAAGCGCTGTGATTGTCGCAGCTGTTTTGACTGGTGCAGGTGGCGGGATTGTCCGAGATATCTTAGCTGGTCGAAAACCAAGTGTGCTTAGAAGTGAAGTATACGCTGGTTGGGCAATTTTAGCGGCGCTTGCGATTTATTTTAAAATCGTTCATAATGATCCAGGCTATTATGTATTAGTTTTAATTCTGACAATCTTACGTATGATAGGCTACTGGCGTCAGTGGCATTTGCCAAAAATTAAACGGAAGGTCACTAAAAATGATTAAATTAATTGCAATCGATTTAGATGGAACATTACTTAATTCAGATAAAAAAATTCCTGAAGAAAATGTCAAAGCTGTTCAAGAAGCTGCTAAAGCAGGTGTGAAAATTGTTCTTTGTACAGGACGACCAAAATCAGGAATTCTGCCTTATTTTGAACGACTTGGCTTGACTGATGAAGAATACATTATTATGAATAATGGCTGCAGCATTTACAATACTAAGAATTGGGAACTTGTTTTTCATGCTCAAGTCACAAATGAAGAGCTAGATAAATTGAATGAAGCTGTTGCTAATTACCCAGATGTTTGCTTAACCTTGACAGGTGAAAAACATTATTACGCTGTAGGTGAAGAAGTTCCAGAACTTGTCCAATACGATGCTGGTCTTGTCTTTGATAACGCTCATGCAGTCACACTTGATGAGATGAAGGCGACAGACGAAATCATCTTCCAAGCTATGTACATGGCAAAAGCGCCACAATTAAATTCATTTCAAGAAGCAAAAGAAATAGCTTTGGCTAAAGATTTTAGTGTGGTTCGTAGCCAAGAATATATCTTCGAAGCTATGCCAAAAGGCTACACTAAAGCAACAGCTCTTAAAGCTTTGTCAGAAAAACTTGGCTTCTCACCAGAGCAAGTCATGGCACTTGGTGATGCTGCCAACGACCTTGAAATGCTTGAATTTGCTTATCATAGCGTTGCTATGGGAAATGCGACAGACGAAGTCAAATCTATTTGCCGCTACGAAACAACAACTAATGACAATGCCGGAGTAGCTCAGGCTATTTACGATTATGTCTTGAAATAATAAAAATACCGACCTAATTGTGGTCGGTATTTTCTTCTTATAAGAAAAGTGGCAAACCGATTGCAGCTACTTCCTCAGCAGGGATACGCATGTCATCAGCTACCCAGTTTGAAAGAACTGAGATGATGGCGTTACTCCAGAAAGAATTTGTGTAGCGTGAATCATGTTTTTTCTTGAACCTTTGGTAAGCTTTTAATCGTTTAGAGACGATGCCCGTCAAGAGTTTTTCAAGGCGTTGTTCAAAAATTAAGCCAAGAACTTGTGCCTCTTTTTTGGCTTCATTCAGAATGAAAAGCCAAGCTTGGGAGAGCTGACTTCTCAAATCAAATGCTTTGAGACCACGAAAAATGCGACGAACGATTTGGGTTAGAATAGACTCTAAAATAGCTTCTTTAGACTTATAATTACGGTAGAAAGCGTTGCGTGAGACACCAGCTTTGGCAACGAGTTCTGAAATCGTAATTTGGTTCAAGGTTTTCTTTTCAAGAAGGAGCAAAAGTGCAGTTTCTAGCGCTTCACGTGTCAATTTTCGTGATTCTTTATTAGAAACTTTCAAATTTTGCAAGGACTTTTTTGAAATTGTCTTTTCCGTCATGACAAAACCCTCTTACTTGTGACATCTGATTGTTTTTAATACTAAGATAAAGGCATTAATGATATAATTTTAGGTGAAAATAGTTTGTTTGTCAAATGAATTTAAATCTCGAATGGATTGGAGGAAATAGATATGACTTGGAAAATTGTGACTGATTCAGGTTGTGACCTTCGACGTATTGAAGAGCTTGCAGAACACACAGAATTTCAAAATGTCCCACTAACAATTCAAATTGGTTCAGAAATTTTTGTGGATGATGAAGGATTAGACGTTGCTAATATGATGACAACTATGTACGCAAGTCCTGTTTCATCAAAATCAAGTTGCCCTAGCCCAGATGCTTTCTTACAAGCTTACCAAGGTGCTGAAAATGTTATTGCCATCACGATTACAGGTAATCTTTCAGGAAGTCAAAATAGTGCTCAGGTTGCAAAACACATGCTTTTGGAGGAGCATCCAAATGTCAATGTTCATGTTATCGACTCTTTGTCTGCAGGTGGTGAGATTGATTTAATCGTTGAAGAATTAAATCGTTTGATTGCTAAGGGCCTAAGCTTTGATGAAGTGGTCGAAGCTATCACGGATTATCAAGAGAAGACAAAATTGTTGTTTGTTTTGGCACGTGTGGATAACCTTGTCAAAAATGGACGTTTGAGTAAGCTAGTCGGGAAAGTTGTTGGACTTTTGAACATTCGCATGGTTGGTAAGGCAAGTGACGAAGGAAAATTGGAACTCCTTCACAAAGCGCGTGGTCAAAAGAAAGCTGTTCAAGCAACCGTTGAGGAAATGTTTAAAGAAGGTTACCAAGGTGGCAAGGTTATGATTGCTCACGCAAATAACGAAAAAGTTTGTCAACAATTGAGTGACAAAATCAAAGAAAAATACCCACAAGCTGATGTTCGCTCTATCCCAGCATCAGGTCTTTGCAGCTTTTACGGTGAAGATGGCGGTATTTTATTAGGATACGAAACAGTGTAAGTCAATATAAAACTGCATGAGTATGACTCATGCAGTTTTTGCATATTGATGAAAAATCAAGACTTATTTTTCTTATGATTAAGTGAACTGTATTTTGAAATGGCTATTAAGGTCGTTAGTGTGATGACAACATCCATAACTAAAGCAGGATAAGCTTTGATGGTGAAATCGTAAAAAGACCACAGTAGCATATTTTCAACAGTAACCCAGCGCAGCCATTGAACTTTATCAGTTGCAAAAGAGACGATAGTATACGATACTGAAGAAATTAACGGAAGTAAGCCAATCAAACCAAGGTTGTTAAAATAAGTCCCCGCAGAAACTTGGATAATCACTAAAATAATGGTTGTGTAGATGGAATCCCAGTGTTTAATCATTAACGTGTTACGAATAATAGACACGCTGATAGAGATGGCGCCAGTGTAACCACCGAGTAAAAAATTAGCAATCATCGTAAAGAAATAATCCGATAATTGCCAAGTTAACATAGTTTTTTTCGTTTTAGCAAATGATGAAATGGCTAAGCAAGTTGCACCAATTGCTGAGAAGATAAATCCAATTGAAATCATTAATAGCTATAATAAGTGTTAGTACCATCAGTTGTAACTGATGTAGGAGTGCGAGAGGCATTGTTTGGGTCAATAGTAGACTCAGTTGTGCTGTCAGAAGATGCGGCAGTATCTGTATCTGTAGTTGCTGTATTGGCAGCAGCAATAGCGTTAGAAACAGCATCAAGACGTGCTTGAAGTTGATCTTTAGTAGCTTGGTTAGTTAGCACATCAATCGCAGCTTGAGCAGCAGCGACATTGTCGCTTGTTTGATTGTCTTCAGCAGTTTTTACAGCATTTTCAGCATTTGTTTGATTTGTCACTTCAGCAGAAACAGCATCTAGTTGAGATTGGAAATCTGTTTTCTTAGCTTCATCAGAGATTTTGTTGATAGCCGCTTGTGCATTTGTCACAGCTTCAGCAGATGGATTAGCTTGAGCAGCTGATAACAATTCTTGGGCTTTAGCTTCTAAGTCAGCTTGACTAGAAGAGGAAGAACTGATTGAGCTTTTTGGTTGTGAATTTGACGTATTAGTCTTTGTATTACCAAAGAAAAGGTAAATACCACCAGCAAAGGCAATTAAAATGATACTTAGAATAAAATAAGTAACTTCACTTTTTGAGGCTTTCATGAAAACTCCTTCTATAATAAAATAAATGTGATGTGATAAAGAAGTTGTTATCACATTTTTTGATAATAAACGTATTTAGTAGCATTCTGTGGCAAGCACAGCGTCCTTAACTATTATAACATATAAATATGACAGCGCATTAATTTTTTTCTAAAAAGCTCCCTCAAATTTTAGTATTTTTATCATTTATGTTTAGAAAGGGCTGCTAAAAAGGGGAAAATGACCGCTTATCTTAAAAGAGTAGTATTTTTCAGTTAGTTATTAATTTAGAAAAAGCTTAAAAAAACACTTGTTTGTTTTCTTTGAATACATTAAAATGGAAGTATTGGGTTTTTCCGGTAAAATTATAATATTTGAGCATAAGACTGTGTCAGTAAATTGGTAAGAAATTGCTTTTGGTTTTTTTGGAGGTCTAGGACTCTTTCTCTTCAGTATTAAATATATGGGAGACGGTCTACAACAGGCTGCAGGAGACAGACTTTGTTTTTATATCGACAAATATACGAGTAATCCTTTCTTAGGAATTCTTGTTGGTTTAGCCATGTCAGCTCTAATCCAATCAAGTTCAGGGGTAACAGTTATCACTGTTGGTCTTGTGTCAGCAGGACTTTTAACCTTGCGACAAGCGATTGGTATTGTCATGGGAGCCAATATCGGGACGACTGTAACGTCCTTTCTGATTGGTTTTAATTTGGGTGACTATGCACTCCCAATGATTTTTATTGGTGCCGCTTTGTTATTCTTCACGTCAAACCGACGTTTGAATAATATCGGGCGTATCATCTTTGGTGTTGGAGGAATTTTCTTAACATCATGGGTGACGCCATGGGACCATTAAAAACTGTTCCAGCCTTTCAGGATTATTTAGCAACCTTAGGTGACAAACCGATTATGGGTGTTTTGATTGGGACTGGATTGACCATGCTTATCCAATCATCAGCTGCCATTATTGGTATTTTACAAGGGTTATATGCAGGTCATTTGCTTGATCTTCAAGGCTCAATTCCTATTCTTTTAGGAAGTAATATCGATACTTGTATCACAGCCGTGCTAGCAGCGATTGATTCAAATATCGCAGCCAAACGTGTGGCTGGTGCTCACGTTCTCTTCAACGTTGTCGTAACAGTGCTCTTTATGATTCTTTTGGTGCCATTTACTAGCTTGATGCAATGGATGGAAGTTCATTTTAAATTGACACCAGCCATGACGGTTGCCTTTGCCCACGGAACATTTAACATTACAAATACCATCTTGCTCTTCCCATTCATTGGAACCTTGGCATTTGTTGTGACAAAATTAATTCCTGGTGAAGATGAAGCTGCTAAATACAAAGCTGTTTACCTTGATAAGATTATTCTAAAACAAGCGCCAGCTATTGCCCTTGGTAATGCTAAAAAGCAATTGATTCACTTGGGTGCCTTTGCCACACAAGCCTTTGAAGCAGCATTCTTGTTTGTTGAAACATGTAATGAAAAATACGCTGATAAGACACAAAAATTTGAAGATACTATCAATAATGTCGATGAAGAATTGACTAAATATTTGATTGACCTTTCAAGTGAACAATTGAATCAACACGAAAGTGAAATTTTATCAAGTATCTTAGATTCATCACGTGATTTGGAACGTATCGGTGACCACAGTATCAGCTTGGTGCATTTGATGGAGCATAATATTTCAAAAGATATTACTTTCTCTCCAGTTGCTGTTCAAGAAATCGATCAACTTTACCATGAAACACATCGTATGATTTTGGATTCATTGAAAGTTGTTATTGATAACGATCTGCCTTTAGCAAATGAGTTGGTAGATCGTCACAAAGATATCGCTCATTTGGAACGTCGTATCCGTAAGAATCACATCAAACGCATGAACAACGGTGAATGTACACCACTTGCAGGGGTTAACTTCATCGATTTGATTACACCATGTACACGTATCACAGATCACGCACTTAACTTGGTTGAAAAAGTACTTGAAAATCAAATTTAATCATACATTTAACACCTTTGAACTTTTTTGGTTTGAAGGTGTTTTTTTGAATACCAATTTAGAATTGGTCTAATTTTGGTATATACCATTTACAAAAAAGCGCTTTTATTTTATAATATAAGCATGGAGGCGATTCAAATGACAAAATATATCAAAGCAGATGAATTTTACTATCCTTACCATGTTAAAGGTGCAGGTTACCTTGCTATCGAAGGCGATTCTTTTGGTGATTGGCAAGCAGAAGCACCGCATGGCGCAGACATTATAGATTATACAGGTTTTAGTGTGGCACCTGGTTTAGTAGACACACACATCCATGGCTTTGCTGGTGTTGATGTCATGGACAATCATCAAGAGGTTTTTGAAACAATGAGTAAGGCTCTTTTGGGAGCTGGTGTTACAAGCTTTTTACCAACAGCTTTGACAGCATCATTTGAGACATTAGATGATATTTGTCGTACGGCAGCTGATTTTGCTGGTAAAGAAAGCGGTGCGCGTATCCAAGGACTTTTCTTTGAAGGACCTTATTTTACAGAAAAATACAAAGGGGCTCAAAATCCGTCTTATATGAAAAATCCTTCAACAGCAGAACTTGATCAATGGCTTGAAAGTTCAAAAGGATTATTGAAAAAAATTGCTTTAGCACCTGAACGAGACGAAGTCGAAGACTTTATCGATTATGCGACTCGTAAAAATGTGATTGTAGCTCTGGGACATTCAGATGCTACTTACCAGCAAGCAGCGCAAGCAGTCGAAGCAGGGGCATCTGTTTGGGTTCATGCTTATAATGGTATGCGTGGTCTTAATCACCGTGAGCCAGGAATGGTCGGTGCGGTTTATGAACTACCAAATACCTATGCTGAGTTGATTTGTGATGGGCATCATGTGCATCCATCAGCATGTGATATTTTGATGCATCAAAAAAGCCACGAACATGTTGTTTTGATTACGGATTGCATGAGTGCTGGTGGTCTTGAAGATGGCGATTATATGCTTGGAGAATTTCCTGTTATCGTTGAAAAAGGAACAGCACGTTTGAAATCAAACGGTGCCCTTGCAGGTTCTATTCTTCAGTTGAAGGATGCTGTTAAAAATGTGGTTAATTGGGGAATTGCCTCAAAAGCGCAAGCTATTAGCATGGCAAGTCTCACAGCAGCAATCTCAGTTGGCATTGACGATAAATGCGGTCAAATCAAAAAAGGACACAAAGCTGATTTTATCGTTCTAGACAAAGACCTTGATTTACGAGCAACATACCTAGGCGGACAAGAAGCCTGGAAAGCGTAATAGACTAAAAGTTGAATTTACAGTAGTAGATTCAGCTTTTTTGATATTTACTAGACACTCAATTACATTTGTGCTAAAATAGCTGGTAAAGAGAGAAAGCCTCATGGTGTTTCTTAGCGAGTCCGAGGTGGTGGAAGTCGGATGAAACTGAAATGAGTCGCTGGCGCTTTCGCTTAGCTAGGCTAAGTTAAAATCAGATAAATGAAGTAATAAAATAGGGTGGAACCGCGTTTTAACGCCCCTTATGAGGTATCATATGGGTGTGTTGGCGGTTTTTTATATTGTAAAAAAGCTGATTTCCTTAGATACTTCGCAAAAACTAAGTTAACAAAATAAGGAGTAGATGTATGTCTAAAAAATTGACTTTCCAAGAAATTATTTTGACTTTGCAACAATTTTGGAATGACCAAGGTTGTATGTTGATGCAAGCTTATGACAATGAAAAAGGTGCTGGTACAATGAGTCCCTACACTTTCCTTCGTGCCATTGGTCCGGAACCATGGAATGCGGCTTATGTTGAACCATCACGTCGTCCAGCTGACGGTCGTTACGGTGAAAATCCTAACCGTCTTTACCAACACCACCAATTCCAAGTGGTTATGAAACCATCACCATCAAACATTCAAGAACTTTACCTTGAATCATTGGAAAAATTAGGAATTAATCCCCTAGAACACGACATTCGTTTCGTTGAAGATAACTGGGAGAACCCATCAACTGGTTCAGCTGGTCTTGGTTGGGAAGTTTGGCTTGATGGTATGGAAATCACTCAATTTACTTACTTCCAACAAGTTGGTGGTTTGCAAACAGGTCCTGTAACATCAGAAGTTACTTACGGTCTTGAACGTTTGGCATCTTACATTCAAGAAGTGGATTCTGTCTATGATATTGAATGGGCACCAGGTGTTAAATATGGTGAAATCTTCCTTCAACCAGAATTTGAACATTCAAAATATTCATTTGAAATTTCTAATCAAGATATGCTTCTTGAAAACTTTGAAAAATTTGAAGCAGAAGCAAAACGTTGCTTGGATGAACACCTCGTACACCCAGCTTATGACTACGTTTTGAAATGTTCACACACTTTCAACTTGCTTGATGCGCGCGGTGCGGTTTCTGTAACAGAACGTGCTGGTTACATCGCTCGTATTCGTAACTTGGCTCGTGTTGTTGCCAAAACATTTGTGGCAGAACGTAAACGCCTTGGTTACCCATTGCTTGATGAAGCAACACGTGAAAAATTATTGAAGGAGGATGCTGAATAATGGCTAAAAATTTACTTGTAGAACTTGGTTTAGAAGAATTACCAGCTTACGTGGTTACTCCAAGTGAAAAACAACTTGGCGATCGTATGGCAGCATTTTTGAACGAAAAACGTTTGGCATTTGAAGGCATTCAAACTTTCTCTACACCACGTCGTTTGGCTGTTCGTGTGACTGGTCTTGCTGATGCACAAACTGATTTAACAGAAGATTTTAAAGGTCCTTCTAAGAAAATCGCATTGGATGCTGAAGGTAATTTTACAAAAGCTGCTCAAGGTTTTGTACGTGGTAAAGGTTTGACAACTGATGACATCGAATTCCGCGAAGTCAAAGGCGAAGAATATGTT
>FZPS01000009.1_pt45 | contig 24968 bp, 25 predicted proteins | sample 1817821 | NCBI WGS metagenome assembly FZPS01 (sample SAMEA104158645, study PRJEB21678) | metagenome | place: Germany | collected 2015-04-21 | reverse complement strand
CCGGTAAACATCCTGCGCAGGAGTGTTCGGCTGCGCACCAGGGACAGCTTTGATTACATCAATACCATGGTGGTTAAGGGATTGGATAACCTCCTCAACCACAACCCTGGTTTTACCGGTATTCCCGACCACCAGCGCGCTCTTGCCCAGCTGGGACGTGTACACGCCGACTTGATCCAGCGCTCCACTCCCAAAAGCATAGGTAGTACCTCGGAAGTTTTTGAGCAGTTCCTGCGCTGCTAGAATTAACTCGTCACCCATCAAATCCCCCCTGCTGTTACCCTTCTCGCCTCTATCACTACAAGCCATAAATTATCAGGTAGTTTCGTCATGTCTGAACAAAGTCCTGCTTTAACTCTGTTCATTTGACGATAACGATAATCATTATTGACAAGATTGCTGGAATCGACTATAATTTGTTTATCAAGTAAAAAGTTGGAGGTAGATACATATGGCAGTTAATCGAATGGTGGGGAAAGCAGCTCCTGAATTCGAGCTTGAGGCGGTTCTTCCCAATAAGGAGTTTGGACGCGTCAGCCTCGCAGAAAACATGAAAAATGGCAAATGGACAGTACTCTTCTTCTATCCGATGGACTTCACCTTTGTATGCCCAACCGAGATCACCGCGTTCAGCGACCGCTACAATGACTTTAAATCCCTCAACGCAGAAGTTATCGGCGTATCTACAGACACCATTTATACCCACCGCGCTTGGATCAACACTCCTCGATCCGAAAATGGTTTAGGGACACTCAACTACCCTCTCGCGGCCGACACAAACCACAAAGCGTCCCGCGCATACGGCGTCCTGATTGAAGAAGAAGGAATTGCACTCCGTGGATTATTCATTATTAATCCTGATGGCGAATTGGTCTACTCCGTAGTGCATCACAACAATATCGGGCGCAATGTAGACGAAACCTTAAGAGTGCTCCAAGCACTGCAGGCTGGCGGCTTATGCCCAGCTAACTGGCAGCCCGGACAAGCTCTGCTGTAGTATAATATAATTAAGTATACCAAGGCACACCCGAGCCTTGGTATTTTTATACATTGCCCAAATAAACATGTTCCAGTTCACTGCGGGCAGTTTCAGCCAGACGCTTTAAACGCATAACATCGGTGGGATTGCGATCGGCGTATTTATGCCGGGGGAAAAAACGGCTCAGATGCAGCGGAATGTCGCGGCGAATGCTTGCCAGCCACCGAGCCAACTCCCTTATTTCCTCTTCGCTGTCATTTTCTCCGGGTATAATTAAGGTCGTAACCTCCAGATGGGTCTGTCCGGCGGCAAGCTCAATCGACGCTTTTACCGTCTCCAAATCACCGCCAATTTTTTGGTAAAACTGATCATTAAATGCTTTCAAATCAAAATTAACCGCATCAATCAGGGGCAGCAGTTCTGCCAAGGGTTCACGGCAGCAAAAACCATTGCTTACCAGCACATTTTTTAAACCCCGCTTTTTAGCCAGAACTGAGCAGTCATACACATATTCGTACCCAACCAGAGGCTCATTATAGGTGTAGGCTAGGCCGATATTGCCTCTGTTCTTTAATGTCTCCGCCAGCTCTACTGCGTGTTCCGGAGCTAGGCTTTGCACCTGAGTTTGTTCTCTGCTTACCGCAGCTATCTCGAAATTTTGGCAAAACGGACAGTGGAGATTACAGCCGAAGCTGCCCAGCGACAGAATCATGCTGCTGGGATAAAAATGGTACAGGGGCTTTTTCTCGATCGGATCTAAGGCAGCAGCAGTTACTAAGCCGTAATTTACCGCCGTAACTTTACCATCGACATTGCCGCGGGCGCGGCATAAGCCTATCTGGCCCGGAGCCAGAGCGCAGTGGTGAGGACAGATCGAACAAGTTATCCTGCTCACTGATGCCGCACCACCTCAAAACGAGCAATCTGATACTGCTCATTGGGAGCGATTCCCGCTTTCTGCAGCGCGATGCCCAGCTGCTGCGCCACTGTATCCACACCGTCGAGGTTTGGCAGCAGCAGTCCCCGCCTGCCTCCTGAACTTACTATTACACCATAGCGCTTAGGATCTAATTCCGCCGGAGAAGATACTGGTTCTTCCTCACCCAACACATCAACGCTGTACTCAAGATAAGGAAGTTCATCGACGCGCACCGGAGGGAAACGCGGATCTTCTCTACCAGCGCTGACCGCGTTGCGGATTATTTCATCAGCAACGCATGCTGCTGCCGGCTTGATTGTGCCGATACAGCCCCGCAGCTGACCACCGATATGCAGTGACACAAACACTCCTGCCCTGCTCCTTACTAACTCAGAACTGAGTCCCTCAGGACGAGGCAGGATGCTGCGGTGCTTTACATAATGCTCCAAAGACATGCGGGCTAACCGCACATATTCATCTTCACCTTCACTGTCAACACGCAGAATCTGATCGAATCTGCGCTGCGGATCTCTGCCCACAACCTGATAAGCAGCCACAGCGTAGCCCACCCCATAAGGTCCTTCATAGGACAGCAGCTGAGGCTCAACTGCCAGTCCATCCAAAGCTCCCGCTAGAATAATAAACGACCGCAGACCGCACTCAGCGGCATCCCGGCAGAATCGTTCGTCAAACTTAAGAAACTCACCAAAGTTTCCGGTCTGCATCGCTTCTGTAACCTGCTTGTCAAAGCAGGGACCTTCTTCAGTAAATCCGTAAGGACCATCATGGGTAAGTTTATGGGATAAATCGCCGCTGGCCACAACCACAACCCGCCGTTTCAGATCGGCAGCTGCCTGGGCAATCAACTTGCCAAACTGGTAGTGAGTGAGGAAAGGCAGTCCAGAAATTGAGATCCGCACAATCTTGTAATTATGATAATATTGGTCTATAAAGTAGAGGGGAATCATACTGCCGTGGTCTAAGCGGGGATCCCGCTCACCCATGGTTCCGGCAGAAATCTCCTTCGTTTCGCATAGACTCACCAGGTGTTCCACAAACTCTCGGTCATAGGCAGCGTCTAAATGCACCTCTGGGTGACCAAACCTGCCGAAGTCCCCTGATGCCCCACTGCCCGGTGAAATATGAAGATAATCAGCGTAAAGCACTGAATGGGGTGTGGTGATCACAATTGTATCGGGCTTAAGCTCGGCAATCATTTGTGCAGCCATGTGGAACGCAGAGATTGTTGACTGAACAGCTTTTTCTTGTCCCCGTCCAATCTCAGGGATGATCAAAGGTGGATGGGGAACTATGAATCCTCCGAGGAGTGCCATCATCTATACCTCCTTGATTTTAAACCGAAAAGGAGCGAAAAACTTTTGATTAGATTACCATTGGGAGATTTAGTAGAAGCTTACTTTGTGCAGAGATTGAACCGGTTCGTGATACAATGCCGATTAGATAAAAACTCACCGGAAACTGTCGAAGCGCATCTCGCTGATCCCGGCCGACTCCGGGAACTGCTGGTGCCTGACAGCCGCATCTGGCTCCGCCCTAGCGCCAATCCCAAGCGTAAAACAAAATGGTCTGCTGTCCTGGTAGAAGCGGACAACCATTCCGTCGTATCCCTTGTATCAACTCTGCCCAATGAGCTGATCAAAACAGCGCTTAAGCAGAAAGCGATTGAGGAGCTGGCTGCCTGGACCTTTGTCCGGAGCGAATATCCTGTTGGCCGCCACCGCTTTGATTTTCTTTTAGAACAGGACGATCAGCTTCTGCTGCTGGAAGTAAAAAGCGTCACTCTTGTGGAAAACGGCAGAGGCATGTTTCCCGATGCGGTGACACTCAGGGGACGCAAACATCTGGAAACCCTGGCAGAGTTAACAGCCTCCGGCAAATATCAAACGGCTGTATTGTTTGTGCTGCAGCGCAGCGACGCTGACTATATTACCGCCGCCAGCCATATTGATCCTGCCTTTGCCCAGGCCATGACTGAAGCATCCGAGACCGGTGTCAAACTGTTGGGGCGGCGCTGCACTGTCACCACAGGCCACATTACACTAGGCAGCTCCCTGCCGATAGTACTGCATCGTCAGGGAGCTGATTAGTACTTTCCTATTTAGAGTCCTTTACCAATTCGTCATAGATATTCTGCATTGCTTGAGCGGTCATGGCATAGCGAGTTTCCCAGGTTGTAGTCCCGACATGAGGTGTTAAGATTACATTTGGCAGCTTGATCAACTCTTCTGTTACACGGGGTTCATTTTCATAAACATCTAAACCAGCCGCAGCAATCTGCTGATTCTTTAAAGCTTCGGTCAAAGCCGCCTCATCAATCACGGTGCCTCGGCCGGTATTGACTAAAACTGCTTCCGGTTTCATCATCCGAAGCTGCTCAGCGCCAATTAGATGCCTTGTTTCTGGACCGCCTGGGATGTGGATCGAAACCACATCAGCAGTCTTAAGGAGCTGATCCAAGGGATAATACTCGGCATTCAAACGCTGCTCCGCTTCCAATTTGCGGCTGCGGTTGTAATAGATGATCTTCATCTCAAAGGCTTTAGCAATTTCAGCGGTTTTCTGCCCAATGCGCCCAAATCCGATAATGCCTAAGGTTTTGCCCCTCAGGTTTCGGCCGATCACAATCGTTGGTTTCCAGCGAAAAGGATTAGTGCTTCTAACCAGCCGATCCGCCTCGCCAAGCCGCCGCATGCAGGCCAATATCAGGGCAATCGCCAGCTCAGCAGTGCTGTAAGTTACCTCATCCGGGAGATTTCTAACCGCGATCCCCCGCTTTTTGGCAGCTTCCAAATCAAGGTTATCTAAACCTACTCCATAGTTGCTGAGAACCTTTAGGTTAGGGAGCTCAGCCATTTCTGCATCGCCAATCCGGTCATCGCACACCAGAATTCCCGCCGCATCCCGCGCGTTCTCGATCAGCTCCGCGCGGGTTAAAGGCTGTTCACTGGGATTTACCCACAGCTGCCATTGGGGCGGTAAAATCTTGGCAGCTTCGTCTACACCGGGTATATTTCGAGTCACAACAATCTTATACTCAGCCATTTTCTGCCTCCTGACTCCCGCTTTCAGTTCCCTTTCTGCCGCCTTACTACTTTCTGAACAGCGATATTCCCCCAAAACCGCTGATTATCGCGATGTAAAAACCGAAGTCATACCACCATCCGGTATTGACAACCTCATAAACCCGAACACCATCGCGGAATAAGCCGACAATCAAGGAGATCGGCGCAATCCATCCGTGCCAAATTCCTGATAAAAACCCTGCCGGCTGTTCTTCCGTGTATTTACTATCTCCAGGCATGCACCCTGCTAACAGCAGGCAGCAGAGAAAGAGCCCCAAAAGCGCAATAGATCTTTTGCTTAGTTTAATTCTGCTCCTCATCATACACTCCTCCAATTTGGCTTCCCCAAATCGCCTCATTATTATTCGAAAGGGCACTGAAAGTCATAACCCATTTGCGTAAACCTGAATCCCACTGCTCCAAGAAGACACCGTAATACTTCTCATCACCGATTGTGATGGTAACTGTGTAATCACCGGTAAACTCCCACGTTCCTTCCACTGCGCCGGAAACCCTGCCATCGCCGGTCAGGAGAACCTTGGTAGAATTGGTGATTCGCGCCGAAGTAATGCGGCCGTGGTTTACGTATTGGTATTCTCCGACAACATCTTCCACCAGGTATGGACTCGGTGTCTCGCCGGCATAGCGGTGCGGTGCCATTACCGGCCAGTCCTCTGTGTTCATCAGCAGCAGATGCACCCGCTGGTTGTGGTACTCGCCCCTTCCTGGAAAGCGGGTATGGAAAAAGATAAAGTACTTCCCGAGCTCTTTGTCGTAGTAAGTGGAGTTATGTCCCGGCGAGACATATCCTATATCCGATTCGGCAAACAGGAAGTTGCCCACCAGCTTAGCGCCATACAGCATAGTCGAAGCTCCGGTTGCCCGAATCATATCCCCACCTGCGGGATCAAAATAGGGACCATCGGGATTCTCCGAGCGGGCCACTCTAATGTTGTAGCCGCCATCTGCAGCCAGGGTTCCGTAGGAAATAAAGAAGTAGTAATATCCAGTTTCCGGGTTATACTCAATGTGCGGTCCTTCCATCGCCGCCTGGCTGCCGCCCCACAAACGCTTTCCATACCCCTGATCCGGCAGGGGCCAGCCTGTTTCCGGATCTAGTTCTAAAATATGCATTCCGCCAAAATATGAGCCGTACACCATCCAGAGCCTGCCTTCAGTATCGAAAAACAGATCCGGATCGATCGCATTTGGGTGGATGGCTCGATTGTAAGATTGTCCCGGCGCTGCTCCTTGAATGCCGGAGTTGATAATCATGCCTTGATACTGGTACGGCCCTTCTATGTGGTCGGCGGTCATCAGCGCAATTGCCGATCTGGGGCTTCCCCAGGTACTGACACTGTAATAGAGATAAAACTTATCATTCAATTCAATAATACCTTTAGCCCAGGTAGTATCGGTGTTGGCCCACTCCAGTGATTCAGCCAGCTCAATCCGGGCATTGGGTACAATCCGATTGCGGTTCGACACATTCGTAGACAGCTGCTGCCATTGGATCAAATCATCGGATTTAGCTGAAGCGAGATGCGAACCAAAAGTATAGTAGGTGCCGTCCACTTTTATTGCTACCGGATCATGCACGCTTACCTCGCGGAATACCGGCGGATTTGGACGCACAACTTCCCGAGCCCGCCGAAACAACTTATCTACTTCGGTTGGGCTTAAAGCCCGCTCGTAGATGCGCAGCTCATCGATGAGCCCTACAAAAGGCGGGTCCCACCAGTTGACGCCCAGGGTAAACACCGCTTCTTCTACACCACTGAAAACGTCAGGGAAATCAATGCCTCTAAATCGCTCCAACCCATTAACATACATTCTCACATCGCCGGCATTAACACAGACCACAAGATGGCTCCATTCATCTGTGGGAATGGTCATCTCTGTAATGCCATCATACCAGTTCTCACCGGACCAAATCATGGTCTGATCCCCAATCGGACCGGCCGGCACTACGCTGATCCAGCTGCTGCCGGCTGCTGCTCCAAAAAAGGTTGGTGTAAAGGTCGTAATCGTTTCCGGTTTAACCCATAATGAAATCGTGTAAGTGTTACCGGTGATCAAACCGCTGGGAAGCAGAATTCCCTGACTGCCGTCCAGCCTGACAGCAGAACCGATCTGACCGTCACGGTATTCGATTTCCCATTCAGCATCCACAGGAGCCACTTCACCGGGAACTGGTCCGATCCGGGAACCAATTATCTGCCCGGCTGCGAACTTGCCGGTGCTGTCGGCTAAAGTCTGTTCAAAACTGTAGTGGGCTGCTAGTCCCGATAAGTACTCTGCTCCAGCTGCAGCCCCGGTGTAACCAACAAGGATACAGACCAGAGATAGAACAATCCCCAACTTCGCCAATTTCTTCATCCTAAATCCTCCTTCAAATAGATTTTTAATATCTTCATACGATTCATTAATATTGCGCTGTGCTTTGTTATTTTCAATTTAACAGCAGAAAATCCTTCCGATTTCTTCCAGTTAACAGGAAACTCCGAGTGAAAACCGAACCATCGATATAGGAAGGAGGAATGGCGATGCAGCCGTTAAAACTGCCATCACGGTAGGCCATGAACAGGTCGAACACTGCGAAACAACCGCAGATCTAGTCAATGTTATTTCCTACCACGATTACTTAAGCACCCGGGCTGCCATTGAAGGTGCGATTTTGCAGGCCAAGGAACTGGGGCTGAAATGGAACAAACCGATTCTAAATACAGAAACCGGCTGTCTAGGCCGGGCTAATCCATACGAAATTGAATTGGAGCTTGCCGAAAAACACAAAATCGGGTGGTATCTGTTTAATCTGATCATTGAAGGCTTCTGGGGAGATATTCATGGTTTGGTTTATCCAGATGGAACAACCCGGGATCCGGGTGTGATCGCAGCTTTGTTCGGATTTTACCGCAAGCGCAGCTCTGATCGAATCAAGGTCAATGCTAACAAAGAGGGTCACGCTTACCGCGCCGTGCGGGCAGTAGAAGACTCGCTCCGGGTAGAGCCTACCACGTTGTTCATGTCCAAGCAGAAAACCACTGATGATATCCTCACTGCTGCCGAATACTGCGTAAACTTGTTAGAGGCTGCCCAAATGGTTCCCATGTGGGATCCACCATCGGCACAGATTGAATACTGGCGGTCGCTTCCGGAGGAAGAACGGGACATTTGGGAAATTAGAAGGTTTGCCTATGAAATGGCGGAACTGGTTCGGAAGAACTGTATGTTTTAAGAAAAAAACGACTGCAGCTGCGGCCGCAGTCGATTTTCTAGTGTTATTATTCAATCTCGTCAGGAGTTTTGACTACGTTATAGATTTTCAGCTCGTCAAGCATGCCGATAAACGGCAGATCCCACCAGTTAACTGCCAGTGCAAAGATTCCTTCGCCCCCAGCTAGGCGGAATATATCCGGGAAGTCTTGACCTTCAAATTTCAGCTCACCGTTGAGGTAAACCTTAACTTCTCCCCGGTCAACTGACGCTACGAAATGAGTCCACTCATTGGTTGGAATGGTCAGGCCTGCAGTAGCGTCGTACCAGTTCTCACCGGACCAGAGCATTGTATAGTGAGTGGTTGGGCCATCGGGAACAACGCTAATCCAGCTGCTGCCGCTGACCGCGCCAAAGAATGTAGTAGTATGCTGAGTTACCACTGCTGGATTGATCCAGAGTGAAATTGTGTAAGTACTTCCATCAATCAACCCTCTCGGCATAAGGACGCCCTGAGTGCCGTCAAACTTAATAGCAGAACCTTCAACACCGTCCACATAGCTGATTGAATAGTGTTCTTCTCCTCTGACATCAGTAATCTCGCCTATGCTTGGTCCGATTTTGGTACCGATTAACTCACCATCAGCAAAATTTCCGGTTGAATCAACCAAATTACCTTCAAACGCAAAGTGGGCAACCAATCCTTCCTCAGTAGGCCCAGCAATTTGCTCTTCCTCATAATTTTCGCAGCCAGATAATAATAAAGCTGCCATAAGCACCAGAACGACTACTACAGACATCAGCTTACTTTTTTTCATACTACCCTTTCCTCCTTGTGTTTATGTCCATACCATAAAATTTTTAAATGATTATTCATTATCATACATTCTTCATAAACAACAAAACTCCTACTGCATATTTGCCGTTTTTTTACAATTGTATCCCGTTTTCTTCACTGGTTTCACCACAATTTGGCTGTCTGACCCCTTACTCAACCGATCAACAGCGAATATAACTACTACAGGAGGAGGTGCTCTGCGAGCATGAAAGACCTGCTGTCGATCGACTGGGACTACTTTATTGCTACTCGCAGTGGACAGTGCTTTTCCTATTCAGAAACCAAAAGAACAGCCGTGGATCTCTGGTACAAGCGCTACCTCAGGCTCAAGGCGTACGGAAAAAACATTCAAAACCTGTATTATCTCTCGCCGGATGTAAAAGAGTTTTGGACCCAGATAAAAGCTGTTTTTCAAATTGATGAGAGGGCAAAAGTTTATGTATCCGATTCCCACATGCTGTCTTATAACATTGCTGAGCATCACCGCTGCCAAAGGGTATATCTGTTTGATGCCCACGCTGATCTGGGCTACAGCGTACCTAAGTCCCTGGAATTTGAAGTTAACTGCGGCAACTGGCTGGGCCGGCTGCTGAAAGAGAAAATCATTCAATCAGCTCACATCATTTACAGCCCATTTACCAATGAGAAGCCAACCAATTTTGCAGAGCTGAATCGGATCTACGCTATCAGCTATCCAACATTAGAACAGCTGAAACAAGAGAAACCGATTTCCAATGTCACAGCCGTGCACATCTGCCGCTCCGGTGCTTGGACACCACCATGGTACGATTACGATTTCAAACAGTTTGTCGAAGACCTTGGCCGACCTTACCAAGTTATCAAATGTCCCCTTCGCGATTGGAATCCGACGCAGTTAACTTTAGCCGATGAACTGGAGCTTATGTTAGGCAGTTGACTGCTCAGCTCCGGTGTCCAGCCGGATCTTGAGCTGTTCAAGCACCCTAAGGCCTTCCTGATACTCTTTCAGCTCTTCCGCACGCCCCGCCCTGGCCAGCCGAAACTCTTCATTGAATCTCCTTTTTATTCCATACCAAAGACGCAGCGTCCACTGCTTCGGATAGAGTTCGGTCAAAATCTCATCATGCATTTCCTGTAGTTTCTGCATGCGGATATCAACAGCCTGGGTGATAATCTCCCGTACTATCTCGGATTTATCAGTGGGCTCTTTACGCCTAATCGCGAGCAGATAACTGCTGATCGCCCCATCCAAGTCGTCCTGCTTCAAGCACCGCAGAGCTCGGCTGAGATAACTGCTTTGGGGAAAATAACCTAGATCGCGGATCTTATCAAGCCCCACTTTAGCTATTAACCCAACAAGAATTGACTGCAGCATGGCTCTAGACTTTTAAAGCCTTCTCCAAAAGTTCTGCGGTCTTTGGATAAGCAGCTTTATACTGGTTCCATTCGTCTTCACTGATCTGCATCGGGTCTTTACCGAACATCTGCCGGATGTTTCTTGCTGCCTGCTCCACCATTTCCCGATTCACAGACAAGGCTGCCAGTACACTGCCGCCAACCGCAAACAAACCATCCACAAAATCCAAGCCAGTAAGGCTTTCTAGTCCCCTCTCCAAAAGCAGTCCACCAAGATAGCCGGCACCTCCGGCTGCAGCTGTTTTAAACAGTCGACTCATCTACTTCACTCCTTCTTTCTTTACTGACTTAATTGCCTGGGCTATATAGCGGTCCTTCTCTTCAATCCGCCGTTGCAGTTCTTTGACCTGCTGTTCCAATTCACGCTCATAGGTATTTTTCCGCCGAAAAATTCTTCTAAACAAACCTGATAAATATGCCCCTACAAAAATGCCGAGCACAATACCAATTAAGAGGTACAGCAGTTCATTTGTAAATTTTATCTCCATTATCCCCACCTCGCTTGCAGATAAAAATTCTCGTCAGCTGTATAGATTCCCTTTTTTTATGGAATTCGCAAGAAACGAGTGCAGACCCTGCTTAAATAGCATATAATTTATGTTAGAATCCAACTTGCAAAGGCGGTGCGGCATGGAACAGCATATTGTTCGTTTAAACTGCAGGGACAAAGAAATAATTCTGATCGGAACCGCCCATATCTCTAAACGCAGCGCCGAACAGGTTAAAGAGATTATTGAAGCAGAAAAGCCGGATACAGTCTGCGTTGAGCTGGATTACCAGCGCTATCTAGCTTTAACCCGCGGTGCTCCTTCTGATCCGCCTGACCTTCGCCGACTGATTCGCAGAAAAAAAGCCCCTTATGCTCTGCTCAGCGTGCTTTTGGGAAAAATGCAGAAGCGGCTGGCAGCTGATTTAAATACTGTTCCAGGCCAGGAAATGCTCCAAGCAATTCAGTCCGCAGAAGCGGTCGGCGCAGAGCTTGTCTTAGCAGACCGAGATATCCGGATTACGCTCAGGCGAACCTGGGACAGCCTCAGTTTTTTCGAGAAAATTAAACTGCTCTTTCAAACAGCTTTTGGCATGCGGGGAGCGGAGATAACCGAAGCAAAATTGGAGGAAATGCAGTCTCCCGACAGCTTAACCGTGCTTTTAAACCAATTTGCAGCTCAATACCCCCGACTAAAACAGCCGCTGATTGACGAACGGGATCAGTACATTGCCCGCAGAATCATCACTGCTCCAGGCGAAAAAATCGCTGCCGTTGTGGGCGCAGCCCACATTCCGGGGATCACCAAAAACCTTAAAGATGAACTGATCTAAAAAAGGACACACGCTTTTACAGCGTGTGTCCTTCTGCATCCACAAACTTATTTTTAATCACAGCCTGGAGCTGATCTAGTTTTGCTTGAGCGAGCTCCTCACATGGCTGCTTAATAGAATAATAGATTTTAAGCTTCGGCTCGGTTCCTGATGGTCTGGCGGCAAGCCACGAACCATCGTTTAGCACAAACTTCAGCACATCAGATTTCGGCAGATCCCCAATGCCGAGGCTGTAATCCAGCATCTCGGCTACATCTGGGATCAGCTTACTGCCTTCTCCTCTCAGCGCGGCCATAATACTTTCGATGCGCTTTCTGCCCTCAATGCCCTCAAGCTCGATCGCATCTAAATGATCGAGGTAGCAGCCGTACTTATCATAAAGTTCAGCCAGAACATCAATCAATGTCCTGCCCTGCTCCCGATAAAACGCGGTCATTTCACAGATCAGAAGCGCTGCCACTACCGCATCCTTATCCCGGGCATGGGTGCCCACCAAATAGCCATAGCTTTCTTCGTAGCCAATGATAAACTCATGGGAACCGGTCTGCTCAAACTCAGTGATTTTCTCCCCGATATATTTAAAACCAGTGAGAGTGTCCAATACCTGCAGTCCATAGCTTAAAGCTATTTCCGCTCCCAGTTCGTTGGTAACAATCGTTTTGATCATGGTCGATTTCGGTGTAAGATCCTGCTGCTTTTGGCTCAGGACAAAATAGGTTAACAGCGCGCCAATTTGGTTGCCTGTTAGAAACTCATAACTGCCTTGATGCTTAACCGCAGCTCCAACCCGATCGCTGTCCGGGTCGGTCCCGATCACCAGGTCGGCGCCAACCTCTTTCGCTTTGGCGACCGCTAATGCCAGCGCATCTTTCTCCTCCGGATTAGGTGACTTAACTGTCGGGAAATTACCATCCGGCAGCTTCTGCTCTTCGACCACAAAGACATGCTCAAAACCAGCGCGGTCCAAAGCTGCTGTGACCGGAACATAGCCGGTGCCGTGAAGCGGCGTGAAAACTATCCGCAGATCAGCCTTAACGGCAGGATCCGCAATCAGCGATTGAGCGTTTACCGCTTGCTGGTATGCTTCCAGCACACTCTCATCCACACTGACCAGAAGTCCAAGCTCACGGGCACCTTGCTCTTCAATTACCGGAATTAAAGCAAAATCCTTGACCTGGTTGACAAAGGCAATAATCTCATCTGCTTCATCTGGAACAGCCTGATAACCATGCTCATTGTAAACTTTGTAGCCGTTATACTGCTTAGGATTATGGCTGGCCGTAATCATAATCCCGCCCATGCACTTAAGGTGCCGGACAGAAAACGAGAGAACCGGTGTGGGCTGTAATTGATCGAAGAGAAAAGTTTTAATTCCTACGGCGCAGAAAACCAGCGCCGCCTCTAAAGCAAATGTCTGTGAATTAAGTCGGGAATCATAGGAGATAACCACACCCCGCTCTTTACCCGCTTCACCGTACTTGTCCAGAAGATAATTTGCTAATCCATAAGTCGCCTTGCGGATCGTATATTTATTGACCCGGTTTGTCCCTGCCCCCATAATACCCCTCAGACCGCCAGTGCCGAACTCCAGATCCTTATAAAATCTATCAGCGATATCTGCCGGCTCATGAGCAGAGGCCAGCTCTTGTTTAGTTTTAGAATCAATAAACGGCGCTGTCAGCCATTTATTGTATTTAATCATATAATCATTCACCATTGCAATCGCTCCATCTTCAGTATTATCTTCACGTCATCTCAAGCTGCTTCGATGCGGAACTAATCGATCTTATGAATGACCACCTTATATTCTATGTTTTACTCAGTAATATTGCAAGGGTAATTAAAGGAGGGGAGCTGTCAGCTGCAGCGAAACATTTGTCACCGGATGAGTCAGAGTAATCTGCCAGCAGTGTAAGGCCAGGCGCTCCCGACGAGAAGTACTATTTCCGTAACGGTAATCACCCACAACCGGATGTCCGATTCCGGCCAGATGAATCCGGATCTGATGGGTTCTGCCGGTAAAGATCTGCACCTTAAGCGTGGTGGTATCTTCCCCAATCTCCAAGGGAAGATATTTTGTTCGCGCCGGTTTACCTTTGATTGGTTCGGTAATCTCACCCATCCGGTCCAACCTGCCGTGCACCTTTACCCAATATATCTTAGTAATCCCAGACCACGCTTTGGTTAAGGCTGCTTGAATCTCAGCTGTTTTTGCAAAGACAACGACCCCCGAAGCGCCCCGATCCAGGCGGTGGACCGGTCTGGGAGTAATAACCATGCCCTGCTCTTGAAAATAATAGGCTGCACCTTCTACCAGGCTCGGCTGTTTTTGGTTAGGTTTGATGTGGTGCACAATAGTTCCAGCAGGCTTGCTGACAACCAGCAGATGGTCATCTTCGTAAATAATATCCAGCGGCAGCGGTTTCGGCTCCACCTTCACCTGCTCCTCCGCCGGCAGGGATACCTGCACCACCTGACCTACTTTAAGCTTGGTATGCGAATGCGCAGCTCGACCATTCACCTTAAAACCTCTGGTGCGGATCACTTTCTGCCTCTGTCGCGCTGACAGCTTCAATTCTTCCTTTAAAAGCTCTACTCCGGTAATGCCCGCTAAAGCCGGGGTAATGGTAAGTTCTGCTAGAATTACTCGTGCCATTTTAAATCTCCTCAGCTGGTCTGGAAAGGAACTATCTGCCAAATGTAGAAAGCTATACTGAATATTTCTCTCTCCTTACAATATCAGAAAACAGGCAGGTGGTGTCAAGATGCGAAATCTGGCAATTATCGCTCTTATGGTCCTGGTTATTGGCCTCACACCGGGTCTAGCCGAGATTTACGCAAAAACTGAAGTGGATATGGTTTGGACCATGAAAAATGGTGCCAATGAGCTGACTGCTGCAGCCGGCATTGGGCTGAGTCCTAATCTAACCCTGAATATGGGCCTTAGTGCCGGCGGGAAAATGGAAAACAAAGGTCAGATGACCTTTGCAGTTGAGCAGCTTGGCTTAACATATCATAATGATGAATTGAGCATTTTTGGCGGTGCAGTTCCGGCGAGCGTCGGGCAGGCAGCCATCCACCAAATTTTCCTGCGCGACTCCGGTCCCGCTTTCTTAAAACTCGGGTATACTTTTAACCGCGAACCATGGACTTATACTAAATTCTTCGGCGATCTCAGCCGAGATGATGAGTATAAACGGGTGGGAGTCCATTATTTGAACTGGCAGCCTGTTCCTTATTTCTCGCTTGGAATTGGCGAAGCTTTTGTTGTTTCCCAGCATTTTAAGGGAGATACTTTCTTCTATTTTGTGCCGATAATGCCCTACTACCTGTCCAAGTATTTCCCCGGAATATCGACGTCGATTGACAACGCTTTTTTCTATGGCGACGGCAGACTGCAGTTAGCGCCGTTTACTTTCTACGGGGAGCTCTTGGTAAATGAATTTCCCATGAGTCCCATGGACGATAATCCTAAACTGTTCGCCATCACGCTTGGTCTTGAAGCTGAAGAATTAATTGCCGGGTGGGATCTGCTGGCAGAATTCAGCCATGTATCCGACCAAGCCTATTCTAATGGCAGACCTCAAAATGTCTTTACATATGGAGATCTATCATTAGGGCACGCTTATGGAGATGACTTAACCGCAGGGGACATTCAGCTTTCCAGGCACTTTGAAAAGCTGAACGCAGACACTAAATTTGGCCTGTACTACCTCAAGCTCGGCAATACCGATGTGGCGCCTTGGATTGGGAAAGAAGAAAAGCTAGTTCCGGAGCAGATCTATGGCGTTAAGCTTGGCGCGGCACGCCAGTTCGACCAGCTGCGGTTAGGGCTGGACTTAGAAATAGGCTATGTGCAGAATAACGGCCATAAAGCCGACGAGTCGGGTTACCGCACCAGTGCTATCCTCACAGGGTCCTGGCTCCTGCCTTAGCTGATATACTCACAAAACAAAAAGCCGGTGTCTCGTTTAAATCTTAAGCGAAACACCGGCTTTTTGATGATATTTTCTTAATAAGGCAAAAGGACGTGGATATAATCATCCATGGATTTTCGGCCGGAAAGCTCATCCTCCATGTTCAAAACGAGCATATTCCAGTTAATAAATCCGCTGTTTATAACCGGTTCACCGGTTTCGGGGATATAGTACTCGTGCAGTGTGCCCCTTTCCTCCAAATCCCGTCCCAACAGCAGCGCTGTTTTTTCATAAAGTTTGCGGGCATCATCAGTATATCCGTAATTTAAGAGCCCGCGGAAAACAACGTAGTTTACAATAATCCAGATCGGTCCCAGCCAATTAGATGGATTAATGGTGGGTGTAAGGTTGTACATTTTCTCGTCTTTCGCCAGAGTGCGAATGCCGTAAGGGCTGTTAAAAGTCTCTCCATCCCGGATATGCTGCACAATCTGCTCCGCCTGCTCCTTGGTGGCAAAACCCGCCCATAAGGGAATAAATCCGGTCCAGGTGCGAACCTTGATCGGCAGCGTCTTCCAGAATACGCCCAGCCCTACATGAAACCAGTCATATTTTCTCGTCTTAATATCCACATCGACAGAGTAGAAAAACCTATCCCGCTGATCCCAGCACTCTCCCTGAATATGATCAATCAGCTGGACTGCCTTATCGAAATAAAACTGGGAGCGCTCATCATATCCCAGCTCTTTCATAATCTGGGCCGCGGCACAGAGCTCACTGACCATAAAGCTGTTTAAATACATGTTGGCAGTGGAGAAGCGGGGTCGACCAAAAGTAGCCGGATCATTGTCCATCCCGATCATCACGTCATCAGCCCAGACATATAAACCGCAGTTGTCATGATAATAAAATTTATCGTAGCAGGCAAAATAGCGCTCGATATTATCTGCGTATGCCCGCATCCATTCAAAATCGCCGGCAAAGCCGCTGATCAGCGCAATCTGATGGCACAAAAACGGCTTCATCATATTTAAAACCGCACCCTGCTTGCGTTTCATAATCAGGTACGGCTCGGGCAGATCCGATTCTTCAATCATCATGGGGATATAGCCGTCCTCCAGCTGATAATCAAAGAAGTTATGGATATTGCCTTTAGCATGCTTAAGCACCCGCTCTTTCAGATCTGGATCACCTTTATGGTTTACCAGACCGAACAAGGCGTACACGGCCCAGAATGAGTCCCAATCCCAGAGATTGCCGTCGTATACTGAACCGGGATCAACAAAGGGATGTTTCAAGCAGGAGTTTGGTGATTTAAGCACCGTATCCACGTTGGCTTCAAAAAATTCCCGCAGTTTTGTTTGGTAGTCCGCCAGACTGCTCAAACCCCATCGCCTCCACCTTATCTGTTCCGCAGTACCAGCACCCAATCATTGTGGCCAGCAGGCTTAACCGGTGGTACAAATTCTTCAACTCCCCGGCAGTCCAGCGCGCCAAAGTAGCTGTAGATACCAGCGGCTGGATCAAACCAATAGGCATCGACTTTGCTGCCCAACAGTTTATCCATGTTAACTCTAAACGGAGTGCCTAAATAGCTGTAGAAATAAGCATAGTCACGGCCAGCAAACACCGCAATCCGCTCATATTTCGGCTTCTGCCCATCGGCAAGCAGTTCTTCCTTTGGCTCTCCCTCGCTAAATTCAACAGCAGTCATCAGCTCATACAAGTGGGCCATCTGCCCAGCTCCAGGATCGTGAATTGCCTGGTGCCAGTAGGATTTTACACCAAAATCAGGATCATTATCCTGCTCCCGAAACATCTGCATAACTGCGTTGTGTCCGTAGGTATGGCCGCAGGCGCCGGCAAATACCGACCAGTAGGCGTAGCGGCGCACATCGTGATCCTGCCAGTATGGCTGCGATGGATCGTGGAGACCCTGAGGTATCTGCTCGTAAGAAGGTTCTCCATCCAATGTGGGTTTGAGGGGAAGTGTAGCGTGGTCGCGCTCAACATAGCGCCAGCTGTCCTCGCCAAAGAATCCTTCCTTCTCTTTATTGTCATCCCATTCGCCTAAAGAGGATTGATCATAGCGGCGATGTCCGGACTGGAACATATTGAAATCAAGCCAGGGAGCATCATTAAACCACAGGGACGAGGAAGTGCGTCCAAAGGGATGAAAGCCCACCAGCTGACCCGGGCAGCGCTCCTTCAGCAGAGCACCCAGCTTCATGTAGAGATCATAAGCGATATTGCCGCGAATATCTCCACCAGTCAGCCAGATCACATTCTGATATTTTCCATAGCGATCCGCTAAAAAGCTGCCGTAAGCTTCCACATTGTCAAGATTAAGCTTCCCGCTCTTAGCCCAGCCGCCCCAAGTTGGCAGCAGCGCCATGTACAGCCCCAGTTCATCAGCCATGGCAATTGCCCGATCAACGCGGGTCCAGAACTCGCTGTCCGGATTCGGTCTGCCGAGGTCATTATCAAAGAACGGTTCATATTGAGCTAACACCTGAGCGCGGTGAATTAATGTCGCCTGAATCACATTAAAATGCTTCTGCTGACGATTTTTCAGATAGATGTACATCTCATCCTCGGTCAGCTTTTCCAGCATCAGCCAGGCTGTATCTCCCAGCCAGAAAAAGGGCTTTGAACCAACAGCCAGATACTTTTTATTGGCAGTTACCTGCAGATTTCCATGATCCCACGGTCTCACAGTCTTCTCCCTCCACTGGTAAAATGTTTTAGCTAAAATTTATTGCTTATTACTAAACTCTACCTCTAACTTTAACATTATTTTAACCCCAACGTCAACTATGTTTCAGGAAATAGTAAAAAAGCGGAGGTCAGGCTCCCTGATCTCCGCTGCTGTAAAACCGCTCTTTATATTCACTCGGCAGCATACCGGTATATTTCCGAAAGGTCCTGCTGAAATAGGCGGTACTGCTGCCAAAGCCAACTTTATCCGCCACCTCATAGATTTTCAAATCCTCCGAGCGGGCAATCAGCTGTTTGGCTTTTTCAATCCGCAGCATGGTCAAATAATCATTAAACTTAACTCCACACTCTTTTTTAAAAAGCTTCCCGAAGTAATCCGGGTTAAGAAAAAGCAGATTCGAAGCAATGTGGTTTAAGGAAAGAGACGGATCGCTGTAGTGCTCATTGATAAACTGAATAGCTCTCCGCACCGGCTCCGAGTATCTCAGCCTGCAGGTATCAATCAGCGGGATCAGCTCACTGCTGGCACATCCCAGCCGGCGGGCTTCAAGCGCTTCCCTAAACAGCCGCGGCAGCTGGCAAAGACCTCCCTTTTCGGTCACCACTGCTTTAACACCGGTAATCCTGCCTTCCGCTAAAGAACTGTAGACGGCCTTAAGCAGTTCTCTAATTCTGCTTTCTGAAGCTGCATCAAAAATCAGCACCACACAGTCATGGATAATGGTGCAGATACTCCAGTTAAGCACCACAGCGGCACTGTTCAAACTGATTTTCAGCTCCGGCAGATTGACAAAATCAGCGGGATCCTCGAAGGTAAACACCAGTATTTGGTACAGAGCATGGCGCTTATCAAAAACATGCTCCAACAGATCGTCAGAACCAGACCCTGTTTCCAGCAAAAAGTTATGGAGAATTTGTTCTCTGGCCTGGGGCAGCAGCATTTCCAGATATCTGTCCATCGACTGGCGCTGCTCAATCTTATCGATCACTTCTTTGATCGTGGTCATAATTTCCTGAGGAGTGCAGGGCTTAAGAATATAATTATTAACGTGGTAGCGGATCGCTTCCTGCGCAAATTGAAACTCATCATGCCCCGAAATAATAACAAATTCCGGCCGGTTGGCGAGGCCATCAAACTTCGCGATCACTTCTATTCCTGTCATTTCCGGCATTACAATATCGATAATCACAATGTCAGGCTGTTCCCGCTCAATCAGCTCCCAGGCTTCCCTGCCGTCTGCAGCTAAAAATACGCGTGAGATACCCAAGGACTCCCAATCAATTGAATGGGCGATCCCCTCTCGAATTGTCCGCTCATCATCAGCAATCAGCAGTTTGATCATCGCACTCTCCCTCACATGGCAGCACAACAGTTATTATTGCTCCTGTGGGTTGGCGGTTGGCGACGCGGATACCGTAAGCTTCTCCGAAGGTAATCTTAATCCGCTGGTCAATATTCCGCAGTCCGATACCGCAGCTGTCGGTTTCGATCTCATGATTCAGCACCTTTTCCAGATAGTCCAGATCAAGCCCGCGCCCATCATCCATAATCCGGATCATAAGCTCACCTTGCGCAGCTTCCGCTTCAATCATGACTGTGCAGGGCTTGGCATATTTTTCCAGATTATGAATGATGCTGTTCTCCACAATTGGCTGCAGTGTCAGCCGGGGAATGGGACAGCTGTGAAGATTTTCCGGAATATTGATCGCAATATGCAAGCGCTCCTCGAACCTAAGTTTTTGAATCTTAATGTAGTCAGCTATGAAATTGAGTTCCTCACCAAGAGAGATAATATCTGAGCCTTTGATAGAACTGCGCAGAAGCTTGGATAAAGCTGTTACCATCACTGAGATTTCTTCATTTCCCGACTGAATTGCTTTCCAATTAACCGTATCAAGTGTGTTGTACAAGAAATGGGGATTGATCTGCTGCGTCAGCATCCGGTACTTCATATCGATCAGAGCTAACTGTTTGGCATAGACCTCATTGATCAAACGGTCAATCTCTTTTACCATCCGGGAAAAACCATTCGTCAACTGCACCACTTCCGTCACACCTACGCCCAGCCGAGAACCCGGTTCCTCCAGCCTGACCGAGTAGTTGCCGCCTTCTACTACCTGCATTGCAGAAGTAAGGCGCATAATCGGCCGGTTAACTGCGTTGGCCAAGCAGTATACCAGCACAGCAACACCCGCGGTAATCAAGGCCAGCGTTAACCCATAAGTCACATTGGCACTTTGAATGTCTTTCAGCATCTCACTGGCTGACAGCAGATAAATCAGCTTCCACCCATTTCTGCCAAACTCAGTGGTAAGCATGTAGAAGGACTGACCGTTCAGCTTCACCCGTTTATGGCGGTTATGCCCATTAACCGCCTGCAAAAACTCTTCCGAATCAATGCTCCAATCCTGGCCGTAAAGAACCTGGTCATCGGCAATGCAGACAATCATTGGCTTGTATTTTGCCGAAATCACTGGAGTATAGTTGAGGAAATAATCAGCGGAAATATTGATGACCAGTGTACCTAGGGGCTGAAATTTATTGCTGCCGGTAATATCGCGGATTAAGCGGTAGAGGGTGATGGTGTTCTCACCAGCTGCGTTGGCTGCCCAAGCCGGAGAACCCTCCAGGCTGTGGGCAGCTGTTACAATGCTCGGCAGGGCAGAATCAGAAACATGAACAGCTTGGGTCCGCCCCACATCCACCCTTTTCCCATCCAAAAACACGAAGCTGATCGACTCAACGCCCTCAGTCATGATCCAGCGGGTAAACAGCTGTGTATAGAGGTCGTTCACCGCCTGATGGGCTTGAAAAGGATCCGATGCCCTGATATAGCTCTGCAGATTTTGATGAATATCGTGGTTGGAAAGCACCTCAAATGACAGATGTTCAATCGCCGCGAGTCTGGTGTTGGCAATATTGGAATAGAGATTGAGGATTTCTGCCGATTCGCTGAACACCATCCTGGTGTAAATCTGATAAAGATTGACCATAAATAAACCAGTTACAGTTGCAACCATCACCACGATCAGAATCAATACCGCAAAGTAGCCTTTGCGCAGCGAAATTAATTTCATAGCTCAGCACCTGTTTTGTTTTTTACACTTTCATTATACTTTTTACAAAGATATTTTACAAATTAATAATTCTATCCCTTTAGTCCGGTTGTACTGATCCCTTCCATCAGCTCTTTGTTGAAAATCAGGAAAATTAAAAACACCGGAATCAAGGACAGAGTTGACATGGCAAACATGGCACCAAAGTCTGTCCGGGAGGTGGAATCGGCAAACAATTTGATCGCCAGTGAGACCGGGAATTTAGCCGGTCGGCTCAAGTAGATCAGAGGACCCATAAAGTCATCCCAAACCCAGTAGAAGTTGATAATCACCGTGGTGATCCAGGCCGGCTTAATTAAAGGCAGGATGACACGGAAGTAAACCGAATACCAGGAGCATCCGTCAATGATTGCTGCCTCATCAAGCTCCCGGGGCAGCCCATGGATAAACTGCATCATCATAAACACAAAGAACGCTCGAGAAAACCATGCCGGCAGGATCAGAGGTACATAGGTGTTGGTCAAGTTCAAGCTACGGAAAATAATGTACTGGGGAATCAACACTACCTGCGGCGGCAGCATCAGAGTTGCCATCATGCAGGCAAAGAAAAACCGGCGTCCCGGAAATCGCAGTCGGGCAAAGGCATAGGCCACAAAAGACGATGAAATCGTTACTCCTAAAGTGGCTAGAATGGTAATGTAAAAAGAATTTTTGAAAAACACCCCGAAATTCAGGTTCCCAAATCCTTTCCAGCCGCGGATAAAATTATCCAGACTGAATTCATTCGGCCACAGTTTCAAAGCTTCGTTGAGAATCTCGTAGTTGGTTTTAAACGAACCGGAGATCATCCACAGCACCGGATAGACCATCACAAACCCTAACCCCAAAATGAAGGTATGATAGGCAGCGGTGAGGACAATTTTTTTGGTTTGAGAACGAGTCTGCATCTATGTCCCTCCCCCTTTCGATTCATAAAAGACCCAATAACTAGACGATTTAAAGATAAATGCGGTAACAACCGCGACCATGATCAAAAGCACCCACGCCATAGCACTGGCATAGCCCATTTCATAATAGTTAAAGGCGCTGTAATACAGATATAAAGAGTAAACTAAGGTGCTGTCCATCGGTCGTCCCTGCGTAATGATAAACGCCTGGGTGAAGTTAAGAAATGCCGAAATGGTCTGCATCACAACGTTGAAGAAAATTACCGGGGATAGGCTGGGAATAGTTATATAAAGAAACTGCTGCCAACCCGATGCGCCGTCAATTTGCGCGGCTTCATAGTATACGGCTGGAATCTGCTTTAAGCCGGCTGCAAAAATCAGCATTGAAGAACCAAACTGCCAAGCTGAAAGCAGAATTAAAACCCAGATCGCATAAGTTGGGTCACCCAGCCACTGAATGGGGTCAACGCCGAATACTGACAAGATTTTATTAATCACGCCATTAACAGCAAATAATTCCTTCCACACCAAAGAAACGGCTACGCTGCCCCCGATGAGTGATGGCAGGTAGTAGATGGAGCGATAAACCGGCATTCCCCGCGCCCGTCTGGTTAATAAAAACGCGATGAACAGGGCAAAGCCGACCTTGAGGGGCACTGATACAGCCACATATTTAAGGGTAACCTTGATGGAGTTGATATACCGGGGATCCTGGGTAAACATGCGGACATAATTGTCCAGGCCAATCCAGGTCGGACTGGAGGTAATCCGATAGCTGGTAAAAGAAATATACAGGGAGTACAGCATGGGAACAATGGTAAATGCTAGGAACCCAATGATAAAAGGTGATGCAAAGACATAACCGCAGACCGCTTCTCGGTTGAGAAAGCGGATCAACCGGTTCGGCTTGCGCTTAGGACGATACCTCAGCTGCAGACCCGCGGTTCTTTTCTCGATCATCTAGACCCACCTCCTGAAAAGCACATGCCCCAGCAGCAACTGGAGCATGTGCTGATTTAGCCTAATAGGTTCACTTACGGTTGATAGCGGTCCAGAATAGCCCCCGCCTCGGTCCGGAACTGCTTAGCTGCTTGCTCCGGAGTAGTGCGGTTAAAGACCACTTCTTCTGCCAATCTGATGTACACATCTCTAATTTGAGTCTGAACCGGCGAATCCAGGAGAATCTCAGTAGCTGCTTCCCGGCCTAAGTCGGTGAGGTATTGGTAAATTACTTGTTCAGCGTAGGGCAGATCCTCAGCTAGCGCTTCCCGGATATGTCTCATAATCGGCACACCACGCTCACCTTTAAGGATCATATTTGCCTCAACGTTGTTAGCAAAGAAATCTAGGAATTTCGCCGCATTTTCTTTCTGCTTCGAATTCTTGGAGATACAGAACATCTGAGAAGACATAATGGGTATGGAAATGGGACCGTCCTTGTATCTTCTCGGAATCGAGACCAGCTTTAATGGACGTCCGGCTGCTTCAGACAGGGCCACGAACTGGTTGCTGGAGACAAACGCCATGGCAGCTTCGCCGCGAACCAGCGGATTGCCCTCGATATCTTTAATCTCTGCCATTTGAGCCGGAGTTGGATAAGCACCAGCATCAGTCAGGCGCTTAACCATGCGGAAATACTCAGCTACATATTCATCATTTTCATAGTTCAGCTCAAGGCGATAAGGCTCTAAGAATAAGCTTTCACCGGTATTGTATTGCGGCACTACAGTGGTGAGAATCCAGAACTCGTCATTGCGGGTGAGAGCTACGCCCAGGATTCCCAGCTCTTCTTGAATCTTCAGTGTTGCCGCTTCAAACTCATCCCAAGTCCAGTCAAAGCTCGGCTCAGGCAGGCCCGCTGCTTTAAACAGTTCAGGGTCGTACGCTAATGCCGGAGCATTCGTACCAGATGACAGACCGATGATATTCCCTTCCAAAGTAGTAATTGCAATAAAGCTGGGATCGGTATTGGAAATGTCTATTACGCCTGATTCGATGTAAGGATTGAGGAATTCGATGTGGTCAATGTAGGTAGGAAAGTTGCCGCCCATCTGCATAATATCAGGAGCATCGTTGGCTGCGATCAGAATGTTCAGCTTGGAAATGTAATCATCAAAGCCGTAGAATTCAGGTTCCATCTTGATGCCGGTTTCTTTCTCGAACAATTCGATGACTTGCAGGGTCCTGTCATGACGCACTTGGGAACCCCACCACATGATCCGCAGCGGCTCATCGGCAGCGGTCAGCGGTGAGATCGCCACAAACATTAACAAAAACACAACAGCCAAACACATCAAGCGATTCTTCATAACTAACCCCCTTCTTTATTTTACATTTCATATACATTTTATCCGGAACCTTTAACTGATTCAAATCAATTTTCAGATATTCAAGTGTAAAAATCAGACAAGAAAAGAGGGGCTGTTTTCAGTCACGATAATTGTCCGGGTTTTGCTCAGGGTGTTTGACCGAATAACAGGGTTGAACCCGGTTCAAGTAGAATCCTCCTCTAGTTCAATTAGGGGAGGAAAGGGAGAAGCCTTGCCTGGTGGTCAAAGAGCTGCAACTCTGCACCAAGA
>FZPS01000216.1_pt293 | contig 24984 bp, 23 predicted proteins | sample 1817821 | NCBI WGS metagenome assembly FZPS01 (sample SAMEA104158645, study PRJEB21678) | metagenome | place: Germany | collected 2015-04-21 | reverse complement strand
ATTCTCAGGCTTATAGTGTAGCCTAACTGCTGTTTCGACCTTATTGACGTTCTGCCCTCCCGGACCACCGGAGCGGAAGGTATCCCATTCGATATCGGATGGATTGATATTGATTTCAATATCCTCATCAATCATAGGATAGGCATAGACAGATGCAAAAGAAGTATGACGCTTATTGGAGGTGTCGAATGGTGAAAGACGAACAAGCCTATGTACCCCATTCTCTCCCTTAAGATAGCCATAGGCAAACTCTCCCTCTATCTCTAAGGTAACGCTCTTTATACCTGCAACATCTCCGTCCTGAAGGTCGATTGTATTAACCTTATAGCCATTATTCTCGGCCCATCTCATATACATCCTCATAAGCATAGACGCCCAATCGCAGCTCTCTGTTCCTCCTGCTCCCGAATTGATGGTAATAATGGCCGAAAGCCTATCTTCTTCATTGCCTAGCATATTCTTAAACTCAAGCTCTTCTACCAGCTTTTCCAAAGAACCTACCGAGGCTTCCATCTCTTCTTCGCTACACTCTTCCATACTATAAAACTCCAATAAGACCTTAGCCTCTTCTAGGTTGGTTATCATATCGTCGTAGAGCTTGGTCCAAACCTTTATGGAATTGATTTTCTTAAGATGTCTTTCAGCCTTTTTAGCATCGCTCCAAAAGTCAGGCTCAAGGGTTTTCTTGGTTTCTTCCTCTACCTCTTTCTTCTTTTTATCAATGTCAAAGATACCTCCTTAGAGCCTCTGCTCTTTTACCCAAATCTTCTATTCTTTCTTCCACTGCCACAACGTTTTAATTGGTTATACCTAATTGAAGGTTTGCTGTTCCGCATTGCTTAAACCCTTCCTTAGAACTAGCCTTTATTCTAGCTGTTTTAGCAAATCCTTTAATCGCCTTTTCAAACCTTTTCTTTTCCTTTCTATCCAAGAGCGGGGATTCATTATTAGTAATATTATAAAAGAAATAATCCACCCTACCATCCTTATCAAAGAAGACTCTAATAAATACTCTTTCATTAATAAGAAGGCCATTCTCTTTTAGATAAGCTCCCATATCTTGCAAAAAGCTACCCCACTCCATAGCAAAAGCCTCAATATCTTCTTGTTTATAGAAAACTGCATTTAGGGAATCTACACCTATTGCAGCTTTGTATTTGGACTCAATCTTGTCCATCCTGCTCTTATCTGTCCTTAGGGAATAGACCTTGGGCTGGGTGTATGCTCCTATTCCAATGGATAGGATTGCTAGTAGGGCAATAAGCTTTTTCATAATTAATATCTTATTAATACTCTGTCTTACTTATTAATATTCAACCTTATCTTCTAGTTTCTTCCAAATCTCAAAAGGCTCCAGTCCTTCTTCGGCCATAAACCTCTTGGTAATAATGCTTCTATCCTTCTCGTCCAAGGCAAGCTCTTCATATATCAAAGAGTCATCGAAGCCTATATCCTTTGCGTCAAACCTGTCCGCAGCATAGTATATCTTATCTATCCTAGCCCAGTATATAGCAGAAAGGCACATTGGACATGGCTCACAGGAGGCATAGATTTCACAGCCTGAAAGGTCGTGCGTATCAAGCTTCTGGCAGGCTAGACGAATGGCGTTGATTTCAGCATGAGCGCTTGGGTCTTTGGAAGTAGTAACTGTATTATTGGCCCTTGCAACCACCTTACCATCCTTGGTAATCACGGCTCCAAAAGGCCCTCCTTCGAGGCTTTCCGCACTATGCTTAGCAATGCTAATAGCCTCTTTCATAAAGCTTTTCTCCATATCCATAACACTTACCTTATTAATATGCTCTTGCAAATATCACCCTCTGAGGAGATGGGTTGCCACTAAGTATACATTTCCCCTCTTCCTTGCTCTCTTCCATAGGTATACATCTAATAGTAGCCCTTGTAAGCTCTTTTATTTTGTCTTCGGTCTCCGAGCTTCCATCCCAGTGGCAGGACAGGAATCCACCTTTTTCAATCTCTTTCTCAAACTCCTCCCAAGTATCCACCTCTCTTGTGTTGTCTTCTCTAAACTTAAGAGCCTTATTGAATAGATTCTCCTGAATCTCATCCATTAGCTCAACAACCTTTCCACAAGCCTCCTCACAAGAAACCGACTCCTTGCTTAACTCATCTCTTCTAGCAATCTCAACCAATCCCTTCGCAAGGTCTCTAGCACCCACAGTAATTCTAACAGGCACTCCCTTAAACTCATATTCATTGAACTTCCAGCCCGGCTTATAGGTGTCTCTATCGTCGTACTTAACCGATATGCCCTTTTCTCTAAGCTCCTTCATTATTCTCTCAGCTTCCTTGTCTACCATTGCTTTCTGCTCATCACCCCTATAGATTGGAATAATGGCAACCTGAATTGGAGCAAGCTTTGGAGGAAGAACCAGTCCATGGTCATCCGAATGAGTCATAATAAGAGCTCCCATCAATCGGGTTGAAACTCCCCAAGATGTAGCCCAAACATATTCAAGCTTATTCTCTCTGGATAAGAACTTTACATCGAAAGCCTTAGCAAAGTTTTGACCTAAGAAATGAGAGGTTCCTGCTTGAAGAGCCCTACCGTCCTGCATCATTGCCTCGATGCAATAGGTGTCGATAGCTCCTGCAAATCTTTCGTTGGCAGTCTTAATCCCCTTAAGCACTGGCATTGCCATAAAGCCATGGGCAAAATCAGCATATACATCTAGCATTTTCTCCGTCTCTTCAATGGCCTCCTCCTTGGTTTCGTGAGCAGTATGCCCTTCTTGCCAGAGGAACTCCGCTGTACGCAAAAACATCCTAGTTCTCATCTCCCAACGCACCACATTGGCCCATTGGTTGCAGAGAATTGGTAGGTCTCTATAAGACTGAATCCATTTTCTATAAGTATCCCATATAATGGTCTCGCTAGTAGGCCTCACAATCAGCTCCTCTTCTAGCCTAGCCTCAGGGTCTGGCTCTAGTCCCTTTCCGTCTGGCTTCGGCTTAAGCCTATGGTGGGTAACGATGGCGCATTCCTTTGCAAATCCCTCAACATGTTCTGCTTCTTTTTCAAAAAATGATTTTGGAATAAACAAAGGGAAATATGCGTTTTGATGACCAGTAGCCTTAAACATATCGTCCAAAGCTCTCTGCATCTTTTCCCATATTGCATAACCGTAGGGCTTGATTACCATACATCCCCTAACCGCCGAGTTCTCAGCAAGGTCTGCCCTAACCACTAGTTCATTATACCATTCTGAATAATTATCCGATCTTTTTGTAAAATTCTTAGCCATTTATATTCTCTGCATTAATTAGTTCAATATTCTTTTGCAAAAATACGAATAATTATCAAGGACTTCCCTAATTAAATGATTTTTTAGGGATAAACTTCGTTTTTTATCTCTTGTAGATATGTTTGTTGAGTCGTTGATTTGTTGATTTGTTGAGTCGTTGAGTTGTTTATGCGTCAGCTAGTCCCGAAGGGACGACATTATGGTGGCGGAGAATGTTTATGTGTTGATTCGTTGATTTGTTTAGTTGTCTTTTGTCTGAACCGCAGATGTAACGGATAAGAACGGATGAAACGGATGCAAAGCCCTTAGGTTTGTTTATGGGTTGATTTGTTGAGGTGTTTAGTCGCTAAGAACAATGTTTAATTCAGCGACAATGTTGTTCGACAATGCTTCAATCTTCGACTAATGCAAGCCCCAGAGGGGCGACATGTTGGTAGCAATCAATGACACACCCTCTTCCTCACGTCTAAGTCCCGTAGGGACGGCATGTTGGTATCGTAGACACTTCTTTTGAACTCAGATTACTCAGATTATCAGATGCTTCGGATGCTGGCGCGTATGACCCCTGACCCTTAAAGGGGAACTAACGATGCGATTGCTCTCTGCTTTTTGTCTGAATCAGAATTATAGAAGATTAATAGGATTTGCAGGATGGCTGACGCAAACAATTCCTAATCCCTCATTCCTAACTCCTAATTCGAAGAAAGGGGTGGCCATTATGGTACCGAATAATGAATTAACATTTCTCTTAACTTACTCTTAAAATCATGCTATTTTATACCCAATTTGTGGCCTAAAATTAAGGATTACAGTCCCTGTAAAATGGATTAATGAGACGGTCTGTTTTCGTCGAGAGTTAGTAAAATGCTCTTTTACGACGGTTTGCTAACTTCCCAATTCATTTTGAAAACATCGGGAAATAATATCCCAATCTCTCGATGATATTGACGTTTATAAGAAATTTGAAATTTTGGTTACAAGATGAGCCTATTTATGGCAAGAGCTAAAATCAAGAAATAAGGCTTTTAAGAATTGCCTCCGCCTAATTGTTAATTTAAATCCTAAGAAAGACTCTGAATTAGGGCTGATGCCCTCAGGAATTATAGAGGTATTTCTTGAAACACATAAGATATTATCTGAATATTGAGAAAACACAACCTCATCCCTGCTCTCTCTTCTAGAAAACAAGAAGCCTCCGCTTAGAACAAGCGTAATAACCGTAAGGATTAACCCGTAAATTACATTTATCTCAATCATCATTCTTTAATTTAATCTAAGGCAGGTTTATTCCCACCAATCAATATGCAAATATACAAATAATAATCCTAATAACCAAGCCCTTACAAAAGAATATCCAATAGAAATCCGACCATTTTCACTCTTATCGGAAGATAATTAATTATTCCTCGGTAATAGTCGTTTTCTGCTCGACATTTTTTTGGCGTTTGGTGTTCGTTTTTTGGTATTCAGTTTTTAGTGTTTGAACTCATGCCACTCTTCACTTTTCACTTTCTTGTCTGAACCACAGATGCAACGGATAAGAACGGATGAAACGGATGCAAAGCCCTTACAGATTGTTTATGCGCTGATACATTGATTTGCTTAGTTATTGCTGCGTTAGCCTAGTCCCGAAGGGACGACATTATGGTAGCGGAGAATGGCTGACTCATAGGAGTAGCAATCATGGCTTATTTCTGACTAAAGACAAACATTTATCCATAAAACACGTATATGTAAAAACATTTGCGTAATTTTGAAGCATGAAGGAAGTATTATTCGGTATTTTATTAATGATAGCTTTAGCATCTAATGCTCAAACAGTTAAAGACACAATTAATTGTGGTGGGTATTTATTGATAATAGAAGTTCCAAGTATTGGATATAAACATTCGAAAATTGATGTTTTTGAAGAGGTGTTTTTCAAAACCTATCCAAATATTGATACTTCTTATTTGTCTATTACATGTGGTGCAATGGGCTCTTGGATATCTTTAGAATATAAAAATAATCATTGTGACGAATACAAAGAATATAAATTTGGTAACATCCTCAACTGCACCAAAGGCTCATGCAATAACAAATACTTTAGAGAAGATAGATACAGTGTGCAAAACATTATCATTTCATATCAAAACATAGATAAGTCCCAAGTGGATTTTTTCGATAAAATTCTAGATAATATTATTATCAGGAAAATAACAAAGTAAATGCTATAACCTTTCTAATTAATGCAATAACAGTATACAACAAAACAGATTAAATCATGAAACATATACCAAAGATAAAGCACCTAGTAATTTGCTTGACACTCATGCTTATATATTCTTGCAAAAGCGACAAGATTAAATACCCTTACATAGAAGTAGATGGACCAGTAACCTATGTGTGTTTGAATGATTCTACATTAATTGCAAAAGAATATTACGATAACAACTCACTTAGAGCCACTACAACCTTTAATAATAAAGGTGAGAAAAATGGAGAATACATCAGATACTACGACAATGAAAATATAAAAGAAAAGGGATGGTATAAGTCTAATCAAAAGAGCGGTAAATGGTTTTATTATACTTCAGATAATAACTTAAGAGAAATATGTGAATATGTATGTGGAAGTAATAATATATCGTATGTTATGAATTTCGGGAAAGACTTGTCAATTGACACGACAAAAGTGAATCATTATAGTACTATAGAGGCTATTCAAGATACTATTTATGATGGAGAGCCTTATGTTTTTAATGTAAGGTTAATAACTCCGTATTTTCCAATAGGGATGTATGTTGTTTTAATTGACTCAGAGGAAGAATATTGCAATTTGTCAGAAAACAAAGGGTTTAAGACAAGATACAACTGTGAAGGGTTTGAACAAAGAATAGCTATAAACGATTATTCTATTGGTAATAACACGATAAGAGGAATGATAATGAACTACGGAGAAGACACAACAAAGCTAATGAGGTATTACTTCCATAAAGACTTTTATGTAAAAGAAAGGTATAAGTAAATAAGATTAGCAATGAAGCCACAGCACATAACATATCGTAAGGAAAACAATCTCTTGCAGGGAATGAGCATTAGGTAAAACGGGGCGGTATTGCGGCTGGGGTGATTGAGTAAAGCGAGGGGAATAGGGGGTTTATTCAAAAGATTATTCTGCGTTTTTGATTAGAGACGGAAAATTATTGTAATTTTGCTAATAACTTGATATTAATAATCTATTTGAAAACAATCTAGGATGAGCGATATTAAAAAGCTTGCTGGACAGACTGCAATTTATGGTATACCAACGATTATTGGTAGGTTCTTGAACTATTTCTTGGTTCCTCTCTATACCTATAATATCGCTACGCAAAACTATGGAGTAGTCAGTGAGTTATACGCATATATCGCCTTTCTTATGGTGATTCTTACCTATGGTATGGAGACTGCGTTTTTTAGGTTCTCTCAGACAGAAAGGAAAAAGAATGTGGTGTATAATACTGCCCTTCTTTCTCTTATGTCTACTACTACTGTGTTCTTGATTGCTTCTTTTGTATTTATCAACCCCATCTCTTCTCTGCTTCAATACCAAGACAATAAGAACTATATATCCCTATTCTTCCTAATCCTTGCGCTGGATGCTCTTAGGGCAATCCCCTATGCATTGCTACGCTCAGAACAGAGGGCTGCGAGGTTTGCTTTTATAAAGTCTATGGATATTTTCTCTAATATTCTTTTCAACCTATTCTTCATCCTTCTCTGTCCTATCCTCTACGCAAGGGGGAATACCTTGGTTACGACTTGGTTTAGGCCAGACGACCTAGTCTTATATATATTTATCTCCAATTTCTTTGCCTCTGCAATCTCCACCCTATTGCTTATGCCAGAATACCTTAGGTTTAGGCCTAGGTTTAGCTTTGGACTATTGAAGAAGATGCTTGTTTATGCCCTGCCTGTTATGGTTGGTGGGCTTGCGGGCATGGTGAATGAGACCTTTGATAGGATTGCTTTGAAGCATTTGGTTAGGGTGCCGGAGGGGATTACTGATGCGGAGAGTATTAATCAATATAAGATGAGTCAGATTGGAATCTATGGTGCCTGCTATAAGCTTTCTATTATTATTAGCTTATTTATTCAGGCTTTTAGGTTTGCTGCTGAGCCTTTCTTCTTCTCAAAGATGAAGGAGAAGAACGCCAAGGAGACCTATTCAGGGATTATGACTGTGTTTATTATCTTTCTTTCCCTAATCTTCCTCGGAGTTATGGGCTATATGGACTTGTTCCAATACTTTGTGGGCGAAGAATATAGGGTGGGGTTAACTACTGTGCCAATCCTTTTGGCTGCTAATATATTCCTTGGGATTTACTATAATCTTAGTATTTGGTATAAGGTTACTGATAAGACCATGTACGGTGCTTATATCGCAATAATAGGTGCGGTGATTACCCTAGTGCTTAACTATTTCCTTGTACCGATTATGGGCTATATGGGTGCTGCTTGGACAACCCTTGCTTGTTATTTCTCCATTGCTCTTATCTGCTATCTATTTGGTCAAAAATACTACCCTATCGATTACGACCTTAAGCATATAAGCATATATATCCTTTCGGCCTTGGCTCTCTACTTCCTTATGACTGGCCTTAGGACGGAAACAATCTACCTTAATCTAATTATTAATACTCTGATTATTATAGGCTTTATTGCGATTGCTTATATTTTGGATATTAGAAAGCTAGTTAGGAAATAGGGCTTATTATTTCTTGCCCGTATGACCAAAGCCTCCTACTCCCCTTTGGGTCTCACTAAGCTCTTTCACCTCAATCCACTCAACACTTTCATGCCTAGCAATTACCATCTGGGCTACTCTTTCTCCGTCCACAACCCTAAACTCCTCTTGGGATAGATTGACTAGGATAACCTTTATCTCTCCCCTATAGTCAGAGTCTATTGTACCCGGTGAGTTAAGCACTGTTATGCCCGATTTGGCAGCTAGGCCCGAGCGAGGTCTTATCTGTGCTTCATAGCCCTGAGGCAGTTCTATAAATATTCCCGTTGGAATCATTGCTCTCTGGAGTGGGCTTATTATTATTTCTTCGCTAAGATTGGCCCTAAGGTCCATTCCTGCCGAAAACTCCGTTGCATAGCTTGGAGTCAGGTGGCTTGACTTGTTTACTATCCTTATTTTCATAATGCAAAGATAGATTATTAATCTTGTTTTGCAAACAAAAAGAGTTTAGATTGCCCTGTATTTTTGATTATCACATATAATTTACTTAGCTTTGCACTTTAGTAACGTAATATATTGGATTATGGAATATATTGGTATTATTATTTTCGCGGTATTCGTAAACAACGTTGTTCTTACGCAATTCCTTGGGATATGTCCTTTCTTGGGCGTTTCAAATAAGGTAGGTACTGCCACGGGTATGGGAGCTGCGGTTATATTTGTTATGACCCTAGCTACCTTGGTTACTTTTATTATGCAACACTATGTTCTTGACCCATTGAACATTGGCTACTTGCAAACCATTGTCTTTATTTTAGTTATTGCCTCCTTGGTACAGATGGTGGAGATTATTCTTAAGAAGGTTAGCCCTGCCCTATATCAGGCCTTAGGTGTCTTCCTGCCTTTGATTACTACCAATTGTGCTGTGCTGGGTGTTGCTATACTTGTGATTCAAAAAGACTTCGACCTTGTAAGCGGCCTAGTCTATGCCATTGGTATGGCGATTGGGTTTATGATTGCAATGGTTATCTTTGCGGGACTTAGGGAGGAGATAGAGCTTGCTAATGTTCCAAAAGGACTTAGAGGCATGCCTATAGCTCTAATTACTGCAGGGATTCTTGCAATGGCATTTATGGGCTTTGCAGGACTTGTAAGCATATAATAAAGCAATATCTAACCCTTAACCAAAACTATGAAAAAAGAAATGAAGCCTATTAAGAAGGCTATGAATAATAAGGTTAGCAGAAGGATTGAGAAAGGTCTTGAATACAAAGAATATCAACCTTCGTGGTGGATTAGGTATAGGAGGAAATCATTGCTCGAAAAGCTTAGGAAGCAACTAAAGGAATGTGGAGTTCAAAGGGTTTGGGCCCATAATCACTTCTTAAAGGCCGAAGAGAAGAAGGCAAGGAATATCACCCTATATATTGAGACTAAGATTTCAGAACACGAGATACATAAGCTAGAATCCGAGCTGGATAGAATATTCAAGAGAAGAAGGATAAATCTTATTAATATCAACACATTACAACCTGCAATCAAGGATTATGTATTTAAGGACCTTAGTCCCTTAGACAAAACACTATGATAGCCTAATATGAAGATATCCGCAGTAATTATTACCCTTAACGAAGAAAAGAATATTAAAGCCTGTATTGAGTCTCTAATTGGTATTGCGGATGAGATTCTTATTATTGATTCTTTATCGGTGGATAGGACAGAATCCATTGCAAAAGAATATGATATGGTAAGGTTTTATAAGCAAGAATGGCTGGGCTATTCGGAGCAGAAAAACCTTGGCAATAGGATTGCAAAATATAGCACTATATTGTCCATTGATGCAGATGAGGTCGTATCCAAAAAACTAAGAGAAAGCATAGCTAGGCTAAAGGCCGAAAGCAAAGAAGAAATAGACCCTAACCAGGTCTATTCTTTTAATAGGCTAACCAATTATTGTGGTTCATGGATAAGGCATTCGGGTTGGTATCCTGATAGAAAGATTAGAGTGTTTCATAGGTCTATTCTTTGGGAAGGAGATATACATGAAGAGCTTAAGTTTGGCGAAGAAACCAAGATAGAAAACCTAGAAGGAGACCTCCATCACTATTCATTTAGACATATTTCAGAGCATATAATGCAGGTGGATAAGTTTACCAACCTAACCTCTGAGCAGGTCTATAATCGAGGCAAGAAGACCAATTGGCTAGGGATATGGTTTAGACCTAAGTGGAAGTTCTTCCGAGACTTTATTATCAAAAGGGGCTTTTTGGATGGATATCCGGGCTATACCATTTGTAGGATATCAGCCTTTGCTACCTATTTGAAATATATTAAACTAAGGGAACTAAATAAGAATGAGAAGGAATAATATACTACAGGTATTCTCCAAAAGCAGCTGGGCAGGTGGTGAGGTCTATGTGTTTGAGTTAAGCAAAAGGCTTATAGAAGACGATTATAATCTCATTGCAATCACCAAGAGAAGCAAGGAGATTGAGCCAAGGCTTAAAGAGAGTGGTATTAGGTATTATAGGCTTCCTGTCTCGGGTGTATTCGATATTCTTTCTGGAATTAGACTTTCTAGCATAATCATTGACAATGAGATAGACATTATTCATATTCATAATTTCAAAACCCTTTTCCCTGTTCTCTACTCCCTTTGTTTTCTAAAGCATAGGCCAAGAATAGTCTTAACCAGGCATTTGGTAAAAAGGGCTAAGACCAACCCTCTTTATAATTGGGCATATAAGAAGATTGATAGATTGATTTTCGTATCCAATCTAGCTAGGGAAGAGTTCTTCTTAACCAAGCCTAAGCTTGATTATAATAAGACGGCCGTTGTGCATAATAGCATTAATCCTCCCATTGCTAAGCCCTTGGAGATTAGGAAGAATATAGAAGATAATGAGATTATTATTAGCTTTGCTGGAAGACTATCGCCCGAAAAAGGTGTCCATCTATTGATAGACGCAATTGGAGAGCTATGCCAATACCCTATAAAGTTATTGATTGCAGGCAAGGGAGATGAGGCTTATTATAAGGAGCTAGAAGATAGGGTTAGGTCAAACTCTTTGGAGTCGAAGGTAGAGTTTTTAGGCTTTATCGAAAGCGTTCAAGACCTGATTGCAATAACTGATATAGGTGTTGTTCCTTCTATTTGGAGAGAGCCTTTTGGTTTGTCTATCATAGAGTTTATGAAGGAAGGTGTGCCAGTTATTACAACTAATAATGGAGCTCAAGAAGAGTTTGTTATAGATGGTCAGACAGGGATATTAATTGAACCTAATAGCTCTAAGGTCATTGCAGATTCAATAAGAAGGCTTATTAATAATCCATCTCTTAGAAGGGAGATTGGAAGGAATGCCAAAAAGGACTTCGAAGCTAACCTCTCCTACGAAAGCTTCTATAAGAAAATCATTGCTAATTACTAGAATGTTTCTATTATGTGGAAGTCAGCCTTTAGAATAATTCTATTTTGGGGAGTTGCTATCTCAATAATGTCCTGCAATTGGGGGAGTGCTAGGGAAGACGACAAGGCCCTTGCCCCTATATCTGCCTATTTCCCAAAGGAAAGAATATCCGAAGAAAGACTTACGGCCTATAATGATTTGTTTCAACCCATATTAGATAAGTCGGGGCTTAATGGTTCTGTCCTAGTTGCTCTAAATGGTTATATTATCTATGAGTATAATGGAGGACATTCTAATTTTGGTACAAGAAAAACAATTGATGACTCTACCCTATTTCAAATCGCATCCATATCCAAAATCTTTACTGCTGCAGCCATAATGAAGCTAGAGGAAGAAGGAAAGCTTAGCATTGATGATACAGTGTCTAAGCACTTGGAAGATATAATCTATAAGAACATAACAATTAGGGAGTTATTATCACATCGCACCGGCATCCCTCGATACGAATACTATAGCAATCAGTTCTGGGATAGCCTCGACTCTGACTATATTGATGCGGTTTATAATAAGCTCAACCAAGACTCCTCTCCGCTATACTTTAGGCCAAACTCTAGGTTCTTATACTCCAATACCGGCTATGTGGTTCTTGCTAAGCTAATTGAAAAGCTTGCTGAAGAAAGCTTCGAAACCTATATAAGAAGAGAATTATTTGAGCCAGCAGAAATGTATAATTCATTTTTTATTACGGAGCTAGACAGCATAGAGGGATATAATATTGCAAAAGGATATCATAGCAAGAGAAGGAAGAGTCCTTTGATGTGGCAGATGAACTCATTAGATATGGTCTTGGGTGACAAGAGCATATACACCAATACCAAAGACCTCTTGTCTTGGTATAGGGCCATAAGTCTTGGAAGGATATTATCGGAGGAAAGCCTTGAGAAGATTATGGACATTAATACCTTTTCTACAAATCAAAACAGGGGATATGGTCTTGGCATTAGATGGAAGAAGGTAGATGATAGAGAGTTCTTCTATCATAACGGAAGGTGGAATGGTTTTAGGTCAGTCTTTGCCTATAGACCCGACACCAAGCTTTTGGTTATTGCCCTAAGCAATACATCCGAATCAGCCGTTAGAATCAGCAATAGCATTATAGATGCCTACGACGAAAAAGCATCTCCAAAACCTCCCATACAGGGAAAGTAGTCTGACTTATTAATTTTCTTACTCCCAAAAGGGCGAAGTTTCCTTGTATATACTTTATAGGAATGAGCTTAAGAAAAAATGTAGTTCCCTGATTTTTGTTTACTACCCCATTCAATAGTGAAGAGTGAAAAGTGAACAATAAAAATAAAGGGTTTAATAAGTGAATTGCGACAAATTGTCAGATTATTTGTATCTTTGCTCTAAAATAAGAGAATATGGGAAAGATTCAAGCAGTTAAGACTAGATTTGGAATAATGGGCAATAACCCACAGCTAAACAGGGCTTTGGAAATTGCCCTATCTGTGTCACCAACCGATATGAGTGTTTTGGTAACTGGTGAGAGCGGTGTTGGTAAAGAGGTTTTCTCAAAGATTATCCATACTCATAGCCCTAGAAAACACAATAAATACATTGCAGTAAACTGCGGAGCTCTACCTAGTGGGACAATTGAAAGCGAGTTGTTTGGCCATGTAAAAGGAAGCTTTACCTCAGCAGATAGAGATAGGAAGGGTTATTTTGCAGAGGCAGATAAGGGGACATTATTCTTGGATGAGGTAGGAGAGCTTCCGCTAGAAATGCAGGCTAAGCTGCTTAGGGTATTAGAAAGTGGAGAGTTCATCCCTGTTGGTTCGTCCAAACCATTAAGAGCAGACGTTAGGATTGTGGCAGCAACCAATGTAAACCTATTTGATGCAATTGCTAAGGGTAGGTTTAGAGAAGACCTATATTATAGACTTAGCCAAATTTCAATTGTAGTCCCTCCACTAAGAGAAAGAAAAGACGATATATATCTATTGTTCAGAAGGTTTGCTACGGAACAGGCCGAAAGATATAAGATGCCGGTCATAAAGCTTAGTAATGAGGCAAGAAGGTATTTGCTCAACTACTTTTGGCAGGGAAATATCCGACAGCTAAAGAACGTAACAGAACAAATCTCAATTATTGAGAGTAATAAGGAAATCGACCTCGAAACCCTAAAGACCTATATCCCACCTGTGAACAATCTTCCAATGGTTGTGGAGAATACCTTCTATGGAGAGGATATAGACCAGAGGGAGCTGGTGCTTTCTATTATAAATAATAACCAGAAAATCATTAAGATAGAGAAAGAAGTTGAGGAGCTAAAGAATATAATTAGACAGCTTATTAAGGACAAGGAAGAGAGTGCCTACTACATCCCTCGCCCTAGTGACAATATTATATATTCTGATATTGGCAATCATGAAATAGAGGATGAGGACGAGATTGAGGATAATGAATATCACGAGGTGGACGATACTCCAATGACCTTGGTGGAGATTGAGAAGAAAGCTATAATAGCTGCTCTTAAACGCTCGGGAGGAAAGAGGATTACCGCAGCCAAAGAGCTAGGAATCTCAGAAAGGACCCTATATAGAAAGATAGACCTATTCGATATTGATTTATAGATGAAATGCTTTAGGATTCCTAGCTCAAAGAGCATAAGCAATAGGCTTTTGATAATAAGACATTTAGCAGATGCTAATCCTTGTCTTATTGAGAACCTTTCGGAGGCAGACGATACTATTATTATGCAGGAGTTAATTGAAAGCATTGAAAACAAGGACGGAAGAGTATTATTTGCTAAGAATGCCGGGACGGTATCAAGGTTTATTATCTCCCTAGCCTCCGTTACGGAAGGAAGCTATATCATTGATGGTGAGCAGAGACTTAGGGAAAGGCCCGTCGGTCCTCTTATCGAATCCCTAAGGCAGCTAGGCGGTAATATCGAATATCTAGAAACAAAGGGAAGACTTCCCATTAGAGTGATAGGAAATCAGGACATAATGGGTGGAGAGGTCATAGTGGACACCAGCCTTAGCTCTCAGTTTCTTACTTCCTTATTATTAGTTTCTCCAAGCTTCCAATCTCCTACAAGATTTAGAATCACAGGAGATAGAATGTCCTTTCCTTATATCAATATGACCATTGAGCTAATGCAAGAATTTGGAATTAGCGTAGAAATCAAAGATAATATTATTCAAGTATTGCCAGGTAGGTATAGGTTTAAGAAGACTAGGGTGGAGGCAGATTGGTCAAGTGCTAGCTTTGCCTATCTTTATTCCTATATCACTAATAAGGAATTATTTATACCTGATTTAAATAAGAGCAAGCTACAAGGCGACTCTATAATTGAAATATTTGGTAGGGAGTTTGGAATAGAAACTATATTCAATGAAGATGGCGGCATATTAAGACCCAGTCTAGATAGTCCTATAGCTAAGAACATCACTCTCGATATGGCCAATAATCCCGATTTATTCCTTCCACTGGTTGTGCTTTCTGCTATTAGCCCTCATAAGGTCTCATTCCAAAACCTTTCTACATTAGTTTATAAGGAAAGCAATAGGCTAGAGGCTAGCATAATTAATATGAAGGCCTTGGGCATTAGGTTCTTATATAGTAATGATGAGTTGGTTATCTATGGAAATAATAAGCTTAAGCCTAATACTATAATTCAATGCTTCGACGACCATAGGGTTGCTATGAGTTTCGGTCAATTATCCTCGATAGACAAGAGCATAAGCGTTGATAATCCAAACTGTGTGGATAAGTCTTTTCCTAGGTTCTGGGATAATATCAATACTTAATATACCTATCCCATTTCTCAACCACACCTGCCATATCCTCTGGCAACTCACTATTAATTATTATCTCTTTATGGGTTATAGGATGAACGAAGCCAACCCTTGTAGCGTGTAGGGCCTGCCTAGGCATTAACTTAAAACAATTAATTACGAATTGCTTATACTTCGAAAATACAGTACCCTTAAGGATTTTATCCCCTCCATAGGTTTCATCATTGAATATAGGATGTCCGATGGAGCTTAGATGGCAGCGAATCTGGTGGGTTCTTCCTGTTTCTAGTCTTACTTCCACAAGGGTTACATATCCATATCTCTTAATTACCTTCCAATGAGTTATCGCTCTTTTGCCAAAGTCCTCATCTGGGAATACTGTCATCACCCTTCTGTCCTTATGGGAGCGTCCTATAAAAGAGTCTATGGTTCCTTCTTCTTGGTCTAGGTCTCCCCAAACCAAAGCCGTATAAACTCTTTCTACCTTTTGGTCATAGAACTCCTTAGCTAGAAGGGTCTGAGAGATTTCGTTTTTGGCTACAATCATTAGACCCGTAGTGTTTTTGTCTAGCCTATGTACCAAAAGTGGATGAATAGGCTTGCCATCCTTGTCTTTCTGGTCTTGGAGATAGAAGGTTAGAGCATTGAGAAGGGTGCCAGTATAATTGCCATAGCCAGGATGAACCACCATTTCGGAGGCTTTGTTTACTACTAGCAAGTCCTCATCCTCATATATAATATCCACAGGTATATCCTCGGCTATAATCTCTATTTCCCTAGGCTCAGTCTCCAAAAAGATTTGAATAATATCACCCGGCTTTACCTTATAATTAGGCTTTACTGGCTTCTCGTTTACCCTTACCAAATCGGCCCTTGCAGCTTGCTGAATCTTATTCCTACTAGTAGACTCAATCCTATCCATCAAAAACCTATCAATCCTAAGAAGGCTTTGACCCTTATCTACCACTATTCTATAGTTCTCAAACAGTTCCGCTTCTTCGTTTAGATTATTATCTATGCTATCCTTATTCATCTAATTATTCAATATTATTTTCTTTTCAACCCAGTTCTTTGAGTTCTTCTCCATAAGTCTTATTATATATACCCCCGACTCTAGACCAGAAAGGTCGAGCCTTGCTCTATACTCCGACTCATAGCTTAATCTTCCCAACATATCGTATATCCTAATAAAAGGCCTGTTCAAACTGGTCTTAATCCATATCTCTCCACTGCTTGGATTAGGGTATATTTCTAAGCTAGGACTATTGTTATCTGCCTCATTCCTAATGCCTACATCAGGAAGCACACCGAAATATGGCCTAATCATTGGCGAGCCCTTAATAAAAGGTTTCTCCCAATTATTGGCCCAATTACCATATACAAAGTTCGATGCATCAGTGTTTCTATCAAAGCCTATATTAAGATAGTCTTGCCCCTTGGTCTCAAGGCTTACGAAAAACCTACCCCTTTCCAAGTAAATAGGCTCGTCCAAATAATATCTTATAAACTTATTAAGTCCATCCACGCTAGGTGTAAGAGCAGATGACTTATAGAGGCTGTCTTTTGGAAGGCCGTCTTTACTATCCCAAATACAGAGATAGAATGGTTTTTGGTTGGCGTCTTCGAATGTAGAATTAAAGTATATATCGACTGCCGTAATAGTATCAGGTTCGTTGAGCCCAAAGCCAATGGCTAGGTTAGAATGCCTAATGGGTTCTATCCCAAATCCATTCTCTGCGCTTCCATCATCGTAAGCAAAATAGTTCTCAAACACCTGCTCGAATACGGTCTTATCGTTCTGAGTATGATTATCGTCTCCAACTCCAAGCTTAATGCTATGCTCTATCCTAAACCTTGCCCAGTTCTTCTTATCAAAACTAAAAACATAGCTAAATGGAGGCTTGGCATGGTTGTCTGATTCTTGGAATGACTTTGAAGAGAAATAAGGGTCGACGTTCTCAAAACCTCCGTCGTAGTGGTGGAGGACATTGTCTAAGCTATCCAAAACCCTATAATTATAAATAGAAACAAGGGATTGGTCGAAGAGGTTGATTATCTTATTCTCCAATCTAGACCTTAGCTCGTCCTGAACGAATTGTTTGGCAGGCATTGCATAATAGTCCCTTAGAGCTGATACACCACCCTCCACAAAGGCTATATCCCTATATGAATACTCATTCCAAGCCCTCGAGTAGTCCAAGTATATATAGTCTATATTCCATTGGTCTGTATTGCTAATATAAGAGTATGAAGGATTGGCATCTAGGGATGCGTAGTTCCTAAACCTAAACCTAAAGTCTTTTTGAAGAAATATAGTATCTATAATTGGGATGTTTACAAACTTAAAGAAAATGGAGTCCTCAGCATATATGCTATCTAGACTAATGCCAGGACTATTCCAAATGCTAATCCATTCGGAGTGAACGGGGCTATAGAACTCCAAGACCAGAGAGTCTCTAATTCCAGGCGTAGAACCTATTGCTTCCCAGAGATATCCAAAGCCTCCTCCTGGTTGGAATGCAAAGCTAAGATAGATAGAGTCGCTAGGTTTAAGTTTTTTGGGTAGTGGACTAAATACAGAGTCTAATCTAATCGGCTTCGAGCTAAGGGTATCAGCGCTGAATCCAGTCATATTCGCATTTGGATATAGCCTGCCTTCCCCATCCAAGCAGTCTAGGGTAGCTACTCCAAGTGTTGGCATATTATAGGAGTAGCCGAGGTTGATATAGGCTCCTGACTCTTCCCAAAGCTCCGACTTAGGCTCTCCACTATAATCCGAAAAGTCATCAAAAAAAGGAAGCAATACATGGGACGAGCTAGATTTCTTATTCTTTTGAGTCTCCGTTCTATTCGATGCCTTTGTGTATTTGAACTGAGCATTGCTTGATAGGGAGAAAGCAAATATAAATAAGAAAACCAGAGCTAAGTCCGGTCTAGCTAGCCTTAATGCCTTATTAATCATATAATGACTCTTCATAATCGTCTTCTACTACTATAGGCTTTCTAACCCTAAAAGAGTTAAGCCTTCTCTTATAATTAGGCTTGGTATCATTTACCAAAGAGATATTTACCACAGAACCAATATCCAAGGACTCATAAGCAGGAGAATAACCCACTACTCTAGAGCGTGAGACATCCTTTTTGCCCTCATAGTCCTTTCTTCCAACATTGAGGGTAGACTCCCAAAGCCTTTTCTCTGCCTCAGCCTCAGTTAGCCCAAGTATATTTGGAACTGTAGTCATGGTGGTAGATTCGCTAATCTCTACCACTAGTTCAATCTCTTCTCCCATTTCAATCTTTGTTCCTGGCACTATACTTCTGTTCTTATATCTTTGGTCCACAACCAGATTGCTAAATGTCCCCACCCTAATGCTTAGCTTCTGTATCCTAAGACCACTATTTACAATTAAATTAACTGCCGACCTAACGCTTTGGTCCTTACAGTCGGGCATGGAAATCTTTTCACCTGTTTCCGATGTTGTAATTAGATATATCTTCCTACCCTTCTTAGCCTTGCTTTCTGCAATAGGGTCTTGCTTAATTATCTTACCAGCCTCTTCTCCATGAACGAATATGGAGCTAAGCTCAATAACTTGGAACGGAGACATCTCCGTTAGGGCAATTGCTTCTTCTATATTCATTCCTTCAATATCTGGCACAATATATTCCTTGCCATGACGAGTATAGACCTTTAATAGCTGGAAAGCAATAATTAATAATACTAGAAACGATAATAGTATAAGGCCTAAATGCCTAAAGAACTTCTTTGATTTCAAAAACTTACCTAAGCTCATAATATCTCCCTAACTTAGTTTCTTCTACCCAAGAATATATACACATAATATAGTAGGGTAGCTAGAGAAGCTAGTGCAGCAACAACGTAGGTATAGGCAGCAGCCCTAAGAGCGCTTTCTGCCATTGCTTGAGACTCCCTATTTGTTATTGCATTCCTATCAATCCATAATAATGCTCTCTGCGAGGCATCAATCTCTACAGGAAGGGTTACAAAACTAAATAATGTAGTCATTCCAAAGAGAATAATACCAAATAAAAGAAGGCCAGGGAATACGTTTAGCATAAGCATACCTCCTAGGATTACCCACATAACCCACTGCGAAGAAAACTGAACTACAGGAACTAGCTTAGAGCGCATAGTAAGCCAAGAATAGGCCGTTGCATGCTGAACAGCATGACCGCATTCGTGGGCAGCAACTGCTGCTGCTGCCACATTATTACCGTAGTAAACATCGTGGCTTAGATTAACTGTTTTGTTTTGTGGATTATAGTGGTCGGTTAATGCTCCCGCAACGCTTACCACCCTAACATCATAGATATCATGGTCTCTAAGCATTTGCTCTGCAATATCCTTACCCGTCATGCCTCCCTCAGTTGGAACCTGTGAGTATTTTCTAAACTTTACCTTTAGATTATTGCTTACAATCCAGCTAAGCAAAGCTGTTCCAATAAATATTAGCCAATATATTGAATTGACTCCCATTAAAGTTGTTGTCTCTTGCATATTATATATTCGATTTGTACTGACTTACAAACGGCAAATATAAGTCTTTTCGTATAAAGATTTAGCAAAACGCCTATCTAAATCTCCAATAAGGCCATGTCCCCACCCCAAGAGAACGATGTTTTATACTCTGTTTTAGGAGATTATTTTGTTGAAGACGGGTTTATTCGTATCTTTGTTTGCGCTAAACCAATATACTAAGACAATATGATGAAATCAATGACGGGCTTTGGCTCTTCGCAATCCGATACTAATAAAGGAATTACTAAGGTTGAGATTCGCTCCATCAACTCCCGAGGGCTGGATATATTTATTAAGCTCCCCAACCATTATAAATGCTTGGAGCTTGAGATTAGAAATATGGTAAAGGCAGGGCTTATACGTGGGAAGATAGACATTAGCATCCTTGAAGATATAAGCAATGCTCAGGTGATTAATAAGGAAGCCTTTGTCTCTTACTATAAGGAGCTTAAGGCATTGTCGAAAGAAATTGGAAGAGAATCAGATGAGGCTCTATTCGAGCTTGCCCTAAGCAACCCTAATCTATTCTATAACGAGAATAATGTTTCGGATAATATCTCCCAAGAAGACAGGAAACATGTTTTAGACCTAGTAAGCAAAGCCCTCGAAGAGGTTGACGATTATAGACAGAAAGAAGCAGAGTCATTGGTTGAAGACCTAAGGCTTAGGATTGCTAATATTAGAGAATTGTCTAGAAGGATAGAAGAGTTTGAGAAAGATAGGATTGAAGGAGTTAGGAATAGAATAAGGCAGAGACTGGAAGAGAATAAAGAAATAAACATAGATAATAATCGTTTTGAACAAGAGCTTATCTACTACTTAGAAAGATTGGATATAACAGAAGAAAAGGTAAGGCTAAGTCACCATCTAGACTATTTTGATACCACCCTAGAGAGCGAAGGCTCGGAGGGAAGGAAGCTAATATTTATAACCCAAGAGATTGGTAGGGAGATAAATACTATTGGTTCCAAGGCCAATGAGGCCAATATCCAAAAGATTGCGGTGGAGATGAAGGATGAGCTTGAAAAGGTAAAAGAACAGCTACTTAATATATTATAGTGAAATGTATAAGAGATTAAAGGAAATAGTTATTGCATTAGTGTTGATACTGAGTATGGGTGGGAACCTATTAGCCCAAAACGACGAAGAGATACAAGCAGCCCTAGCAAAGGAGTATTACTACGACAATCAAATAGATAAGGCAATAGAAATATACGAAGACCTAGTAAAGAAAAGGTTTGTAAAAGAGTATTACGACTATCTCCTCCTTTCTTATTATCAGGTTGATGCAAATAATAAGGCAGAGAGATTAATAAAGTCTACAATTCGTAGGTTTCCTGATAACCCAATCTTTGTGGCCGAGCTAGGCACTCATTATTTTGAGCAGGGCAGCGAGAAAAAAGCAGAAAGAGAGTATAAGAAAGCCATAGAAAGGCTTGGTCAAAACAGGAACGATATCAACCATCTTGCCAACTATTTTGCGATGAGGAATAATATTAACTATGTGGTAGACACCTATCTCAAAGGCAGGGAGCTATTGGGAGATAATACGCTATTTGTATATGAAATCAGCTTCCAATATAGCAGGCTTGGCAAATACGATGAGCTTAGCAATGAATATCTTAACCTTATTAAAGAAGCGCCCAATAGGCTCAATCAGGCCAAGGTCTATCTCGGAAGCCTATACTCAAGAGATGAGAGCGATAAGGTAAAAGAAAACCTTAGACAAAACCTATTGAAAAGACTTCAAACCGAGCCAGATAATAAAGAGTACGCAGAACTATACCTATGGCATAACCTCCAAGAAAAAGACTTCGAAATGGCATTAATCCAAGCTAAAAGCATTGATAGAAGGTTTGATAATGGTAGCGGAAAGACCCTATTTGAAACTGCTAATATACTGTCTAATAATAAGGACTATACAAGTGCTAGCGAGGCCTACGAGGCCATAATCCAAAAGGGTAAGGATAATACCTATTATATGCTTGCACAAAAAGGCTATCTCACCTCCCTATACCATAGCTTTATAGAAAATCAAATCAAAAGCCAAGAAAAGATTCAAGAGCTAAGGCTATCCTATGAAGAGGTTATAGAAGAGCTTGGAGTAAATCCCAACACCTTTGAAATCAACTACCAATATGCCTATATACTAGCCTATTTCTTGGACTCCTCTCAGGAAGCAGTCGACCTATTGGATGAGATAATTGAAAACAGAAGTATAAACAGAAATAGAAAGGCAGAGGCCAAGCTATTAAGAGCAGATATATATCTGATGGAGAATGATATATGGGAAGCGTCTCTGACCTATATGCAGGTAGACAAGGACTTTAAGTCAGATATTATAGGTTCAGAAGCAAAGTTTAAGAATGCCATGCTTTCCTATTATAATGGAGACTTCGAATGGGCCAATTCCCAATTCGATGTTCTTAGAGCCTCCACCTCCAAGCTAATTGCCAATGATGCTATGAAGCATTCATTGCTAATCTCTGACAATATGGACGAAGACAGCACCTATAATGGTCTATATTATTACGCCAAGGCAGACTTCGCCGCATTCCAAAAGAAATATGATAAAGCCCTCCAATACCTCGATACATTGAGCCAGCTCTATCTCTACCACCCAATCTTCGACGATTTGCTATATAAGAGAGCAGAGATAGCCATCATTCATAGCGAATACCAAAAAGCAGATTCATTACTTAATCAAATCCTTCTCAAATACCCCGACGACCTAAAGGCAGACGACGCCCTCAACCTCTTAGGAGAGCTTTATTTAGAAGAGTTTAAAGACAGAGAAGGCGCAAGGGAATACTACGAAAGAATCATCCTAGACTATCCCAATTCACTCTACGTAACCGAAGCCAGAAAGAGATATAATGAATTAGGCAAACAGGCTGAAGATAAATAATAAAACCATGAGAAAACCAATCTATTTACTAATTACAATGCTTTTTGTTTCTTGCTCTTCTTATAGAGCAAATAAGTATTGGGAAGAAGAAGTAGTTGGACAATACAATAAGGACAACCTTAGTTTTAAGGTCAAGGAGCGCTAACACGATACAGGTAATTACTATTCTCTTAGATATTATTATAGTAGATTAGATCCAAAATACCTTATGATTCACACAGATTTAAGGAAGATAATGTTTAAGGAGGATAGTCTAAAGCTCGTTGATTTGATAAGTGATGAATTATATATTAGTCTTAGGACAGATCCCGACAATTATTATTATATATATAAAGACCAAGTTTATTACGGATATGCAGAACACTATAATTATCTCTTGGATATTAAAGACAAAGACCTTACTCCAAGGTTTAAGAAGATTAAGACAAAGACCATAGACGGAATTAGATATAGGGTATTATCCTACGATATCAAAAATCATTTTACTCAAGACTATCTAACAGGTGAAGTGATTCCAAATTTTAGCGAAATCACCTTATATATTGATAATCAAACAAAGCTTGTCCAAAGGATTGAGAGAAAGAAGATTAAGAATAATAAATTTGATACTATTAATGATGATCTAACCTATTACTTTTCTGATTATGATTATAGTAGCCACGACTATTTAATTGACTCATTATTTGATTTTAATAGTGAAGAATACTCTTATTTCAAAAGGCTTTTCGGAGACAAGAGATATATACAAGAGGAAGAGGCAGACGATAAGGATACTATAATGAATGATATAATTCTAAACCATCCAATTATTAGCCTTGGCGGAGATACAACAACCATCAAAGACCTCAACGGCTGGCTATTGCTTGATTTTTGGTTTATAGGTTGCGGCCCTTGTATGAATTTGTTCGATATTTTAAGCAAAGAAAAGCAAGAACAAGGAGGCTTAGCATTAGAGAAAGAAGGTATAAAGGTTCTTTTAATCAATCCTCTTTCATCCAATAACAAATTGATAGAAAAAACAATAGAAAAGTTCGACCTAAGAGATTATTTCTATCATTCAAGAGGTATAAATAAGCATTTATCAATATCACGTATGCCACATCTGTTTTTAATCTCACCGGATAAGAAAATAGTTTACACCTCCCACGGCTTGGTAGATTATTCCAAAATTCTCAACATAGTAAATTCTTATAAAAAATAAATCCCCAAAGTACGGCATTACTTCTGTCTGAACCACAGATGTGCAGGATAAGAACGGATATAACAGATGCAAAGCCCTTAGGGATTGTTTATGCGTTGATTAGTTTAGTTGTTTTTTTTTGAACTCGAATTACTCAGATTATCAGATGTTTCAGATGCTGGTACGTGCATATACCTCTTCGCTTTGCGATATATAAACTTCAATAAAACCGCTTTAGCGGTGACTATTATGGTAGCAATTTAGCGTGATATTACAAGAGATTAGCATATTAATATGCGAGATTATTTGAGTAAGATGCTATCTAGTTAGAGTAAGATGCCATCTTACTCGACTAAGATGCCATCTTACTCAATTGTCTTCCGAAGACAGTAAGCCAATATCGAGAGTAAGGAGCTTAAAGTCAATAATTAATACCCTAAAATATAGAATATGACAACCGAACCTAAAAAGCGTGTAAACCAAATTCAGGGATATCTAATCCAAAACAAGAAATCTGTAAACCTATATCAGGGATATGCAATTCCTAACTCCTAATTCGAAAAAACGGTCTTACTCTATTATTATGCGGCATCAGTAAAATGAAACAAAGAGACAATTTAATGAATCAAAGAAACAATCTTTTATTATCGCATTCTAATCTGTGAACATCCCATGGTGGAAGTAGTGACACAAGGGAAGAGTCAGCAAGGTGCAAATACAGCCGCCACCATAATGGCCACCCCTAAAGGGGTTCAGACGTAAAGGGAGGGAGGAGCATATTCCATTGCTACCATAATGACCACCGCTAATGCGGTTTTAGAGGAATTAATTTAATATGGCTGACGCATAAGGGCTTGTTGATGCGTTGATTTGTTGATGCGTTAATTTGTTGGTGTGAATATACCCTCGTCGCTTCGCGATATATAAACTTCAATAAAAGCCCGTTAGGGCTGGCTATTATGGTAGCAAAAGAGATAGCACCACTCTCTCCCAAACCCCGTAGGGGTGGCAACTAAGGTGATTAGGAGTGAGAAGTTAGGAATTAGGAGTTAGGAGTTAGGTAGAGAAAGTGGAGAACAAAAAAGGCAGCTCTTGTGGCTGCCTTTGAGTTAGTGTAAATAAAAAGCTTTATCTTATTATGCTTAGCTCGTTGATTATGTTTTGACTGT
>FZPS01000182.1_pt101 | contig 25031 bp, 27 predicted proteins | sample 1817821 | NCBI WGS metagenome assembly FZPS01 (sample SAMEA104158645, study PRJEB21678) | metagenome | place: Germany | collected 2015-04-21 | reverse complement strand
GTCATCCAGCTCTTGCCGGTTCTTAACTTCCAAAATAAGATATATTCGAGCTTCATTTCCCACAGTACTGGCTCGCACTGATTTAATTCCTACCTGAAAGCTGGATATAGCATTGGAAACATCAGCCAGAAGTTTGGGGCGGTCCAGAGCCTCTATCACTACTCCAGCATTATATTTATCTCCCTCTCTCTCTTCCCATTCAGCTTCTAAGAAACGCTCCCCATCCTGAGAAAGCCTGGTTAAATTAGGACAATCTACCCGATGAATGGTAATTCCTTTTCCCTTGGTAACAAAAGCCACAATCTGGTCTCCAGGAACAGGAGTACAACAGCGAGCTAACTTTACCGCGAGACCACTAGCCCCCTGAACCACAATTCTTTCTTCTTCCCGGGTAACAGCACTAAAAGCCACAATCTGGTCTCCAGGAACAGGAGTACAACAGCGAGCTAACTTTACCGCGAGACCACTAGCCCCCTGAACCACAATTCTTTCTTCTTCCCGGGTAACAGCGCTAGACTCTTTCTTTTTCTTCTGCAATCGGCGGCGAATAGTATAGGGAATCACTTTGTTCGCCACCTGGCGAGCACTGTATCTCCCCTCACCAATTGCGATATAAAGTTCCTCTTCTTCCCGAAGTTGATTTTCTTCTCTAAACTGAGAAAGATTTTTCGTCACCAGGGCTTTTTCTTCCGGGGTGAGAGAATATTTTTCTAACTCTTTTTCTAAAGCCTCTCTTCCTTTCTCCCGGTTGAGGTCCTGATTTTTCTTACGTAAGAAAGCTCGAATCTTGTTACGAGCCCCCGGAGTTCTGGCGATTTTCAACCAATCAACACTCGGTCCAGAAGAAGCTCGAGAGGTAATGATTTCTACTATATCGCCACTTTTGAGCTCATAGCTTAAAGGAACCATTTGCCGGTTAACTTTAGCTCCCACACAGTTGTTTCCCACTTCCGTGTGGATGAGATAGGCAAAATCAATAGGGGTAGAGCCTTGAGGAAGTTTTTTCAAATCTCCTTTAGGGGTAAAAACATAAACTTCGTCATCAAACAAGCTGATTTTCAGACTCTCCATGAATTCCTGAGTGCTTCTCAGGTCTTGTTGCCACTCTAATATTTGACGGAGCCAGCTCATTCGCTCATCAAACTTATCGTCGCTTTCTCCAGTTTTACCTTCTTTGTAACGCCAGTGAGCAGCAACTCCATATTCTGCCACCCAGTGAGCAGCAACTCCATATTCTGCCACTTGATGCATATCCCAGGTTCTAATTTGCACTTCCATAGGTGCACCCCGAGGACCTATAACTGTGGTGTGAAGAGATTGATACATATTAGACTTGGGAACAGCAATATAATCTTTAAATCTACCCTCTACTGGTTTCCACAAAGTGTGCACCATTCCCAGAACGGCATAACACTCCTCCACTTCCCGGGTGATAACCCGAAGGGCAATTAAGTCAGGCAGGTCTTCTAAACTGATTTTCTGCCGGTTTAATTTATTATAAATACTGTAAATATGTTTAAATCTACTCTGTATTTCTGCTTCAATTCCTGCTTTTTTCAAACGAGCTTCCAATTCCTGTTTTGCTTCTTCTACTTGTTTTTCCTGTGCTTCCTTAACTCTTTCTATCCCTCGCTGAATATTGCAGTAAGCTCCTGGATCCAGGAAAAAAAGACTGAGGTCTTCTAACTCAGTTTGAATTCTATTGATTCCCAAGCGATTGGCAATAGGAGCAAAAATTTCCAGTGTTTCCCGGGCTATAGTTTCTTTTTTATCCCGATACTGATATTTAAGGGTTCGCATATTGTGCAGGCGGTCAGCTAACTTTATTATGATAACCCGCACATCTTGAGCCATAGCAATAAAGAGACGGCGATAGTTCTCTACTTCAGCCTCTTCCCGGCTAACGTAACTAAACCCCCGGTTTAGCTTAGTTACTCCCTTTACCAGGTTAGTGATTTCTTCCCCAAAATTCTTTTCCAGGTCTTCTTCAGTGACTTCGCTATCTTCTAAAACATCATGAAGAAGAGAAGCAGCGATGGTGTTTTCATCCATTTTCAAATCAGCAACGATATGAGCTACTGCTAAAGGGTGAATGATAAATGGTTCACCGGATAAGCGAACCTGATTCCGGTGAGCCTCAAGGGAAAAAGAAAAAGCTGAATTTACTAAATCACTATTAAAAAGAAAAAGCTGAATTTACTAAATCACTATTGAAATCAGGATGGTAAAGGCTAACCTTATCCAGCAGCGATTCTATAGTCTCTACCCCACTCCAGCCAAAGAACTAACCTCCCCAATTTTTCTATTTTATAACGAAAAGCTATCTCTTAAAATTCCCGGAGAGCTAAAGGCGGATAAGAGAATGGACAGGGTAAGAAGATAGTTTTTCTCTACCTTTCAGAGATTCTAATTCGATGACAAAACCAATGCCTATGATTCTACCCCCCAACTCTTCTACCATTTCACAAACCGCTCTGGTAGTCCCTCCCGTAGCCAGAAGGTCATCCACAATTATCACTTTCTGCCCCTTCTCTATGGCATCACGATGGATTTCCAGAGTGGCCGACCCGTATTCCAAATCATAAGTTTTAGAGAGAGTGGGGGCAGGGAGCTTCCCTGCTTTTCTTACCGGCACAAAACCACAACCCAGAGAATAAGCCAGAGGCGCACCTACAATAAAACCCCGGGCTTCTATGCCCACTACCAATTCTATCTCTTTATCTTCAAAAAGTCCCACCAATCTCTCGATAGTCTCCCGAAAAGCCGGGCCTTCCTTCAATAAGGTAGTGATGTCTTTAAATTGCACCCCCGGCTGAGGAAAGTCGGGGATATTTCTTATATATTGAGCCAGATCCAGATCCAACTCTATCTCCTTCACTTCTTGATCCTCCAATCCTGAATTTTCAAATAAGGATAATTTCCTGCATTATCGCGATATACTTCAAAAGCAAGGTCTACAAGAGAAGAATTAACAAGATTCGCTGCCTTTTTCTTACCGTTAATCACCACCATTTCTTGTGATTCTCTTCCCTGTTTTACCAGTAAGCGGAGGTGTTGATCGTTCCTCCCCCATATCCAGCTCCTAATCAAAGAGGCATCCAGAACAGCAAAAAGAGGAGGGGGATTCTTCTCTCCAAAAGGTTCAAGCTTTTCTAACCAGAAAAGGGTCTCTTCGTTAACTTCTCGCAAACCAACGAGAGCATCTACCACTAACCCCCGCCTGGAGCGAGCTTTTTCCACTTCCTCGGCAAAATTATCGTTTAAAAAACCTCGCAATTCCCCTACCCTATCGGCAGGTAACCGGAGCCCGGCAGCCATCTCATGACCACCATAACGAATCAGAAGTGACGAGCTACACTCTAAGGCCCTCGAGAGATTAAAACCTGCAATGCTGCGACCGGAACCCATTGCCACCCCGCCCGGCAGCCATCTCATGACCACCATAACGAATCAGAAGTGATGAGCTACACTCTAAGGCCCTCGAGAGATTAAAACCTGCAATGCTGCGACCGGAACCCATTGCCACCCCATCGATTTCAGTCAAAGCTATCACCGGTCGATCCAGCTGCTCACTGAGACGGGAAGCCACAATACCTAAAACCCCCTGGTTCCATTCTGGTCCTGAGATTACCACCACCTCATCCTGAAGATAAGCTTCGTTTTTCTCATCTTGAAAAACACTCTCTAAAACCTTTTCTTCTTCTTTCTTCCTCCGAGAATTCAAGACATCCAGATAGCTCGCCAATTTTATAGCCTCTTCATATTCATCGCTCAAGAGTAAAGCCAGAGCCGGCTGAGGGTCTTCTACCCTACCTGCGGCATTGATACGGGGAGCCAGAATAAAACCTATCTCTTGCGTCCCTATAGTTCTTCCAGTGAGGCCGGAAACTTCACAGAGAGCCCGGAGACCACAGCAGGGATTCCGGTTCAACTTTTCGAGGCCATAACGAACGATGACTCGATTCTCTTCCAGAAGAGGAACCACATCGCTCACCGTCCCTATGCAGGCTAAATCTATATATTCTTCTACTGGAATTACACTGGTCCCTCGATATTCACCATAAGCTTGAGCCAAAGCTAAAGCTATTCCCACCCCAGAGAGAGGAGAAATCATCTCCCGGGAATCTCTATCCCAGGTGCTTACTACACATAACTCCTGGGGCCAGAGGTCAAAATCAGGGAGATGGTGGTCAGTAATTAAGACCAGGATGCCTTTGTTTCTTAGCGCTGCAATCCCGGGTAAGTCCCTGATGCCACAATCCACTGTTACGACAAGATTGGGTTCTCGCTTTAAAATACTTTCTACTGCCTCCCGGTTGAGTCCGTAACCTTCTCGAAAACGACTGGGTATATATATCTCTACCTCAGAAGAGAAAAGTCGCAGAAAACGGGCTAAAATAGCTGCAGCAGTTAAACCATCAGCATCATAGTCACCAAAAATAAGAATTTTTCCTCTTTCTCTAATCACCTTATCTAAAAGTAAAACCGCCTCTTTTAAATTAGGCAACTCCTGGAGTTTTTGCAAAAAAGAAAGATGAGGGTTTAAAAAGTCCCGTGCTTCTTGAAGAGTGAAAACCCCCCGGTTCATAAGCACCCGGGCAATGGAAACAGGCATAGAAAGGGAACGAGACAAGCGTTTTAAATAACCTTCGTTCACCTTTCTAATCTGCCACTTTTTGCCCAAAGATATCTACCTCCGCAATGGCTTTCTCTCTTCCCATTCTACCCACAAGGGGCTAACCACAAAAATGGAAGAATAAGTACCAGCGATAAGTCCAATTAATAAAGTAAAGGAAAAGTCCCGAAGCATCTCTCCCCCTAAAATTAAAAGAGCCAGGACTGGTAAAATAGTGGTTAAAACTGTGTTAACGGTGCGGGAAAGAGTTTCATTGATGCTCCGGTTAACCAGTTCTCCAAAAGTTTCTCCTTTTTTGCGCAAAGCTAAATTTTCCCTTACCCGATCCATAACTACAATAGAATCATTGATTGAATAACCCAGGATAGTTAAAATAGCTGCCAGAACCGGAGCACTGAATTCGCGCTGGAAAAGAGAAAGCATCCCCAAAACGACCAAAGCATCATGAGCTAAAGCAACAATAGAGGTAACTCCGGGACGGAATTCAAAACGTATGGACACGTAAACGAGAATCCCGAGAAGTGCCACTAAAACAGCAGTGACTGCCATCCGACGCAAATCTGCTCCTACTGCTGGTCCTACATCTTCTACTCTTACCAGCTCCACTTCCCCAAATATTTCTCCCAGGATTTTTTCTACCTCATCTTGCTCCTCAGAGCTGAGCTTGGGAGAACGAATGATTACTTCTTGAGGAGAAAAGCGCTGCACTGTGCTTTTTGCGAGATCTAACCCTTCTAAAGCCTCCCGCACCTCTTCCACTTCCACCTCCCGGTTAAACCGAAACTGGAGAAGTGTTCCTCCGACAAAATCTACACCGTAGTTTAACCCTTGCACCAACAAGCTAATCAACCCTACTGCTATAATAATGATAGAAATGGTGTAAGCTAGGCGACGGTTTCCCACGAAATTCAGATTAGGATTTTTTATCAATTCCATTTATTAACCCTACTGCTATGATAATGATAGAAATGGTGTAAGCTAGGCGACGGTTTCCAACAAAATTCAGATTAGGATTTTTTATCAATTCCATTTATTTTCTACCTCCTGGCCCTTCAAGCTTCAAACTTGATCCATTCAGCAAAGAAATCTACTAAAGCTCGAGTAACCCAGATACCGGTAAACATGCTGCATATGATGCCTAAAGTCAGAGTTACTCCCAGACCTCGCACCGGACCTGACCCCAGATAGAACATCATAACTGCAGCAATCAAAGTGGTAATGTTAGAATCTAAAATGGTGTGAAAAGCTTTATTGAATCCCGCTTCTATCGAAGCTCGCCAGGTTTTCCCTGCCCGGTATTCTTCTTTAATCCGTTCAAAAATGAGAACATTAGCATCTACCGCCATACCCACAGTAACTATGAAACCGGCAATCCCTGGTAAAGTCAAAGTAGCCCGCAAACTAATAAAAATAGCCAGGAAAAAGATAGCAAAAGAAGCTAAAGCTAAATCGGCCAGCACTCCCAACCACCCGTAATAAATTATCATAAACACTACGACAAGGAGAGCACCAACTACTGCTGCTCGGAGCCCATGAGTTATAGAATCCTGACCCAGGGAAGGCTCCACAGAGCGGTTTTCTATCACCTCTACCTTAACCGGTAGAGCTCCCGCCCGGAGTAATATTGCCAGATTTTGCGCTTCTTCTAAAGTAAACCCTCCGGTAATCTGCGCTTCTCCTCCCATTATAGGTTCTTGCACCACTGGATTAGAAATAAGATTGTCATCCAGATAAATCCCTATGGGTTTTCCTACATTAAGAGTAGTAGCCTGAGCAAAAAGCTTGGCTCCCTCTTCATCAAAAGCTATGGAAACTACCGGTCTTCCAAAGCGGTCATATTGCACTTGAGCATTTTTAAGATGTGCTCCGGTTAAAAGTGTGTTACCATTTTCGTCTTTAAACTCCAGAAGAGCAGTACGTCCAATCACCTCCACTGCCCTTTGAGGATCAGTGACCCCCGGCAACTGAACGAGCACTCGACGCTCCCCCTGCCGGGCAATAACCGGCTCTGCTACACCTAACTGGTCTATCCGGTTACGGATGATTTCTACCACTCTTTTCACTGCATCGCTGTCTACAGGAGCCTCAGGAGTATCCACACACTCAAGCAGAATGTGAGAACCTCCCTGCAAATCAAGACCCAGGCGAATTTTCTGCTTTACTGGTATAATAACCACCAGAGATATCACTACTAAAACTACAGATACAATTAGTCTCCAGGGTAAATTACCTCTTCTCAAGTTCTTTTCCTCCCCAGCCGGCTTCTGATATTATTAATTATAACCTATTCCTTAGTGGCCACAGCACTCTTGGAAAAGCGAATCTTGGTATTTTTGTCTACTTCCAATAATATATCATCTTCATCCACTTCAGCTACCGTTCCATGAATTCCTCCTATTGTGACCACTTTATCTCCCTTTTGAATGCTATTCAACAGCTCCATCTGTCTTTTCTGTCTCTGCTGTTGAGGACGGATGAGAAGAAAGTAGAAGATAAGGATCAGAAAAATAAGGGGAAAAAGCTGAGCAATAATGCTGGGCGCAGCGGGCGCAGCAGGTGCAGCAGCATCAGGTACTTCATTAGCAGCGTGAGCCAGAGAAATAAACCAGTTCATCATCAATCACTCCTTCTTTATTTTTTAGAAAAAGAAGAGGAATTACTTTCATATCCCGCCAGAAACTCCTCGGCAAATTCGAGAAAATAACCCTCTCTTAAACTTTTCCTAATATTTTCCATCAACTCTACCATAAAATATAAATTATGTATAGTAGCCAACTCGCTGGCCAGTATTTCCTTACATTTAAACAGATGCCGCAGGTAAGCTCGAGAAAAATTAAGACAGGTATAGCAATGGCACTCTGCATCTACGGGACGAAAATCCCGAGAAAACTCCTGCCGACCAATATTAACTTTGCCCTGATGAGTTAAAAGGCAACCATTTCGGGCATTGCGAGTAGGAAGAACACAATCAAACATATCTATACCCCGGCGCACTCCCTCTATTATGCTCTCTGGTGTGCCCACCCCCATCAAATAACGAGGCCTATCATGAGGTAAAAAGGGTTCCACTTTTTCAATTATCTCATAAGTGAGAGGAGGGGGTTCACCCACACTCAAACCTCCCAGAGCATATCCAGCGAAATCCATCGCCACCGTCTCTTTAGTGCAATAAATCCGTAAATCCTCATCCATCCCTCCCTGGATTATACCGAAAAGGAGCTGATGAGGAGAAGAAAAAAACTGTTTGCTTCTCTTTGCCCACTGAAGAGTCCTCTCTGCTCCGATGCGCTCCTCGTGAGAAGAAGCTGGAAAGCCAATGCACTGGTCCAGAGGTACCACAATATCTGCTCCCAGATCCATCTGAATTTGCAAAGCTACCTCAGGAGTGAAACGGTGGAGAGATCCATCTAAGTGAGAGCGAAAATACACTCCATCTTCGTCCACATCCACGAGATCAGTCAAACTAAACACCTGAAAACCACCACTATCAGTTAAAAGAGAATAAGGCCAGGAAATAAAGTGATGCAAACCCCCTGCTTCCTTTACCACATCTTCTCCCGGCCGGAGATGGAGATGATAAGTGTTGCAGAGAAAAATCTTCACTCCCATTTCTTCCAAGCGATCTGGAGCAATAGCTTTCACCGTCCCCTGAGTTCCTACCGGCATAAAAACCGGTGTTTCTATTACTCCATGGGCGGTATGTAATAGCCCCAGACGAGCTTGGGAATAATAGTCAACAGCTAAAAGCTCAAAATTTTCCAAACTTCACCTCTTATTTTATGAGCATAGCATCGCCAAAGCTAAAAAAGCGATAATTGTTTTTGATAGCCTCTTCGTAAGCTTCCTTCATAAAGTCGGTTCCGGCTAAAGCGCAAACCAGCATAAAAAGGGTGGAGCGAGGGAGATGAAAATTGGTAATCAGCCAGTCTATCACCTGAAAATGAAAACCAGGATAGATAAAGAGATTCGTCTCTCCTTCCATGCCCTTTAAGGTGCCAGACCGCTGCCAGATTGACTCCAGAACTCTCACCACCGTTGTTCCCACTGCTACTACTTTGCCTCCCTTTTCTTTAGCTTCGAGAATAGTTTGTGCCGCGCTTTCTGTGAACACAAAATACTCCGAGTGCATATTGTGGTCTTCTATTCTCTCTTCTTTAACCGGTTGAAAAGTCCCCAATCCCACGTGAAGAGTAAGAGACACCACCTTTACTCCTTTTTCTTTTAATTTTTTCAACAAACGAGGAGTAAAGTGCAAACCAGCAGTAGGAGCAGCTACTGACCCGGGAATGCGAGCATAAACCGTTTGATAATCCTCTAATCTTATATTCCGATTCTTAACATAAGGAGGAGTAGGAGCTTCACCGAAAGACTGGAATAAATTCTCTTCTTCTCGGGGAGAAAAAAGAGGGTTAACCAACCACATTCCGTTATTCTGCCCTTTCACCATCCAGCTAAAATGAGAGTCTTTTTGTAATCTGAGAATCTGACCCACCTTTATTTTTCGAGAAGGACGCAAAAGACACTCCCAGTCCTCTCCCCGGTGGCGCAGAAATAAAATTTCCACCTTTCCCCCGGTTTCTTCCTTATACACCCAGAAACGAGCAGGCAAAACCCGGGTATCATTTATCACGAGAACATCGGGAGGCTCTAAATATTCCAGTACCTCATAGAAAAGGCGGTGCTCCCACGTTTTTCGCTCTCTATCCACCACCATTAATCGGCAATGGTCTCGAGGATAAAAAGGCTCCTGAGCAATCAGCTCTGGAGGCAGAGAAAAATCAAATTCGGAAACTAAACTACTCACTTAAAAGTCGTCCTCTCTATCCGGCAACCAGGAAAATAATGGCTGAGTATCTCTTCGTAAGAAAAACCTTCCTCCGCCATACCTTTTGCTCCCCACTGAGAAAGACCCACTCCATGACCGTAACCTTTTCCCTCAAATATAAAAGCAGTACCTTGAGAAACAACTTCTTCCTCCACCACTATCCGGGGAGGAGGAGAAATACCTTTTTTCTGGTTTCTTTCTTCTTCTCTCATTTTCAAAAAATTGATTATATCATCTAAGTCCCAATCTTTCTCCATCCATTCATCATAATCAAAAGAAGAAGATGACAATGATGATGACGAAGAAGGAAAAGTTTCTTTTCTCACTTTTTGCTCTTTTTCCTCTTTTTTCATTGCAAAAAAAGTGCTGGGGAGCTTTTCCCAGCCTATAGCTTCTCGAAACCGGGAGGCAGGAAAGGAAAACTCACCATCTGTAGTTATCACTTCAACTTCTTCCACTCTCCCCTCCGAGGAAGAGGATAAACGAATATCCAGAATTTCTCCCTGGATGAGGCGAGCTTCCCTCAGGCTTTCTTCCAGTTCTTCTTTTGTAAATTCCACTCTCCAGGATGAGTGAGGGGCATTCCCTTCCCAGGGGGAAGCAACTTCCACAAGATAGGGCACCTCTCTCCCCCACACATCAAGAGCGCTTTCAGTAAAGCCACCACTTTCTGAATGAAAAACGGCTGAAGCTAACTCGTTCTGGTAAGTAAGTACTAACCCTTTAGTCTCTTCCACCAGGCGATTGGTAACCGGATCTTCAGCATTAATTCCTCCGTAGCGCTGACAATGGTCGGTAGCACAGAAATTGAAACCCTCTTCCTCGTGACGTCGCAAATTTTTCAAAGCATAGGTGCGAGAAACTATAATTTGAGCTTTGAGAGCTTCCACAGGCCAGGCAGGACTCAATTCCAGCTTCATAGTGCCTTTGATATAATCTTCAACAGGGAGCTGATTTATCACTAAAATACCATCGCTTGATGCTTTCACAATAAAACTTCCCCGATAGGGTCTTTTACCCCACAAAATTGGTTCTTTGCCTTTAGGATATATATAAACTTCAGAGGAAAGGATGTTTTCTTCTTCCCATTCTACCTTCCCTCCCTTTTCCCTGAAGTGAACAGGATAAGAAGAAGGAACAGAAAAATAACGCTTTCCTATTTCTATTTTTAAGCCTCCGGAGGAGCTAAATACCGCTTCTTTTGCTTTATTCAAATTAACTTTCACTTCCAGTTCTTTTCCCCATCCCCAGGCCCCATTCATACAGACAAAAAGAACCAAAAATATGAGAAGGATAACTCTTTTTCGCATTTTTTCCTCCTAACGCCTGAAGAAGAGAGCAAAAAGAAGGCTGAGAACCACGCTGATGATGATGCAGGTTGTAAGGGGAAAATAAAAGACAAAATTACCCCGCCGATAAACTATATCGCCAGGCAGGCGCCCCAGTTTATTTATCCCCGGAATCCGGGGTACAATGAGCAATAGAACTCCCACCACTATGAACACCAAACCCAGAATTAAGAAAATTTTAGCCCAGTAAGACGTTTCCATAGCCTCCTTTTTACTCCTTCATATTTACTGAAAATACAACCGCAATAATTCTGCCGATAAAGCTTCAACTCCCTCGACCGGGTCACGCTCTGACGAAAACCCTCCCGAAAATCTCGGACCAGAAATTTAATACCCAATTCTTCCTCAATTTGTTTCCCTACTTCCCAGATGGCTGATAAATCTTGATAAGGACTGATAGTTAAGGTGGTAGTGAAAAATTCAAAACCCCTTTCTTTTCCCCACTGAGCCACTTTTCGCAACCGCAGAAAATAGCACTTAGGACAGCGATTTTCTGCCTCAGTAATGAGAGAAAAATATTCCAGAGGGTTGTAAGGAAAGGGGGCTTTAAGAACCTTCCCCTCCCTCTCCAGGTACAAAACCAGGGTCTCATAACGACGAGCATATTCATCAAAAGGATGGATATTGGGGTTATAAAAAATATTTACCACTTCCCATCCTTCTTTTTCTAAAGCTTCGTTAACGTAGGTGGCACAGGGAGCACAGCAGGTATGCAGCAGAATTTTATCACCCAATTTCTTTCACCTTCTGGAGATATTGGCGACCTCGAGCAGTTATTATTCTCCCTCTTCTGGTCCGGGCAATAAAACCTAATTTTAGAAGAAAAGGCTCACAAACCTCCTCCAGAGTAGCAGGATCTTCTCCTAAAGCGCTGGCAATATTTTCAATCCCCACCGGTCCTCCTTGATAATGTTTAACCAGCACCTCTAAAAATTTTCGATCAAAGTCGGTAAGGCCTACCTCATCCACCCCTAAGTGATTAAAAGCCTCTTTTGCTATTTCTTCATCTATTATTTCCCTACCAAAAAACTGAGCAAAATCTCTTACTCTCCGAAGCAGACGATTGGCAATCCGGGGAGTGCCACGGGAACGATGAGCAATTTCTTCTGCTCCCCCGGGTTCGATCTCCACTCCCATAACCTGTGCCGACCTCTTCACTATTTTAGAAATTTCCTCTTCTTGGTAAAAATCCAGCTTCTCCACAATACCGAAGCGATTGCGCAAAGGAGAGCTGAGAAGACTCACCCGGGTAGTAGCTCCCACCAGAGTAAAAAGAGGCAATTGAATGCGTATACTTCTCGCTCCCGGGCCTTTTCCCACCACAAGATGAAGAGCAAAGTCTTCCATAGCACCGTAGAGAATCTCCTCGCAAGGTGGAGGAAGGCGGTGAATTTCATCGATAAACACTACTTCCCCCGCAGAAAGCGTACTAAAAACAGAAGCTAAGTCTCCGCCTCTTGTAAAAGTGGGGCCAGATAAATAGCGAAGGCTGGTGTTCATCTCGTGGGCGATGATATTAGCCAGGGTGGTTTTACCCAGACCAGGAGGACCAAACAATAGCACATGGTCTAAGGGTTCACCTCTTGAGCGAGCGGCTTGAATGTAAACCTGGAGATTGGACTTAACTTTTTCCTGACCGACAAAATCAGCTAAACTTTGCCTGACCGACAAAATCAGCTAAACTTTGCGGCCGTATGAGAAAATCGTCCACTGATTCTCTTTTCAAACCCCACCACCTAACTTGACTAAAGCCTCCCTGACCCAGGTCTCCACATCTGCTCCTTCTCTAACAAGTTCATTCCATAAGTCATCAATCACTCCTTCGATTTCTACTGGACGGTAACCCAGGCGAGATAAAACCTCTCTAACCTCCTCCACTGTCCCTCCCAAACGCTCCTTGCCCTCTATTTTCCACCCTTTCTTCAAAAAGCGGGGTTTTAACTCCAGCACCAGCTTCTTTATGGTCTTGGAGCTGAGGTTGGTTCTGGTCTCTAAAGTTGAAACATCTTCATTCAAAGTTAACTCAATTAAGTCTTCCCATTTTACCCGAGAGAGGATTTTAAAAGCAGTACGGTGACCAACACCTCTGACTTCCTGCAGCTGGTCAAAAACTGACCTCTCCTCCTCTTCATCAAATCCATAAAGGGTGAATTCTCCGTTCTCCCTCATAAAAACGCGCAAAAGAAGACATCTTTCTTCTCCAATATCCCCGGGAAAAACGAAAGGAGTGACTTTCAGGCGGAAACCAAAACCGTTAGCCTCTACCACCCAATCTTCTTCTCCTGTTTCCACCACTTTTCCTTTAAGATAATCTAACATTTCCTCTACATCCCGAACGGAAGGCGTGACAAATAGCCACTGCCAGGGCATCGGCCACGTCATCCGGATTAATTTCTTCTTCTATATTTAAAATTTGCCTCACCATATAAATAATTAAAATTTGCCTCACCATATAAATAACCTGATTTTTAGTGGCTCTTCCGTAACCCACTATGGATTGTTTGACTTCAAGTGGTGTATACTCATAGACCGGCACCTGATAAAGAGCAGCACATAATAAAACTATCCCCCGTGCTTCTCCCACAGCAATAGCAGTTTTGGAATTCTTATTAAAAAACAATTCTTCCACCGCTATCTCCTGAGGGGCAAACTTCTCGATTACTTTCTTTAAATCCTCAAAAATGAACTTTAATCTTGTACTGGCGGGGAGTCCTTTATCAGTGGCAATAAAGCCATAATCTACCACTTTAAGGGAATTACCCCGAGCAGAAGACTCTATAACCCCAAAACCGGTGATAGCGGTTCCCGGATCTACTCCTAATATATGAGCACTCTCAGGCATTAGCTACTCAGTGATTCTAAAATCTCATCCGCTATTTCAAAGTTAGAATAAACTTCCTGCACGTCATCATGCTCTTCCAGGGCATCAATAAGCTCTAGAACCTGCTGAGCAGTTTTACCCTCCAGATTCACCCTGGTTTTAGGAAGCATGGTAACTTGAGCCAGGACATAAGGTATACCAGCATGCTCTATAGCTTCTCTCACCCGGTCAAAATCAGAAGGAGGAGTAATCACATCTATGGTGCTCTCTCCCTCTTCTATATCTTCCGCTCCAGCTTCAATTGCCACCATCATTAGCTCTTCTTCATCTACATCTTCTTTTTCAAAACTAATAAGACCCTTGCGTTCAAAAATCCAGGAAACAGAACCACTTTCTGCCAGTGTCCCTCCCCGACGGGAAAAAATATGCCTTATTTCAGCAGTGGTTCGATTGCGGTTATCAGTTGTGGCTTCTACCATTACAGCCACTCCTCCTGGCGCATATCCCTCATAAATAACTTCTTCGTAATTTACTCCTTCTAATTCTCCAGTGCCTCTTTTGATTGCTTTTTCGATGTTTTCTTGAGGCATATTCATCTCCCGGGCTTTCTGGATAGCAATCCGCAGAGAAGCATTAGTTTCCGGGTTTCCCCCTCCCTGACGAGCAGCTACCGTAATAAGGCGGGTGACTTTGCTGAAGGCCTTACCCCGAGCCGCGTCAGTTTTAGCCTTTTTGTGTTTTATTTGTGACCACTTAGAATGTCCGGACATACCTTCAACTCCTTAAAGAAACTTTACCCCATTTTATCACATCTTTTTCCAATTTGCAGGAATTTCTTGACTCTTTACTACCCGAAAGGAAAGATTTCAGCGGGTGTGGCAATCTCTTCTCCGGAAGGGGAAAGGAAAGAAAAAAAGAGTTGAGGGTTTCTCATCCGTCATGCCTGAAATCTTTTATCAGGCATCCAAAAGCTTTAAAAACATCTGGATCCCTGATAGAGGCATTCAGGGACAGGCTAAAAACGGCTTAAAGATTGCCGGGGTGACGAGGAGGTGGGAATCCAAAGGTTTTGAAACCCGTGGACCCCTGATAGAACCATTCAGGGGTGACGACACGGAGGCTTTTTCCTCCGGGTTGTTTTTTGTCTTTTTCCTTTGTCTTTTTGGTTATGAGGGGGCTTGCCCCCTCATTGTCTGTTCCGTCATGCCTGAAATTTAGGCGGGAATCCTCCCCCTCCGTCATTCCCGAAATCTTCAATCGGGAATCCATGTTTTTGCTTTTTCTTTTTGTCTTTATGTTTTCGTCTTTTCAGGGGGTTATAAGGGGGGCGGCGCCCCCTTTATAGTTATTTCACCCTCACCCTTCGAGAGGGAAAAGAATATGTAAGGTTCTCCTTTTGAAGGCGAAGGGAAAAGAGGAAATTAAAGGAGAGAAAAAATAAAAAAGAGCTGAGAAACTCTCTCGTTTGTCATTCCCGAAACCTTCAATCGGGAATCTAAATGCTTTTCAATACTGTGGACCCCGGCTTAAAAGTCGCCGGGGTAGCGAAGAGGTGTCATTAGTATGATTACTTTAGCTGGTTTAATATGGTATAAAAGTAAAGGGTATGGTGGACCGACCGTCATTTGGTCTTTGAAGGCCGTCTCGCAGTATGGTCGCCATACCCTAATAAGAGAGGGCAAAGCCCGAACAGTTGAGGGGTCTTAAAAGACCGAATCTTCGCTAGTGAGGGCTTCACCCTTTGCCATTATAAGAGAGGATGGTAAATATGACAAGGGAAAACTATGTGGGTATTGATGTAGGGAAGAAATCTCTGGATTTAGCAGTTTACGGTTCAAAGAAAACCACCACATTCCCTAATACCGAAGAAGGAATAGAGAAGCTCCTTCTTGCTCTCCAGAAGATAAACCCTTCTTTGATAGTAGTGGAAGCTACGGGAGGTTATGAAAGGCTTTTAGTAGTGGCCTTAATCTCTCAGGGTTTCCCCATATCGGTAGCTAATCCCACCAGAGTAAGAGCTTTGGCTAAAGCCTCAGGGAAGTTAGCTAAAACTGATGCCATAGATGCTCATCTTATAGCTGAATATGCTTGCTTAATGAAACCTCAACCTATCTCCTCTTTTGATGAAGCTTTTCTTCGTCTTCAAGCTCTGGTGAAAAGAAGAGAACAGGTGGTAGAGATGCGAACCGCAGAGAAGAACCGCTTAGATAAGTCTCCTCTTTTTGTAGAAGAATACATTGAAAGACATATCCTCCAGCTTGAAGAAGAAGTTGCTCTCTTAGAAAAGGAGATCCGAACTCTGGCTGCTTCTATCCCTCGTTGTCGGGAAGGAATGGAGCTTCTCTCCACTATCCCTGGGGTAGGTTTTATAACCTCAGTAACTGTGTTAGCTCTCCTTCCCGAGCTGGGAACACTAGATAATAAAGCCATTGCTTCCTTGGCCGGCCTTGCTCCTTTTAATCGTGATAGCGGAAAGAAACAGGGGAAGAGAAAGATATTTGGAGGGAGAAAGAGAGTAAGAAGAGTTCTCTATCTTTCTACCCTCTCAGCCATAAGATGTAACCCGGTAATTAGAGAATTCCATGAACGGCTTATAGAGAGAGGAAAACCCTCTAAAGTAGCCATAACTGCTTGTATGAGGAAGCTTCTTACTATCATGAATGCCATGGCAAGAGATAATACTCCCTGGCAAGAATTTTCTCTTCCGGAGGTGGAAATTTTGTTACCTGTCTCTTGACATTTATCACAGTTACTGCGAGTTCGTGGTTTCGCTTACGTGGCAATCCCAAGTTTTTTACTCTATCTAATTTGCTTTTTAGTTTTTTGAGGCTCAGAAAAGCGAGATCGCCACCTCAATCGCTCCTCGCGATGACAGAAAAGGGAGGGTTTCCTCTCCTCTGATTTAGACCCCTGATAGAACCATTCAAGGGTAACACCTCTTTCGTCATGCCTGAGCGCTTTTATCAGGCATCCATATCATTTGTCATTCCCGAAATTTAGGCGGGAATCCACCCCCCTCCGTCATTCCCGAAATTTTTAATCGGGAATCCAAATGCTCTTAAAATACTGTGGACCCCGGCTTAAAGATTGCCGGGGTGACAGCCCTTTTTTGTCATTCCCGAAATTTTTAATCGGGAATCCACATGCTTTCAAATACTGTGGACCCCGGCTTAAAGATTGCCGGGGTGACGAAGAGGTGGGAATCCATGTTTTTGTTTTTTCTTTTTGTCTTTTCTTGGGGGTCATAAGGGGGCATCGCCCCTTTATACTGAGAAAGAGAAAGTATCTTCCTCAACGATGGGATGTTTTTACCCAGCGTAATTATTTATAATTTTTCTTATTATACTGGTGGCGTATTTCCCACCAGTAGTTTTTGTTTTTGTAGGTTATAAGGGTCAAGACCTTCTGGAAAACAATACAATCAATTCTTTTCACTTGATTCTATTAGACCTCTGATTTTAATTCTTTTCTCCTCTACTATCCAGAGACATCCCTGGATTTGTTCTTCACCAATGACAGAAATGATCTTTTTAACGTTCTGGACTATTTTAGTTTTACTCTGACTTTTTAACTTAAGAATAATAATCCCGGGGTGAGTATGAGGCGGATAGCTACGAATGTCAGAAAAACCCAGGTCTAAGGTTACAAGTATCATCCCCTTCTGTCTACAGACATTAAAAATTGATGAGTCGGAATCTCCCATCATCCCTTCATCATAAACAGTGTCAGCTTCAAATCCTGCATCCTTAAATAATTGAGCAACTTCTATAGGAAGATTCTCATCAACTTTAAACTTCATTTAACTACCCTATTCAATAATAATATGGCATTCCCTGGCTAAAAGTGCAGCATAAGCCAATGCAGCACTAATATCTTCGGGATGAAGAGAAGGATAGCTTTTCAAAATCTCTTCCTGACTAACTCCTTCAGAGAGGTTATCCAGTATCACTGAGACAGGAATTCTGGTGCCCGCTATACATGGCATACCATGACAAATATCAGGGTCTACAGATATTCTGTCTAAATAAGTCATTTACAGTCACCTCAACATATATTTTACCCTTATTTTCAGGCTTTAACTTAACAACTTGCTATTATTATAGCGTAGTTAGATAAGCGATTATTCCTCATTGTTTCTTTTAACAGAACTATAAGGGGCATTGACCCCTATAAAAAGCAGACTACAGCGTAAACAAAAAACCAAAAGTATGAAAAACAAAATGCTACTGAGGAAAAAAACATCTCTCAGTAAAAGCACAGATTTTCACCATCTTCCTTATCTGTCATACCTGAGCGCTTTTATCGGGAATCCACATCATTTGTCATTCCCGAAATTTAGGCGGGAATCCAAATACTTTTAAATACTGTGGACCCCTGATAGAAACATTCAGGGGTGACGGACGAGGGAATGATAGAACCATTCAGGGGTGACATGACAGTTTTTTCCGTCATGCCTGAAATCTTTAATCAGACATCCAGGGGTTTTTTACTGAGTAATACAAGTTCTTCCCTCAAGAAAAAGAAAAGGGCAAAAGAAGAAAGACTGCCACAGAGTCTTTCACAGCTTATGCGTGCAAGAAAATAACACTGCGGACTGCATAGAGATTCAATAAACCTCATCATGAGTCCCCATTGTTAATAACAAAATATCATCTTCTCCTGAATTTGGGTTGGGCACAAAGTCAAAGATGATACGATTATCACAAAAGTGGTGCTCCAGATGAGATTTCTCACTCTGTTAGTTCCCTCATAAGGTCTGCCACTGTGCCGCTCCGAGTTTCACCTCGCTTATAAGCCTCACGTGCTTCAGCAATTTCCACAGCTAATTCTGCACGTCTATTTTGGATTAATCGCTGATGAATAATTGCAACCAGCAAAGCTTGGTCATCGGGAGACAGCGTTTCCACCATTTCGATGACTTCCTGAAAATGAGAGGAAGTGGTCTTCTCGCTCACCTTATCACCTCCTAAAAACTGCTCTTCCTCCTTTATCTAAAAAGCGGTCTGGATAAATATATCAAGCAGAAGATTAAATTCATAAAAAAACCTTTCAATTCTTAATCACTTCTAAATTTTACCTCAGACCCATAAATTCGTCAAAACGCTAAAAACATGGTGTGGCAATCTGGTTTTCTCTTTTTTTGTCTTTCCCCTTTTTCAAAGGGAGTAATAGGGAAGAAACTCTCTCATTGCTCCCGAAATCTTCAGTTGAGAATTCATCCTCCTCCGTCATGCCTGAGATTCAGACGGGAATCCACATGCTTTCAAATACTGTGGACCCCGGCTTAAAGATTGCCGGGGTGACGAATAAGGGGCAATAGGAGCATTCAGGAGTGACGGACTTAGCAGGAGTAACACCTCCTCCGTCATGCCTGAGCGCTTTTATCAGGCATCCACATCATCCGTCATTCCCGAAATCTTTTATCGGGAATCCAAATGCTCTTAAAACACTTATGGACCCCTGATAGAAGCATTCAGGGGCAGGCTAAAAGCGGCTTAAAGATTGCCGGGGTGACGAAAAGGTGGAAATCCAGAGGCTTTTGCTTTTTCTTTTTGTCTTTATGTTTTCGTCTTTTCCGGGGGTTTATAAAGGGGTACGCCTCTTTATATTTCGGGTGATATAATAATCAGGGTGGTGAGTGGAAAATGGTAATAAAAATATCTAAAGAGGATATCAAAACTTTAGAGAAGCTCAACATAATATCTCAGATTGCACCCATTAAAGATAAGATAAAAGCCTTGGAGAGAAAATATGGCTGTAGCTTTCAAGAATTCGAAGAAGAGATAAAAAAAGAAGAGGACTTTCAGAAATGGGACGACTATATAGAATGGAAGGCCTATGCTGAGAAGTTGAAGGATCTGGAGTTAAGTCTTTCTGAAATAGAAGATGCTAAAGACATTGAAATTAGCTGAAAAAAGCAAACTGGTAAAGGAATCCTTAATCCAAGATTTTAAACAAGGAAGGAATTTCTATTATCTGAGGCTTAAACTCATTCTTATCGATGAAAGCGAGCTCTACATCAGGGAGTATGTTTCTGAAACAGAATATATTTATTCCTACCACTGGCAAGACAAAGATGGAAATTTGAAAATTAGATGGGATAACGCTCCTCATTATCAAGACATGAAGACTTTTCCTCATCATAAACATACACCAGAGTTAGAAGAGAGCGGTGAAATAGGTTTAGAAGAAGTGCTTAAAGCTATTGAAAAAGAAGTGAAGCTGGAGTAAAAAATCAGCTTGTAGCATAAAAAAACACGTTTGAGAAGGTTTCTCTCTGCAACTTTGTCTTCTGATTCTCGAGATTAGTAGTCGGGAATCCATCCTCCTCCGTCATGCCTGAGATTTTTTATCAGGCATCCAAATCTTTCAAATACTGTGGACCCCTGATAGAACCATTCAGGGGTGACAGCCCTTTTTTGTCATTCCCGAAATCTTTAATCGGGAATCCACATCTTTTCAATACTTATGGACCCCTGATAGAAGCATTCAGGGGCAGGCTAAAAGCGGCTTAAAGATTGCCGGGGTGACGAAGAGGTGGAAATCCAAATACTTTCAATACTGTAGACCCCTGATAGAAACATTCAGGGGTGACGGACTTGGGGTGATAGAAGCCTTCAGGGGTGACACCTCCTCCGTCATGCCTGAGCGCTTTTATCAGGCATCCACATCATTTGTCATTCCCGAAATTAGTAGTCGGGAATCCATGTTTTTAAATAATTTAGACCCCGGCTTAAAGATTGCCGGGGTGTGACGGAAAAGAAAAGTTGAAGTCCCAAAAAGAGAGATTGCCTTGTCGCTGGGATGTATTTTCCTAGCATTATTGATTTTTAGTTTTTCTATCTCTTTTGCTTTTAATCTTGCGCCGTAGGCCACCTGCTCCTCGCGATGGTAGGAAAAGAAAGGAGTTCACAAGAGGGCAACGCCCCTTTATATTTCTGAGTCATCAGGAGGGACATTTACCCCCTGATATTCGGTTGCTAATATTTAGCACCAACTTTTAAGTTTTGAGGTACAATGAGGAAAACATCTCTGGGGGGGAAAGTTATGAAAGAAGAAACTATCGCGGGGATATTCGAAAACGAGCTTGCCGGAAGGGTCAAGGAATATCGGCTAATCGATTCTCAAACAGTAGTGGTGGCTGAATGGGTACGATTCAAATGCCAGTTTGGCTGTGATGGATACGCACAGAGTCTTACCTGTCCACCGTATTCGCCGGAGCCCTCCCGCACCAGAAAAATGCTCGAAGAATACAGACAAGCTGCTATTCTCTGGAAACCAGAAGATTGCGAGACCCTGCGAAAGATTGCCGCTGACTTAGAGAGAACTCTTTTCCTTTCCGGATATTATAAAGCGCTGGCTATCCCCTCAGGACCGTGTGAGCTGTGTAATCCCTGTCCCTTAGAATATCCCTGTCTGCATCCTGAATATGCTCGCCCTTCTATGGAAGCTTGTGGAATCGATGTATATGCAACTGTAAGGCAACATGGTTTCCCGATTGAGGTGGTTCGCTCAAGAAGTTGCCAGCCCAACTACTATGCTCTCATCCTCATCGAATAGAAGAAGACAGGAAAAATGACCACCTTCCCTTGCTCTGAGGCTGGGTTTCAGCTATTATCAGATAAGAGAATTTGACTGGTCGTTTTGCTATTTATCGGGGGATACATGTTCGTTTATTGTTAGGGGGGCTATTCCTCCGTCCCTGAATCAAGACGAAGTTTCTATTGACTGTTATGCCTGGCTCTTCTGTATTATGATATCGATAGAAACACCCTGGTTCACACTGTTTCCCGGGGAAGCAGTCACAATGTGTTTTTACGCCTGCTTATTAATTTTTGCCAGTCAATTAAAATAAAAAGAGACCTGTCTGGTTCTCACTAACAGGGAAACCGGATAAAAAGGAGTGAAAAGATATTGGAAAATAGAAATTTTCGCAGGGAAAGAGATTCCCTGGGTGAAGAGTTAATACCTCAAAATGCATACTGGGGAATCCATTCCCTGAGAGCCCGGGATAATTTTCCTATCTCTCAAAAAGTTCCTTCTTCGTTGATAAAAGCCTATTTTGCAGTAAAATGGGCCTGTGCCAGAGCGAATACCGAAATCGGGCTTCTGGAGGAGAACACAGGTAACGCAATACTTAAAGCTTGCGAAGAAGGAATGCAGGGTAAATTCGATGAAGAAATCATCGTTCCTATCCTTCAAGGTGGTGCCGGAACTTCGCTGAACATGAATATAAACGAAGTGATTGCTAACCGAGCTCTGGAAATCCTGGGTCACCAGAGAGGAAGCTACCAGATTGTCAACCCTTTCGATAGTGTCAACCTGAGCCAGTCAACAAATGATACTTTCGTAACTGCAGTAAAAGTGGCAGTGCTGTGGCAGCTCGATGAATTAGAAAAGGAAATAATCTTTATCCAGGAAGAGCTCCAGCAAAAAGAAAGAGAGTTTGCCTCTATAGCCAAGGTGGGACGAACCCAGCTTCAGGATGCCGTTCCCATAACTCTGGGAATGGAATTTGGAGCTTTTGCCGAAGCCATCTCCCGAGACCGCCGGAGACTCGAAAAAGGCAAAGAACTAATGAAAGAAATTAACTTAGGTGGTACTGCTGTAGGAACCGGATTAAATGCCCACCCTGAATACAGGGCAAGAGTTGTTCCCTATCTCAACGAGATTACTGGATTATCTCTCACGAGAGCAACAAATGCTTTTGAAAACACTCAGAATTTAGATGTTTTTTCTGAATTATCGGGTCTTTTACGTTCTCTGGCCGTGAACTTGCGCAAAATAGCCAATGACTTGCGCCTGCTTTCTATGGGACCACGAGCTGGCATTGGAGAAATTACCCTACCTCCTCTCCAGGAGGGCTCTTCAATTATGCCTGGCAAAATCAATCCTGTTATGTGTGAATATGTAGAAGGAATCGCTATAGATATATTGGGCAGAGACCAGGCTATTGCTTTTTACTGTTCCAGCGGACAGCTGGAGCTAAACCATCTTGCTCCTTTCATTGCTCACCATATTCTGACTATGATAGAAGAGCTTAAAGAAAGCATACACGTATTTGCGGAAAAATGCGTACGGGGAATAAAGGCCAACCAAGACCGTTGTAATGAGTTATTAGAGAAAAGCTTCGCTATGGCAACCTGCATAGTCCCTCACCTGGGACACGAGCGAACTTCAGAACTGGTTCGGGAATGTCTTAAAGAAGGTAAGATTTTCAAGGATTTTCTAATTGAGCGCCAGATATTTTCTGAAAAAGAACTGGAAAGCATAATTGAATCTTCTCGGAGTTCCCAGACCCTGGAATATCCGGAGTTAGAATAAAAGGAGTAAAAAGGCTATGACAACACAAACTACACCCCGGGGTTTACGACCTCATATCGGGCTATTTGGCAGGAGAAATGTTGGCAAATCCTCCCTTATTAATGCTCTAACTCAACAAGAAGTGGCCATTGTATCAGAAAGTCCTGGTACTACCACCGACCCGGTATTCAAGGCCATTGAATTACTTCCCTTCGGACCGGTAACCCTCATCGATACCGCAGGACTGGATGACGAGGGGTTTTTAGGAGAACTCCGCAAAAAGAAAACCATGGAGATACTCAGGCGCTGTGATTTGGCCCTCGTAATATGGGATTATAACTCAGATTTTACCTTTGAAAAGGAGCTTATTGACCTTTTGCGTAGCAATGGCACGACCATAATAGGGGTAGAGAACAAAATTGATTGTCCTTCTCCAGGCAAAGCTTTTATAGATAAAAATATACCAGTCTTTAGAGTGAGTGCCAAAACCGGCGAAGGTATTGCCGAGTTAAAGCAAGAATTGATATCTATATTACAGAGCTCTTATGAGGAGAAGCCTCTCATTAAAGACCTGGTGTCTCCCGGAGACATGGTGGTGCTGGTAGTGCCTATAGACCTCGGGGCTCCCAAGGGGCGGCTTATTCTCCCCCAGGTGCAGACCATAAGAGACCTGCTCGATGCCGAAGCTACAGCTGTAGTTACCAAAGAAAGGGAATTAGCAGAAACTCTGAAGAAGTTAGGCAGCCCTCCCCGTATGGTGGTTACTGACTCTCAGGTGTTTCATAAAGTTGCCGAAGTAGTACCTCAGGAAGTGCCACTGACCAGTTTTTCAATTCTTTTTGCCCGCTACAAGGGAGACCTTTTAACTCTCGTAGAAGGAGCCAAAACTATCGAAACTTTGAAGCCTGGAGACCGGGTTTTAATATCAGAAGCATGCACCCATCACCCTGTGCCTGACGATATTGGAAGGGTAAAAATACCTCACTGGCTACGCCAGCGATTGGGATTTGAAATAAAAACCGAAATCAATGTTGGAGCAAGCTTTCCGGATAATCTTTCACGATACCGATTAATAATTCATTGTGGCGCCTGCATGCTGAACCCCAAAGAAATGTATTATCGTATCTTAACTGCCAAAAGAGAAGGTGTACCCATCACCAACTATGGAATAGCCATTGCTTACCTGCAGGGGCTCTTTCCCAGAGTGCTTGAAGTTTTTCCAGAAATGAGAGTAAAGCCTCAAGGTACAGAGCCTTCCACCATTGCCTTCCACCGGGTAGCAGGGGAATAGCCTCTATAGAGTGTTTTCCAAAATGGAAGTTAGCGGTCAGGTCTTTTCTCTTCATCAGCCAATTGGAGATTGAAAATTGCGTTATCTGAAAGTCCGGACTTTTTCTCTCTTGACGAGGTAAGTTTATCGGTTTAGGTATTTTTCCCGGCATCCCAGTTATAGAGCCCTTTGTAGCTGCCAGGAATAGCGATAAAAGCACAAAACCCATTGCGACATTTCCCTTTTTCATGCTTTGCTCCTCTCTTCTCTGCCCCGGCATTCTTTCCGGGTAACCCGCTCAACCGTAGCTTCACACATTCCTTCCTGACTTTCGTTACTCCTGAAGTCTTCAATCGGGAATCCACATCATCCGTCATTCCCGAAATTTGTTATCGGGAATCCAGAGGCTTTTAAAACCATGGACCCCGGCTTGAAGATTGCCGGGGTGACGAGGAGGTGGGAATCCACATGCTTTTAAATACTGTGGACCCCTGATAAATACATTCAGGGGCAGGCTAAAAGCGGCTTGAAGATTGCCGGGGTGACGGACTTGGGGTGATAGAGACATTCAGGAGTGACACCCCTCCGTCATTCCCGAAATCTTTTATCGGGAATCCACGTTTTTAAATAATTTAGACCCCGGCTTAAAAATTGCCGGGGTGACGGACTTGGGGTGATAGAAACGTTCAGGGGTGACGAGGAGGTGTCATTGCGAGTTCGTGGTTTCGCTTACGTGGCAATCCCAAGTTTTTTACTCTATCTAATTTGCTTTTTAGTTTTTTGAGGCTCAGAAAAGCGAGATCGCCACCTCAATCGCTCCTCGCGAT
>FZPS01000151.1_pt257 | contig 25048 bp, 28 predicted proteins | sample 1817821 | NCBI WGS metagenome assembly FZPS01 (sample SAMEA104158645, study PRJEB21678) | metagenome | place: Germany | collected 2015-04-21 | reverse complement strand
GACATCGATCCCAAGAGTGGTATCCAGCGTGAATGGCGCGGGTTCGGGTTCGGGGGTTCCATCATCAACGAGGATGCTGATGAACCACTTCCCGGTTGAAGTCACCGAGACCGTCGCATACTTCATCTTTCCGGTGAATGGTCGGTGGAAAATGGTTTTGATCTCGCTCATTTTCGGGAGTTTGACCCGATTCCGCTCAAAATCCACCGTGTAATACTGAGGTACCTGAAAAGATTGCACGGGATCTTTCTTCGATTTGAACTTCGGGAATTCTTTCTTCTCACGGAAGAACCGGGTGAAGGCATTGTCGAGATTCTTGTTGGCACTCTGGAGTGATTGGGAGTTGACCTCTTTGAGCCACGGATGTTCTTCCTTAAGGGCGGGAAGACGGGCGTTCAGGTCGTAACAGGAGAGCTTTTTACCATCCTGCTCGTATGCCCGGATCTTCTGCTCCAGAGAATGGTTGTACACAAACCGGCAGGTATGGATGTGTTGCATGAGAGAGGCGACCTGCTCCTGACTGGGATACATCCGATACTTGTAGGCTCGAAGCATACAAATATTACTATATCTTATATTGGGATATAGCTTGCGGTAAGTACACAGAATGCATGACGAAGGGGCGGAGCGCCCGTCCCCGATCTCCGCGACCGGGTCTTCCCGCTACGCCCCCGAGAGCCCCGAAAGATGAAGATTATGGTGCACGGACTGAAAGCATTTGCCTGTGTCCTCTCCAGAGACATCAAACCACCCCTATAATGTACCGGCGCCAGCACCGAAAACATGGCCTTGATCCTGGTCGAGCAACCTGACCCGGACAAGATGCCAGCCGTCGAGGCTGACCTCGGCGGGATGACAAAGTCTCTCGTTTTTCTCAACTATAGCGCACCTGACTTACGCACCCCTCGCACACCCAGAATGAGGTGAAACCGCTAATATCCGGAGATCTCCCACGTCTGCCACCCTCTACGGCTGCGGGAGAGGAGGAACGCCGCCGCCGGGACGAGGAGGAGGCTTCCGAGCGCATACAGGGGATCGAAGATCGAGGCGAATATGATCAGGAGGAGGACGGGGCTCGTCGCGAAGACGTATCGGGCGAAGATGCCGGCATGGTAGAGCATGACATTCGGGTGGAGGCCGGTGAGGTAGACCGTCACCGCGAGGGTGTAAGTCGAGACCGATATGAGCACAGCAAGGGCCGGGATGAAGGGGGCCGCCGCCCCGCCGGTCGCCGCCGCCGCGAACACGAGCACCGCCACAGGGAGGAGACTGAGGATGCCGTAGCTCTTCAGCTTTGCATCGATCACCCCGGAGACCTCGACCGGCAAGAAAGCATACGAGGAGAACGAGTCGAACTCGGTCAGCCAGTTGTAGATGGTCGATGAGATGACCCCGAGGAGGACCGCAAAGATCATGAGCGGATCGATCCCCGGGACAAACTGGATCAGGATCTGGAGGCAGAGCCAGATGAGTCCGACGGGGAGGAGGAACGAGAACACCACCTTCCCGGCGCCACCCTCGCTCCGGAGCAGGTCGAGGGCATCCTTGGCGATGAAGTGCTCACTCCCGAGCGGGCTGAGTCTCTCGGCGAGGGAGTCGAGGCTGTTTTTGAACCTCTTTACCTGGTCGGGGTAGTCAACGGTGACAAAGAGCACCGAGATTGCTGCCGGGATGAGTATGAAGAGGAGCGAGAGCGCAAGCGGCTCCAGGCCCGGGTCAAGGAAGAAGGAGTAGGGGGGAAAGACGACCGTCCCAGCATGAAACAATGCAAGCGCGAGCACAACGAGCGTTGCGGCGAGCAGCCTGACCGAGTGCGCGTAGAGGGTCGAGAGGAAGCATACGGCGGAGAGTCCGATGAGGAAGGCGAGTGCAAGGGAGGCGAATGCGAGGATGATATAGCCAGGATCGATGGAGATGAAGGGCGTTGCTGCCGCAAATCCAACCGTGAAGGGGAGGACGTAGAGAAGGATGTAATAGATGGTATCTTTCATGAGAAACGTGGCAAATATCCGCTTTTCAGAGATCGGGAGGCTTCGGGAAACGTAGGCGATGAGGCTTGCCTGCCCGAACCGGCGGTTCATGAACTCCCGGCCCATGAGGCCGAACGACCCCACCATGGCGCCCGCAAGCAGGAAGAAGATCTGAGCAAGGAGCGCGGCCACGGTGTAGGGGACTGCGTCCGAGAAGAACGGGAGAGTGAGCGACCCGAAAAAGGCGAAGACGACGATCATCACCGGGAAGAGTGCGAACCAGAACCCCCAAAAGACCGTCGAGTGGATCCGCCACTCCTCCTTCATCATGGCAAGGAAGAGGTCAGGCACCAACATCGCCCCGCACTAGATCGAGGAAGAAGGGTTCCAGGTGCCTACCCGAACCGGTGAGGTCGTCGACCCGGCCTGCGTGCAGGAGCCTGCCGTTATGGATGATCCCGATCCGGTCGCAGATCTCTTCAGCGATATCGAGTATGTGGGTGGAGAGAAAGACCGTCCCGCCCTTGCTGGTGTAGCCCCGGAGGAAGTCCTTCACCTTCCGCTGCATGATGGGGTCGAGGTTTATCAGCGGCTCATCGATGAGGACGAGGCAGGGTTCGTGGAGGAAAGCCTGAGCGAACATCAACTTCTGTCTGGTGCCCCGGGAGAGATCTTTGCAGAGAACATCGCGTTTATCCTGAAACTCCAGCAGATCAAACCAGTGGTCGCACCGCGCATCGATCCGATCGAGACCTCGGATGCGGGCAACAAAGTGGAGATACTCCTCGGCGGTGAGGAAACTTGGCGGCGTCTCCTGCTCGGGGATGATCCCGACGAGCTCCCGGACCCGTATGGGATCTTCCACCACGTCAAGACCCATCACCCGGGCCGACCCGGACGTCGGCCTGACCTGCCCGGTCAGCATCCTGATCATCGTCGTCTTGCCCGAACCGTTCGGCCCGAGCAGGCCGAAGAGCTCTCCCCTGACGATGGAGAGAGATATCCCGTCCACGGCGGTGACGGTGCCGTACTGTTTTGTGAGGGTCTCTGCCTCGATCATCTGATGCATCCCGGTCATACTCCTCCGATCTCCGGTGAAAGAACATCAGCAGCGACCACCTATAATACTTTTTCATTCTTACCAGGACGATGAATACAAATATCGCTAAAAGTAGACCGAAATTTGGCTGTCTCCTCCCCGTGCCCTACTGCCGGCATCAGCCAGCCCCACGGTCGATCACGTCGAGGACGATGTAGGCACCACAAGGCGCATGTAGAACGCTCAGATCTCCTAGACCCACCTCTTTTACACGGACGTACCGACCCTGTTCGTCCGTTCCCGGGGACTCTGGCCCTCCAGGGTGACCTTCTTCTGGGAATCCGGCCGTGCGATCCATGGACCCAAACACATACGCCGCTTTGCTGAATCTTCAGCAAAGAGTGGGGGAGAGGAAGATCCGAAGAGATCGCGCTGCACGAAGATCGGCGGTGACCCCGGTGCTTGCCCGACCGGTCGGGTGACAGAAGCACTTATCAAGTCTGACCGATAATGTCGGTTCAACCTCAGGCAGTGGTCACAATGAAGACAGAGATACCCTATGATCGGTTCGCCCACGTCCCGGAGCGGATCTTCGGGCTGGTCGATCTCGCTTACAACCTCTGGTGGAGCTGGCACTCTTCGGCAATGGTACTCTTCAAGCAGCTCAACCGGACAGAGTGGAAGCTGAGCCGCCACAACCCGGTCAGGATGCTTCTTGAGACACCGCCACGATTCTTTGAGCGGGCGGCAAGCAACACCGAGTTCCTCCGCCGCTACGACATCATCATGTTCCGGTTCCGGCAGTACATGGAGCCGACGACGAGCTGGTTTGCGCAGCGCTACCCCGGCCGGATGCCGCTGACGATCGCCTACTTCTCCAGCGAGTTCGGGCTGCACCACTCACTTCCGTTTTATGCAGGAGGGCTTGGCATCCTCGCAGGCGATCACGTCAAAGCAGCAAGCGATCTCGGGCTGCCGATGGTCGCCATCGGGTTTATGTACGCAGAAGGATACCTCCACCAGCACATGGAGGCGAGTGGATGGCAGAAGAACGTCGCTGAGCTCCTGGATCGTGACGCTACACCGGTCCTCCGAGTTCATGGCGATGATGGTAAACAGCTTGTGGTGCAGGTTCCCCTCATCGACCCGCCGCTCTACGTCGCGGTCTGGAAGGTGCAGGTCGGGCGCATCCCGCTCTACCTCCTCGATACCCATATCGATGCAAATCTCCCCGAAAACCGGAGCATCTCCCACCGCCTCTACATAAAGGAGCTCGAGTACCGCCTCCGACAGGAGCTGGTGCTCGGCATCGGCGGGAGGAAGGTGCTCGATACGCTCGGCGTGAGGTACACGGCCATGCACTTAAACGAAGGCCACTCGGCGTTCGCTCTCCTCGAGAGGCTCCGGGAGCGGCTTGAGGCCGGAATACCCCACGAGGAGGCGCACGAGAAGGTCCGGGGAACATCGATCTTCACCACCCACACCCCCGTGCCGGCCGCCCACGACGTCTTCCCTGAGGACCTGATGGCGAAGTACTTCCACGGTTACTGCTCGTCGTTGGGCCTCGATTGGCATGAGTTCATGGCACTCGGGGAGGACCCGCACCACCCGGGCGCCGGGTTCAACATGACTGCATTTGCACTCAGGATGAGCCTCTTCCACAACGGTGTCTCTCAGAGACATGGTGAGGTCGCCCGGGAGATGTGGCAGCCCCTCTGGCCTGACCTCCCCGTCGACGAGGTTCCGATCGACGCCATCACCAACGGCGTCCATGTGCCGGCCTGGCTGAACCACCGAATCGAGACCCTGATCGACCGATACATGGACCCGATCTATCCAAATTGGCGCGAAGAGTACGATAACCCGATCATCTGGGAAGTGATCGATGAGATCCCGGATGCTGAGCTCTGGCGCGAGCACCACTGGCTGAAGATGAAACTCTTTGCCCGGATCCGAGAACGCAAGCGCCAGAAATGGGCGGGATATCGAGGAGAACCCGAGAACCTGGCGGCTGAGGGGTTGATGCTCGATACCGGGGCACTGACGATCGGGTTTGCCCGCAGGTTCGCCGAATACAAACGAGCCGATCTCATCTTCGAGGATCTGGACCGGCTCGACAAGATCGTGAATAACCGCTGGAGGCCGGTGCAGTTCATCTTCGCCGGGAAAGCCCATCCTGCCGACGAAAAGGGCAAACGCATCCTCCAAAAGATCTACCAGTACGCCCAGGATCCCCAGTTCGGAGGACGGATAGCCTTTGTTGAAGACTATAATGAGCAGATTGCACGTTACATGGTCTCCGGCGTGGATGTCTGGATGAACACCCCTGTCCCGCTCATGGAGGCGAGCGGCACGAGCGGTATGAAGGCCGGGATGAACGGGGTGCTGAACTTCTCCGTCTTGGACGGCTGGTGGATCGAGGGCTACAACGGCAGGAACGGGTGGGCTTTCGAAGGCCACGCCCCCTACTGGGGGAACAACCGAGCCGATGCAAACACGCTCTACGACATCATCGAGAATGAGATAGCGCCACTCTACTATTCACGGACGATAGATAACATTCCACGTAAGTGGGCCCGGATGATGAAAGAGTCGATAAAAAGCATCGCTCCTCAGTACTGCTCTCTCCGGATGCTCAAGGAGTACATCACAAACTACTACCCTTCGGTCTGCATGTATGCGGCTGAGACTGGAGAGCCGATGGCCGGTGTCCAGGAGGTCTGTCCCACGGAACCTGGTCTTGGCGGCTTCATGGAGGAGTGAGAGGGCGCCGGGTGTTTGAGCCGCCCTGCATCGAGGATTCTGGTACGATGCAAAATCACCTCGCATCGTATCCACCCACTGTGCGGGACGACTCCCCTCCGGGTGCAGGGAACCATTTCGATGCCCTGGAGCGCTACAGTACGGTGTGATACACCGCCTGGAAGCGATCGGCCCGAAGAGGACTGCGACCTTGAGCTGGCGCGGCCTCCCGCGCGACGATTCTCCTGATATCGGGGGCAAATATGACTGAAGGCTGGATCGCGGGGTGGCGGCGCATCGTTCCAGTAGCGGTTATAGCCCTCGTGATCGCGGTCATGCTCTGGACGGCGCTCTCCGTCGGTATAGAAGCGACCCCTGAATCTCCGTCATTTACACCAGCGGCCCTGCTCCTCCTCATCGCCATCGGCGTCGTTGCCGGGATCTTCGGCGGACTGATCGGCGTCGGCGGATCGACGATCATGCTCCCGATCATGTACTTCTACCTCGGGTTCCCGGCACCCATCGCCATCGGGACCGGGCTTTTTGTAGTCATATTCACCTCGATCTCGGGTGCTTCCGGCCACCTGGTGCGGGGGAACCTGGATCGGCGGGTAGCAACCTGGATCGCTATCGGCGGCCTTGTAGGAGTTCTCGTCGGGTCCTGGCTCTTCTCCTCCCTGGTCGACTACACCCACGTGCTCGGTCTCGTCTTGGGGCTTGTTTTCCTCGCCCCATCCATCAATATGATCCGTGAAGGGATCTGGCCAGGGACCGGTTTGGAGCCGGAGCATATCGGGGGTTCGCCGCCCGGCTACCTCCTCTTCGGCACCGGGATCGGGGTCCTGACCGGGATCACCGGACTCGGGGGCGGCTACGCCCTCGTCCCGGGGCTGATCTACCTCTTCAGCGCCCCGGTTCGCATCACGATGGGGACGTCGCTTGCTTCCATGATCCCGATGGCGATCGTGGGAGGCGGGATCAAGCTCACGGAGGGATATGTCGCCGCCGGGGCGGGCCTGGTCCTCGCGGCCGGGTCGATCGCCGGCGCCCAGATAGGGGCTGCGGCGATCCGGCGGTTCCGGCCGGCAACCCTGAAACTCATCTTTGGTCTCTACTTCCTCTACGCTGCAACCCGATTCATAGCTGAGTTCTTCGGGTTCGGTCTGCCATGAGGGGGGATGGGTAGCCCTCCGGGGGTTGCGCCGGGCTGATGATCGGTAGGGGCGAGGTTACACGATTTTATCGTGCGGGGGCGCACTCTGATACAGTAGCCAGAGGAGACCACCATGGACATCAACGAACTCATCACCCTATCACAGGGCACGCTTGCGATCATGAACCCGACCACCCCGGAGAAGGTGCTCCTCGCCGGACAGGCGGCCGGGCTCCGGGAGGGCAGCCGGGTTGTGGAGATCGGATGCGGGAACGGCACGATCCTCGCGCTCTGGGGTCGCGAATACGGAGTGTCTGGCCTCGGCATCGAGGTCCGGGAGGATGCCTGCAGGCGGGCAGGGCAGGCACTCCGGGAGGCGGGGGTCGGGGACCGGATCACGGTCCGGTGCATGGATGCCCGGGAGTATGTTCCGGATGAGCCGTTCGACTGCGCCGCCTCGATCGGTGCGTCTCACATATGGGGTGGTTTTGCGGCGACGCTCGATGCCCTGATGGAGCTCGTCACCGATGAGGGAGTGATCATCATCGGTGACCGTTGCTGGAGGAAAGAGCATGTCCCACCCGAATTTGCCCGCGAATGGTCCGACGTCCTGACTGGGTATGAGATCCTCAGCATCGTGCGGGACGTCGGGCTCGATGTCGCCGCCGTCATCCGGGCAGACGTGGATGACTGGGACCGCTACGAGTCGGGGATCTGGCAGGCGATCCTCTCCTGGCTCGCCGCCAACCCAAACCATCCCGGCCGCGACTTCGTGATCGCCTACCTCCACCACCTCCAGGACGAGTACTTCGGCTACGGCCGCGAGTACATGGACTGGGCGATGTATGTCCTGGTGCCCGGGTTCTGGTAATCCGCCTTCGTATGCACGCACCCACCAGGGTCTTCTCCGCATAGGGACTCGCGCTGGCAGGCACAGGCGGCCGGGTATATGCCTGGCCCCCGATCGTCGATCCCCTTCCACCCCGGCGCGGGGCGTACGCACGCCGCGCCCGCACGGAAACGGCCATCTGCGTTCGGGATCATCAAGCTATTCTCCCCTGCAACCGCTACAGCAAAAGAGCCTTCCAGGGTCCCGGGCACCTCCATTATTTCACTAAATTATGGAGGGAATAGAGATCTGTGACCAATATGAAATAGGATCGTATAAATACAGCGTGAATCATCTAAGTATCTGGGGAGCTACTACCCCGGTGACATGAGAGAATTGTAGACGTGAGAGGGGCGCATCCCAGGCGGGAAGTGGCCCCCGCTCGTTCGTCGCGCGTGACGTTCAGCACGCCCGGGAGGGTATGGGGGGCGTTCGCCCCCCTGCACCCCCGGAGGCACTCGTGCTCTCCTTCTTCATTCAAGTAGATACGCCTGGACTCACCGTTCACGGATCGGAGTGCGGCATACCGATCGCACGCCGCCCCGCGCACCGCCTCTCATATCCCCCGGCCATCAGGGAGGGTTTTTTTCACGTATCTTCCGTGAGCCCGAGCCGTCTGAGCACGCTGGCGGCAGCAGACATCCCGCCGTCCAGGTAGATGGCGCCGATGAGCGCTTCCATGCACTCGGCAAGCACCCGGCCTGAGGTCCAGACCGCCTGGGCGGCCTCACCCTTCCCCCAGCGGACGTACTCCTCGAGGTCGAGGTCCTCCGCGAGGCCACGGAGCCGGGTCATGTTCACAAGGTTCATCTTCCGGTTGCTGATCGCGCCCTTGTCGTGCTCCCCGCCCATGACCACAGCCTCTACGACCACCACGTTGATGACCGCGTCACCGAGTGTTGCGAGGGCATCCATGTGAGACCTTGCAGGGAGGCCCGCCTCCAGGGTGTAGGCGAGACGGGTGAGGGCTCGCTCGAGGAGGGAGCGATCCTGGAAGGTGTAGCCGGTCCGCTCCTCGATCTCGGCCGGGTTCCGGCGGCCAGGGATACTGCGTTTCATGGCTGGAAGGGGTTACCCTCTGACTTCCGCCTTCTCGATCTTTACCGGGACCCTCGGTTTATCGGCGGCGTTCGTCTTCACCTTCCCGATCCGGTCGACGACGTCCATCCCTTCCACAACCTCGCCAAAGACCGGATGGGCACTCGGCGTCTGGGGGTCGTCCCAGTCGAGGTAGGTGTTATCCACCAGGTTGATGAAGAACTGGCTGCCGCCGGTGTTCGGGCGGCCGGTATTCGCCATAGCGATCGTGCCCCGGCGGTTCGAGCGCCCCTTCACGAACTCATCGGTGATGGTGTAGCCCGGCCCACCCGTCCCGGTGCCGGTAGGGTCGCCACCCTGGATCATGAACCTGTCGATGACCCTGTGAAAGATCGTGCCATCATAGAACCCGGATCGCACCAGTTTCTCAAAGTTCCCTGCAGTCACCGGCATATCAGCATAGAGGCGAATCGTGATATCCCCCATGGTCGTGTGGAGCACGACCTCTGTCGCATCCTTCTCTGCCATACGTATATCTCCGTAGGGTATTGTCTGCTGTTGTTACTTATACTGATTGAGGATGCGGTGCACAACTTGTGTGGCGGGTATCCAAGACCATGTTGCCGGGGTAAAGCCTGCTTGAACCCGGGATAGAATATCACCACCGGCTGCCCGGGCATGACGTTCAGGACGCACATGCGGCAGCACGGCCAACCACACACCTATGGATCACGGTCAGGTCGGAGCGAGCACCCCCTGTCAATGATATGCTATGAACAACTGGAATAAGTAAAAATACTTTATATAGGCGGTTGCAGAAGTATATGCATGTACACCGGCAGTGGGGACCTCCCTGGACTGAGCGCTCAGGCACCTGTCTTCATCATCACCGGCGAGCAGGGTCAGTGCAAGACGACGTTCCTGCATCTGGTCCTCAGCCTCACCGTCGGAGCCAACGTCCGGGTCATGGGTATTCTTGCTCCGGGACACGTGCGTGACGGCAGGAGATCCGGGTTTGCCCTCATCAACCTTGCCACCGGCGAGCACGAGGAGCTCTGCTCGATCGATCCCGATCCACGGTGTGAGGTCCACGGCCGCTACTACTTCCGGCCCGAAGGGCTCGCTTTCGGCCGCAGAGCGCTCACTCCACCCGATCCCAGGAAGACCGATCTCGCGGTCATCGATGAGGTTGGGCGGTTCGAGCTCCAGGGCGCGGTCTGGGCTGACCAGATCGACCGGCTGGTCGCACTCCCGCACCCTCCGATGATCTGGACCGTCCGGCGCCGCCTCCTCGACACGGTCATCCGGAACTGGGAGATCAAGAACCCGGTCATCGTCGACGTCAGGGCCGCGAGCGTGATGGCGACAGCAAGCGGCGTGATGGATGCCATCTGGGCGTGGCGCGAGGCGCAGACGGGATCAGGGCTCCTGGTATCCCAGCACCCCAGAGGCTGTATCGCCTTCGATCCCCCGGTTCTTGCAGGCGCCACTGCCGGGGCCCCTGCAGGGACCCCGACGATCCTCAGAAGGCGTTACAACCCAGAGGGGTGAAGGGGGTCCTCGCCTGCCTTTGGGAGATCATCGGAGTACATCATCTACTCTTTTCCAGATCCAGAGTCGGATATCAGTCCATGCACCCGTGAAGAGCCTGGATGCGACACCCAGCGCGTCGGCACATCACGAGCTACACACCACCGCCACACCCTGAGCGGGGTTTCGACCAAATCCTTTTATGAGGAGAGTAAAGGTTATACCATTTACATTACCATATAATTAAATATATTTAGTATACAAATCCGTGGTATGGACCGGTGCACGATATGACCTCCAGGGGAGAGGCGACCACGGAGACCGGGCAGGAGCGCGGAGATCCCCCGTGGACAGTCTTCCATAACGGTACGTCACTCACTGAGACCCTCCGCAGGACCATCCCGGCGGAGAGAGCGATATACCTCCTCCCGATCGTCCTCTTCTTCTTCTCCCTCTTCTTCGGGAGGTACACGATGGATCCGGTAGAGACCTTGCGGATCCTCGTCATCGGGTCGGCGAACATATTCCTCGATTGGACGTCGTCCCTGCTCTCAACCCTCTCCGGCCACGAGGTCCTCCTCCCCTCCTTCGAGCAGACCTGGGGAGCATCGGAACAGACGGTCATCTTCCGGATCCGGCTCCCACGGGTGGTAGCTGCGATGCTCGTCGGGGGAGGGCTCTCCCTCGCCGGCGCCTCGTTCCAGGGTCTCTTCAGAAACCCACTCGTCTCGCCTGATATCCTCGGCGTCTCCGCAGGCGCCGGGCTCGGGGCCGCGTTCGGGATCCTCATATCGGGCGATCCAGGGGTGATCCAGATCTCAGCCTTCGCCTTCGGGATCGTCGCAGTCGCCATCACCTACGGCATCGGGCGTGTTTACCGCAACTCCTCGACCCTCGTCCTCGTCCTCGCTGGGATCATCGTCGGATCCCTCTTCTCCGCGCTCCTCTCCCTCGCGAAGTACGTCGCCGATCCCTACGACACCCTGCCCGCGATCGTCTTTTGGCTGATGGGGAGCCTCTCTGCAGTCTCAGGCGCCGACATCATCGCCGTCGCTCCGCCGATCATACTCGGGGGTCTCTGTCTCTTCCTCGTCAGGTGGCGGATCAATCTCCTCTCCGTCGGCGAAGAGGAGGCACAGGCACTCGGGCTCGATACGAAGAGGATGACCATGGTGCTCATCATAGCCTCGACCGTCGTCACCGCCTCTGCGGTCTGCATCAGCGGGATCGTCGGGTGGGTGGGCCTCGTCGTTCCCCACATCGGGAGGATGCTCGTCGGCCCAGACTTCAGGAAGCTCATCCCGGTATCAGCCATACTTGGGGCTTCGTTTCTCCTCATCGTCGACGACATAGCAAGGACCCTGATCGCGGCTGAGATCCCGCTCGGCATCCTGACGGCGCTCGTCGGAGCGCCGTTCTTCGCATACCTCCTGACACAGAAGAAAGTAGGTTGGACATGATCCTGAATATCGAACACGCCTCGTTCTCATACGACGGCATAACAAAACAGTTTGAAGATATATCCTTCTCCCTCCGGAGAGGAGAGGTCTTCTCCCTCCTCGGGAGGAACGGTACAGGAAAATCAACCCTGATCAAATGCATCTTGAATATCCTCACGCTCCAGGAAGGGGCGGTGGAGATCGATGGGCGCCGGGTCGGCGGCATGCGGCCCGACGAGGTCGCGCGGGAGGTCGGCTACGTCCCTCAGGGCCATCGCTCCGTCTTCCCATTCGCGGCGATCGACTTCGTCCTCATGGGAAGGGCGCCCCATATCTCGACCTTCTCAGTTCCAGGAGAGGAGGACTACGAGAAGGCAGAGGAGGCGTTTGCGCGGATCGGGATCTCCCATCTCCGGGAAAAACCCATATCGGAGATGTCAGGCGGAGAGGCGCAGATGGTGATGATCGCCCGCGCCCTCGCCCAGGAACCCTCACTGCTCATCCTCGATGAACCGACGTCACACCTCGACATCGGCAATCAGATGAAGGTGATCGCAGCGGTCGACAGCCTCGCCGCCGATGGGATCGCCATCCTGATGAGCACCCACTTCCCTGACCACGCGTTCCTGGTCTCGCATTCGGCAGCCATCCTCGAGAGCGGAAGGCTGATCGCAAGAGGGCTGGCTGAAGATGTCATCACAAAGGAGAATCTCCGCGAAGCCTACGGCGTTGATGTCTGCGTCCACTACATCGAAGAGGCGGAGCGGATGGTCTGCGTCCCGACAAACCCCTGCGGCTATCGGCCAAGAGGGGCGGCATAGTGAGGCAAAAGCGCATCCGGAGGGTGCCGGAGCGTGACGCACAGCGAGATCGCGGGCGGATGGATTGAGGTCCCTTTAGGGCAGATCTGCGCCTGGGGGAGGGGAAGATCCACCTTACGGGCGGTAGAACGACCGGTTCCCTGATACCCCCGCCGCACCGGTCCCATAAAACGTCCGGTAGAACCGATCCTGTTCTGCATTGAGGTCGAACCTGGCATGCGCCGGGTGGAGGGTGCCGGCGATGGCGGAGAGGCCGAGAACCCAGCGGGGGTTTCCGAAATCCCAGCCCGGCGGCATGGTGTAGACCCGGCCCGCCTCGATGGCATCGGCAGAGAGCCCCATCCTCCGGCACGCCGCAAGGTAGTCTGAGACCGGTGCCGAGAGGAACCCGGATATGAATATGTACTCAGGGTCAAACGCGACAAACTCCTCCGGGGTTATGTTGACGCCCGGCTTTCCAGCACGCTCAATCCCACGGTTGACCGGGTCGCCACCGGCCGCCTCCACGAGATCCATCTCGAAACGATCGGCGTTCAGGGCAAAAAGCGGCGTCCCCATCGAGTAGTAGACCCGGGGGCGGCTGCAGCCCTCGACCGCCGACGAGACCACAGCCACCTGGTCACGTATGTAGGATGTGAGCTTCTCCGCCGCCTCCATGCGATCCGCTCGCTCTCCAACCTCCCGGATGAGGTCGAGGTAGGTGTCTATCCGCTGGATCTTCCCGTGGAGATCGCGGATGTAGTCGTCCTTTATGACCCCGGCCCATATCCGGGCAAGGTCAGCATCGGACTCGACGCCGAGGCAGACGAGGATGGCATGGATCATCTCAAGCGCCCTTGTGAACCGGTAGCCACCCATCATGCCTGGCTCGGCATACGACGTCTCGCCGACGTTCCCGACGATGGGGAGCGAAAATCCGCAAGAACACCGGGCCTCCGGCGGTATCACTATCGTCCGCGCCCCCATCGGCCCGAAGAACTCCCGCCTGATGACCGTCTCCCCGCAGGAGGGGCACGCCATATTCAGATACTCAGTCCCGGGCGAGTTGAAGAGGTAGACGTAGGAGAGCGTCTGCCGCAGTTCGTCGCAGATCCGTTCCGACTCCGCAATCGTCGGTTCCCTCTCCGGCGGCTCATCACCGAACGGTATGAACCGCATGACCTGGAACGGTATATCAGGGGATACATCCGCAACCCGGACGGCAGCGGCACGGAGCTCATCTTCAGAGCCCCGCGCGTAGATGCAGGAGACCTCGACGTGGGCGCCGGTCTCAAAGAGCGTCCGCACCGTCTCAAACGCCGGTCCAGACGATGCCGCCCCGCATGCGCGGTAGCATGCGTCGGATGCCCCTTTCAGCCCGATGTTTGCAAAGTCAACGGCCGATGAGAGGTCCCGGAGCGACTCCTCTGTGTAGTACCCGTTCGTCGCGCATCCGATGAGGAGCCCTGCATCATGCGCCGACCGGGCCACTCTGAGGAAGGTCTGGTGCATGGCGGTCGGGTCGTTGAGGCAGAACGCTATCCCCCGACATTCCTCCTTTTGGGCGCGCCTGACCAGGGCATCGGGCGGTATATGCCTGAGAGCCCCGGAGACGGCCTCGGCGTGGTGGGCGATCGTCTCGGATATGCATCCCCCACAGGAGAAGGTGCACCCGATGCCGCTCACCTGCAGAAACGTCTCCCGGGGGTGGTAGTGGCACATCGGCATCGTCTCGATGGCGATCGGCATCGTCGCGATGTAGTGATCGGGGAACCGCTCGACGATCCTCCCTCCCTCGTTTATGTACATCCGACACAGCCCGGTTCCCCCGGGCCTGATCGCACAGCGATTCTCACATATATGGCAGCGCATATCTATCCATCCTTCTCTATCATGACCCAGAATCCGGAGTCGTCGCTGATGATCTGATGAGGAAGCCCACGATCTGCAACGACATTTGCTATCCGCGCCTGGTTATCGGGCCCGAGATTTTTGTCCCGGAAAGCCTTCCAGTCGGGGTTCTTCTTCGCCATAGCAGCCGCGATCGAGTCCCGAAGTTCGGCGGTCCCGAACCCGCCCCCGACGTAGGTCTTCCCGCCGGGCGCAAGCACCCGGTAGATCTCGGAGAACGCCCGGGCAAGGTCCTCCCAGAAGAAGACCGAGCCGCGGCTGACCACGAGGTCGACCGACCCCGCAGGGAGCGGGATCGCGTGGACGTCGCCTCGAAGGAGCGAGAGGCGGCCCGAAAGCCCGGCCTCCCTGATGTTCCCCTCGGCGACGGCGAGCATCTCGGGGGAGGAGTCGAGGAGCGTGACCGCGAGATCGCTTGCCCGCGCAAGCGCGATCCCGAGCGACCCGGGGCCGCTGCCGACGTCGAGACACCGGCCGCGGGAGATCCCGCACCGGTCAAGGATCTGTTCCGCGATCACCGGGTAGACCGGGGCAAAGGCGGTCTTTGCGATCCGGTCCATGCGCTGTGCCCCCTCACGGTCCTTTTCATGTCCCATGCTCATCAGGCCTCAGGGATTCAGGATCTGATGAATCTGGTTGTCAGTGAGCGATATGTGGATGAAGGTCTCGTGATACTCCCGGACGAGGCCCTCAAGGTCCATGTCGCCGAAGAGGTCCGGGTAGAGGACTTTCGCGGTCCAGGGGATCCCGATGATCCGGTTGATGCCGGGCGGGCGGTCGAACCAGCAGAACGCCGTCCGCGGGGTGAGGTAGACCCGGTCATTCTTCACGGCGGTGATATCCTGCCAGAGCGGGTCGGTCCTGACCGTGGCGTAGAACCCCGGATCCCCGGCCAGGATAACCTCAGGGTCCCAGGCGATGATCTGCTCCATCGAGACCTCGGTCATCCCTATTCCGGGCGTGATCGCGCAATCTGCAATGTTTCTCCCACCGCAGAGTTCGATGAGTTCGGAGTGCTGCGAGCCGGTGGGATCGGTCGTGAGCCCCCTGGGACCCTCGGCGTAGTAGACACCCACCCGTTCATCGTCGGGGATCGAGGCCACCCGCTCCGTCACCGTGGCAAGCACGCCCTCGTAGAATGAGATCATCGCTTCGGCCTGCTCCTCCTCACCGAGGAGGTCGCCCATGAACCTGATGGGGGCGGAGTAGCCGGTGGAGTTGGTGGTATCCTCGACGGCGACGACCGGGATGGAACCCATCTTCTCCTGCCGTTCGGCGACGGTAGCGCGCGCCGCCCCGCCGTCGGTGGTGTAGCCCTCGATGACGATGTCGGGATGCATCGATATGAAGTTCTCGTAGTTGCCGGTCTGTTTCCCGAACCAGCCCCCGACGACCGGGAGCGCCGCGTATTTCTCGGGGGTGTACTCCTTCTCAGGCAGGAAGCTCCAGCCCGCGAGCCGGTCGGGCGCGACCATATAGACGAGATTGGTCGACGGCGGCGAGGTGCACAGGACGCTCTTGATCTCCGACGGCACGACGACGGTCCGGCCCGCCATATCGGTGATCGTGCGGTTTTCTGCAGGGGATTCGATGGTCTGGGTGCCAGTGCAGGCAGCGGAGGCGCAGAGGAGAACTGCACAGATGCCGAGCATTACAAGCAGAATATGACAATGTTTTGTAATAATTACCACGTCCATTCGGTTTTTCCGGCACGCTCCGGGAAGGGAGGTATCGGAGGATTCTGGTACCGTAGTTGGGACGTGAGCCGTATTTAAAATACCCATTTAACTTTATGAGGATGTTAACGAATATAATTTAAAATGCGCCGCTCCGGCCCGGCAGTACCGGTCCAGGATCAGGAGCACGCTCATACCCTCTGGTTCTCAGGTTCCCTCCGAGCCGGCCGCACAATCCGGCCGCAGATTACCAAACCCGCGTGAGGCAACGCCTCACGCTGCACAAATGAAAACGGCCTTTCCCCGGGTAGTGGACCGTGGTGGGGATCACCCGGGGGAGAAACCCGTCAACGAAAATTCACTCCCTCTCGCCCCGGAGGGCCGCGAGCACGGCCCCCGCAAGCCTCTCGATCTCGTCGAACTGCGGCTCTGCCATGCCTCCTTTTGCTATCCCACATCCGGTCGCGACAATGTGCAGGTCCGGCTCGACCCCGATCCCCTGGAGTTTCCGGAGCGCACAGGCACTCCCGCATCCGTCGAGCACGAGGATCCGCTCTGCGTAGCGCGCCGCCTCCTCAAGCAACACCTGCGGCCGGTCTGCCGGGACGCATGCCTCCACAAGGCCCGGACTCGCCCGCAGGAGCACCATGCCCGCCCGGGGTTGGTCAGTTTCCCGGTCTTCGAGAGGCCGGAGCAGGTGATAAGGGTGACGGGATCCGCCACAACTTCACTCCATCTCAAGCGCTTTTGCGGCCGCCCGCCCGATCAGGTCCGGCGGGATCGCCTCGTACTCCTCGCCGTTATAGCGGAGCGCCCGGCACTCCGTCTCCGCATCGCAGGTGATGCAGGAGCAGGAGCCGCAGGGCGTGGTGGTCACCTCGATCCCCTCGAGGAGGTCCTCGATCGGCACCCCGTTGAAGAGGAGGCTGTTTGACTCCGCGACCGCGTCGTTTTCGAGGACGGTCTCGATTATCCGCACGCTGACTCCCTCCATCTCAAGGAGCATGCTGATCTCCGCGAGAACCGCATTGAGCGCCATCCCGGTCTCCTCGCACCGCTCACAGGTGTGCTCAATGTCTTTTCCGATGTGCTTCCATTCGATGACGAGTTCCTTCTTCATGATACCATCTCTACTGGGAATTAATGGGATATCTTCCCATCGCCTCTCCCCCGTACCACCGGTCCCGGATCAGAAGCGCCACGTTCACGAGCGATATCAGCACCGGGACCTCGATCAGCGGGCCGATGACAGTGGCAAACGCCACACCGGAGCTGATACCAAAGACCCCGATGGCGACGGCGATAGCAAGTTCGAAGTTGTTGCTCGCCGCGGTGAACGAGAGCGCCGTTGCCCTGCCGTAATCGACCCCGAGCCTCCAGGACATCCAGAACGAGACGAAGAACATCACGAGGAAGTAGATCGTGAGCGGAATGGCGATCCTGAGGACATCCAGCGGGAGCGCGACGATGTTCCCACCCTGGGTCGAGAACATCACGACGATCGTGAAGAGCAGGGCGATGAGCGTGATCGGCGAGATCTTCGGGATGAACCGCTCATGGTACCACTCCTTCGATCGTGCCCGGAGGAGCGTGAACCGGGTGACGAACCCGGCGATGAACGGGATACCGAGGTAGACAAAGACCGTCGCGGCGACGCCCGAAATCGTGATCGGCACCTCCGTCCCGGCCCCGATCCCGAGGAGCGGCGGGAGGACGGTGATGAAGACGTAGGCGTAGAGGGCGTAGAAGAGCACCTGGAAGACGGAGTTCAAGCCCACGATGGCGGCACAGTAGTCGCAGTCGCCCCCGGCAAGGTCGTTCCAGACGATCACCATCGCGATGCACCGGGCAAGGCCCACCAGGATAAGGCCGTACATGAACTCCGGCCGGCCTGCAAGAAAGACCGCCGCAAGGAGGAACATCAGCACCGGGCCGACGACCCAGTTCTGGACAACGGAGAGGCCAAGCACCTTCCTGTCCCGGAAGACCAGCCCGAGCTCCTCGTACCGGACCTTCGCAAGCGGCGGGTACATCATCAGGATCAGCCCGATGGCGATGGGGATCGAGGTTGTCCCGACCGAAAACCCCGTGATCGCTGCCGGGACCGCGGGGACGAAGTAGCCGATGGCGACGCCGGCCACCATGGCAAGGATGATCCAGAGGGTCAGGTAGCGGTCGAGGAACGAGAGCCGGGAGCCGGAGGTCCCCTGGTCGGTGGTGCCCATCGCCGGTCACCGCCCGCCAGGCCGGAGCTCTCCCGCAAGCGCGGCGGCATACAGCGCATCCGCGGCAGAACAGGGTTCTCATCCATGGTTCGTTCACCTCATGACGGGCAGGTCAGATCACGCTGAGCACCTGGAACACGACGCCGGCAAGGACGGCGACCATGAGGATCGTCACCACAAAGGCGGCGACGAGCCTTCGCTCAAAGATCGCGGCAAGGAGCGTCACTTCCGGGATGCTTGCCCCCGCGCCGCCGATGATCAGAGCCATGACCGCCCCGATGCCCATCCCCTTCTCGAGGAGGACGGCACTGATGGGGATGATTGTCTCTGCCCGGATGTACATCGGCACTCCGATCACCGCTGCCACCGGGATGGCAAGCGGGTTATTTGGCCCGGCGAGGGAGACGATCAGGCCTTCAGGGATGAACCCGTAGATGAACGCGCCGATGCCCGCACCGAGGAGGAGATAGGGGAGCACCTGCCGGAAAAGGCTGACTGCGAAGGAGAATGCGCTGCGGATGCGGGTGCCGTGGCTTACGGCCACAGCACAGTCGCAGGGCTCCGGCCTTCCTTCGACCATCACATCCTTGACGTAGCGCCCGTAGCCGAGCCGCCCGAGGAGCCAGCCTATGCCTGCAGCAGCGGTGAAGGTGACGGCAGCGTAGACGGCGGTCGGCACGACCCCGATGAGCGCGACCAGGAGGGAGATGATTATCGGATTCAAGAGCGGGGATGCGAGCAGAAACGACATGCAGACCCCGAAGGGGATCCCGACCTCAAGGAGCCCGAGCAGGATGGGGATGGTCGAGCAGGAACAGAACGGGGTGAGCGCCCCGAACCCGGCCCCGATGACGTTCCCGACACCCTGCCGCCTCCCGGCAAGCACGCTGCGGATCCGCTCTTCAGGGATGTAGGCCTGGAGCAGCCCGACGAGGAACGTGATCCCGACAAAGAGCAGGATCAGTTCCCCGGCGATCACGACAAAGAACTGCCCGGCGGTGGCAAGCGTTGCCAGAAGGTCCATCAGGTCTCTCCCTCACCGATAGTTTACTGCTCTCCTGTGTCAGGATCTTCCTTCTTCTTCGGGACGATCCGGGTACCGCAGCAGCCGCCGCCGGTGCCGCAGCCACAGCCCGAAGAGAAGAGGTTCTTTATCCGCGATCCGATTTTTGTTCCTTCTTTGTTATCTTTCTCGCCTGTCATGGTCATCACGTCTGCCCCGGCCGGTGCGCCGGAGTGTTTCAATCAGATTTGAATTACTGTTGGTGGTGCTGGCGTATGAAGGTTTTCATTTCAATAAAAATTGAATTGGTGTGGAACAGTATGCGGGAGGGACCTGCAGGAGATGTAGTGAGTCATTTCATCATATTTTTCGGGTTCTGGTGCGGATCACCAGCCTCTCGCGAAAGCACGCGGGAGAACGCGGAGGGGTGTGGAGCGTTCATGGGGCAGAGCGAGAGGCTGTACGCGAAAGCGACCTATTCCTCAGGCTCGCCGACTGAGCAGTGGACCGTGGTGGCTCTTCACCCCGGGGGGTGGGGGCAGGGGAGGGAGGTCTCCCCCCCCGCAAAAGCCGGACCCGGGGCACGATGGAACAGAGCAGGGGGGGGCCTCCCAGCCGCCAAACCGGGATGTCTTCATGAAATTTAGGTGAAATGCTCAGTAGTCTTCAGGTGGCGCGGGCAGGAACCCGGTCCACATGTAGCGTATATTGCATAGAGAAGAGCGTGGTGGGGGGATGATAGGACTACAGGAGCCTCACCCCACGGCGCTGGCGAAAAGCGGGCCTTCGGAGTAGCGGGTTCCGGCGGGGTGCAGGGCATCGTAACGTTTATCCCCGCCCCCGCACCATGTTTCAAATAAATTTGAAATGGTGATCGACCTCCAGTAAGGTATACCCATGATTGACCTACTCATCAGCGCCCTCGCATCAGGGCTTGTCTCCGTGCTTGACTACCTCTCGGCGCACGTCCTCACCTGCCTGGTCCCGGCGTTCTTCATCGCCGGCGCCATCGCAGCCTTCGTCAAGAAAGAGGCGGTGCTGAAGTACTTCAGCCCGGACACCCCGAAACCGGTCTCTTACGGGATCGCATCGGTCTCGGGGACGATCCTCGCGGTCTGCAGTTGCACCATTCTTCCGATCTTTGCCGGTATCCTCAAGAAAGGGAGCGGCATCGGCCCGGCGACGACGTTCCTCTACGCCGGTCCGGCGATCAACGTCCTCGCGATCATCTACACCGCACGGGTGCTTGGGTTCGACCTCGGGGTGGCACGGGCGGTCTCTGCCGTGGTGCTCGCCATCGTGATCGGGCTTTTAATGGCCCTGCTCTTCCGGTCCACCGATGTCGAGACCCTGAAACGGAAGGAGATGGCGCCAGGCGTCGCCGGGGCGTGTGAGGCAGAGAAGCCGCGCTGGGTCACGCCAGCGTTCTTTGCCCTCCTCATCGGGGTGCTGGTCTTTGGCGCATCACAGCTCGACTGGGTGATCCGGCTCTCGATTGTCTACGTCCTGACCCTCGCCATCGCCGTCCTGCTCATCTACTACTTTGATCGCGATGAGGTGACCGACTGGGGCCTTGAGACCTGGGACCTGACAAAGAAGATCTTCCCCATCCTGATCGCAGGAACGTTCCTCGTCGGGATCATCGCGTTCTTCCTCCCGCCGGAGACCTTCCAGCCCTACTTCGGGAACAACTCGCTCGGCGCAAACTTCCTTGCCGCAGTCGTAGGGACGATCCTCTACATGCCGACGCTGCTTGAGGTCCCGATCATCGGCACAACGTTCGGCTACTCGTCCGGGATCATGGCCGCTGGCCCGGCGCTCGCCCTCCTGCTGGCCGGGCCGACCGTCAGCCTGCCCTCGGTGCTTGTCATCTACCGGATCGTGGGCGCGAAGAAGACGGCGGCCTACGTGACGCTGGTCGTGATCTCGGCGACCATTGCCGGGTTTGTCTACGGAAACGGGATGCTGCTCGTATAGGAGACATGCGTATGGAGAGTAATAAAGAGAGAGAAAAACCCTGCTGCGCCGCCGAAGCCCTGCGACGCGTTCGCCGGATCGAGGTCGGGGGGACCGTCGTCGGGCTCGTGATGCTCGATGACATCCTGGCCGATACAATCGCCCTTAACCTCTCAGGCGAGGGTGCTATCTGTAATGAACTCATCAGACAGGTAAAGATCTACAACTACATCCCAAAGGAGGCCGAGCCGCTCTACCGGGCAGCGCTCCTTTGTGAATATCAGAATGAGGTGAAGAAGCAATGGTAAAAATCGAAGTACTGGGAACCGGCTGCGCCAAATGCAGGCGGCTCGCAAAGAACGTAGAATCAGCAATCAACGACCTCGGAATCGACGCCGAGGTCGTCAAGGTCGACGACATCACCGAGATCATGGACCGGGGGGTTATGTTGACGCCCGCCCTTGCCGTCGACGGCGAACTGAAGGTCTCCGGCCGGGTGGCTGATGTCCGGGAGATCAAAGAGATCCTGCATGGTGCTGATTGAAGTCTTCGGGACCGGCTGCGTCAAGTGCCGGCGGATGATCAAGAACGTTGAGACGGCCGTCAAAGACCTCGGGATCGATGCCGAGGTCCGAAAGATCGAGAGCCTCGATGAGATCATGGACCGGGGAGTGATGCTGACTCCCACCCTCTACGTCGACGGGGAGCCCAAAGCCGTCGGCCATGTCCCCTGCGTCGAAGACCTCAGGCGGATCCTGCTTGGAGAGATGTGAGCATGAGAGAACAGAACCTGCCCCGGTGCGCCTGCGGCAGTGGCGTGGAGCCGGCAGGCGGAACGAAACGGATCATCTTTGCCTGCGCCGGCGCATCGAACGCCGGACAGGTCTCGAACGAGGCTGCCGTCCAGCTGACGAAGGAAGGATACGGGAATATCGCCTGCACGGCGTCTCTTGCCGTCGGGACGCCCTCGACCAGAAAGAACGTCGAGGAGGCCGACGAGGTGATCGTCATCGACGGCTGCCCGGTCGGGTGCGCCCACCAGATTGCCGAAAGGGCCGGGATTACGCCCGACCAGGAGATCGTGGTCACTGATCTCGGGATCAAGAAGGGTGGGAGCCTCGACCTCTCAGAAGAGGACGTGGAGACGGTCGTCTCCGCCGCCTGGGAGGGGCGGGGAAGAGAGACGCGGAAGCGGAGGTCTGAGCCCTCCGGAGGCCGTGGTTGCGGATGCGGAGGATCGATGGAAACCCTTGTCGTCGAGTGGCGGCATATCGGCAGCGACGTTGAAGAGACCTGCGAGCGGTGCGGCGAGACCGGGCGTACAGTGATGGGCGTTGTCGAAGAGCTACGCCCCTTCCTTGAGGAGGAGGGCATTACGGTACGGTTCGTCGAGACAGTTCTCCCGGACGAGGCGATAGCGGAGTCAAACAGCATCCTCTTCAACGGCGTGCTGCTCGAGGATCTCATCGAAGGCATGGAGGTTACCAGCACGCCCTGCTGCTCCTGCGCCTGCATCACCGGGCAGGACGACGCGGAGTGCCGGGCAGTCAAGTATAACGGCGAGCGTTACGAGGCGATCCCGCCGGAGCTGATCGCCCGGGCAGCGCTGAAAGCACTCGGGCTTGAGTGATAGTGTGATGAAGAGCCTGCTCTTCGTCTGCGTGACAACGGCAGTGACGTTGAGCGCATCCCAAAAGTACCCTGCGACCGGATATCTACATGGTTCAGAGCATTCTGGCGCACGTTCGCAAAGGATTGTGCGATATCCGGCGGCAAAAGCGCTGACACGGCTCTCCACCAGGTATACGCCCGGGCGGGGGAGGGGCCGGGAGGGGGTGTCCCCCTCCCAGCAGAGGCGTTTTGGGACGACCTCGTTATCACCAGCCCGGATAAAATGCGCCGTGCGACAGAGCGTACGGCAGTGCGGAAAAGGTATATGCCGTCTCATTTCATATTAACTTAAACCAGCGAGATGATAGCCGGATGGTAGAGAAGAACGAGTGCCAGGAAGAGACGCTCCCCCTCCCACCGGAGGTCGAGGAGTCGCTCTGCCGGTGCGGGGGCATCGCGGGGTTGACGGAGAGGCTGCCGGAGAATGAGGTCCTTCGAAGAGAGAGCAGTCTTCACCGCGCACTCGCCGACCCCCTCCGCCTTAAGATCCTGGCAATGCTCTTCGTGCAACCGCTCTGCGTCTGCGTCATCAAGGCTGTGCTCGACATCGCCGACTCACGGCTCTCCTACCATCTCGGCGTCCTGAAGAAAGAAGGACTGATTGCCGGCGAGGCGCAGGGCAACTGGATCATCTACCGGCTGACCGCCGACGGCGAGACGTGGGCGCAGCGGTTGGCGGACGGCACCGCAGACAAACTGGGCGAAAGGGGATAAGCGGGGCCCGGGCCTCTACCCCGAGGCGCTCTAAGAACATCCGGTGCAGGCGCAAGTCCCCGCCGGGGTGCGGGCGGGCACCTCGATACCGGGGCCCTGACGAAGGCGGACCGGACCGGCAAGTCCCCCTACGTCAAGAAAAACCTCGCAGGAGTCGACCTGCCGCCCGAAGGCGTTGCGCGCAACGTGTATCGGGACGAGGTTTTAGGCCCGCCCACGGGTCTGGAGGATCTCGTCTTCCCGGAGCATGCGGATATCAAGTCCCTTCATCGCCTCGCCAAGCCCCCTGCTCACCTCGGCGATGACCTTCGGATCATCGTAATGCTCCACCGCCTCCACGATCGCCCGGGCGGTCGCCTCGGGGTTTGCCGACTTGAAGATGCCCGACCCGACAAAGACACCGTCGGCCCCGAGTTGCATCATCAGGGCCGCGTCGGCGGGTGTTGCGATACCGCCGGCCGAGAAGTTCACCACAGGAAGGCGGCCGAGGTTTGCGCACTCGATGACGAGTTCTGCGGACGCCTCGATCTCGCGGGCCCGGTCGACGAGTTCCTGCGTGGAGAGGCCGGCGAGCGCCCGGATCCCTCCCATGATCGCCCGCATGTGGCGAACCGCTTCCACGACGTTGCCGGTCCCGGCCTCGCCCTTCGTCCTGATCATCGCTGCTCCCTCATCGATCCGGCGGAGCGCCTCCCCGAGATTCCGGGCGCCGCAGACGAACGGGACATCAAACCGTGTCTTATCAATATGGAACTGCTCGTCCGCCGGGGTCAGCACCTCGCTCTCGTCGACCATATCCACACCGAGCGCTTCCAGGATCTGCGCCTCGACAAAGTGGCCGATCCTCGCTTTCCCCATCACCGGGATGGAGACCGCGTCGATGATCTCGACGATCTTCTGTGGGTCGGCCATGCGGGCCACGCCCCCGGCCGCTCTGATATCGGCAGGGACTCTCTCAAGCGCCATAACGGCGACGGCACCGGCCTCCTCGGCGAGCTCTGCCTGCTCTGCGTTGACGACGTCCATAATAACGCCGCCGTTCTGCAGCGACGCAAAGCCGCGCTCGATCAGCTCGGTGCCAAATCTCAGTTCATCAAGTTTCATTATTCTTATGTATAGCTCACGGACCCCAATAAAAATAGTGCGACGATCTCGAGGATGGCAGAGATGATCACCGCCGCCCTGACCGCGCGGACGATCCCCGCACCCGCCTCCTCAAGCGTCCGCTCTCCATCCCCGATCGTGTAGACCCCGGGCTTCTCAAGCCTGACCCCCACGCCACCGGCGATGAC
>FZPS01000184.1_pt13 | contig 25053 bp, 22 predicted proteins | sample 1817821 | NCBI WGS metagenome assembly FZPS01 (sample SAMEA104158645, study PRJEB21678) | metagenome | place: Germany | collected 2015-04-21 | reverse complement strand
CCTGTAAATATTCGTGGTGATTTATTTACTCGGTAGGTTTTCGCTTATGCTTTTTATTTTTCCTGCTTTCTTACCCCAACATTTATTATAGAACCTTAAAAACAAAGCAGCTTAATCTTTGCATTAAGCTGCTCTTTTCTTTTCAAACCTGGCCGGCAGGGAAAGTTGTGTCAAATATTCTGAGAAAAACTGGAAATGACCTGCTCGATTGTATATAATAAAACTATAAATGCCATTCAGTTACGGAAAGTGTGTAATGTAAAATGGAAAAACTGCTGCCGCTCTTGCATGATAATTTCATACCTGAAGTATATGCAGAGTATCTTATACCTTATGCTGCCGTGGCCATATCCATTCTGGCCGTTTTACTGCTTTATCCGCTGCTTTCCAGATTGGGCCGCTTTTCCCTCCCTGTATCTTCCATACTGGGTCTGGGGCTGTTTGCAGGCCTCGAATGGTTTATTGAAAGAAAAACAATTTATAGCTCCATGGCTTTTTCTGCCTTGCGCTGGAGGTTATTGAACAGCATGGGCTTTACTGATGCCAGCCATGCTTTTTATAAGCTGTTTGACCCTACCTACAGAATGCACTATCTGCTGTTTTCATTTTTGCTCATACTCCTGGTTACAGGCGTTTTATATAATTACAAGGCAAGAAGAAGCATCTTTTACCTGCAAACCCTGTCTACGGCACTTTTTGCTGTTTCCTGTGCTGCAGTAAGCTTTTTGAGCTTCTCCAAAGGGAAAGTAATAATCCTGGTTCCTTATTCCACTCTCATCACCGGCATTTTCCTGCTTCTGGCCGGCCTGTCCTTCGGCATCTATCTGGCAGGCTTCTTGTCTGGCAGAAATGCCCTGGTTTCGGTTTTCCTGCCTGCTGCAGGCGCCCTGCTTCTGACAGCGGCAACCTTTAAAGGTGAATATAAAATGCTGGACGGGGTTTTATACCGCTTCGGCTATGCAAAACTCTTTCAGGTGCTGCCCTATACTGAAGTTACAATGGCAGATTTTCTTATCATACCCGCATCCGGCCTATTTACTGCCCTGCTGGTATATGCAGCCCGCAGGTGCAAGGCGAAAGCAGAATATTGACCCATGGGTGTTAACATTTATGAAGTTTAAAATCCGCTTCTTAAACTTAATTCTTATTTTACTCCTGTCGCTCATAATATTATTCTCCCCTGTATGTGCCCTGTTGCGCAGCTGTATCGTAATGCTGCCCTACAGCCGCATGCACGAAAAAAACAGCGTGCTGGCTAAAAATCAAATAAGCTTCCGCATACCCGGAGGTTTGCATACTAAGAAAGCCGACTGGTACCCCTTTGTAATAACCTTTAATGATGATAAGGGGCTTTCTTCATATCTGGGAGAGCCGGTGGAGTTTACCGTGCTTTACAACTTCGGGCACTTTCAGTTAAGGGAAGGCACTTCAAGCTATTATAACCCGGACTCTCCCTACTACAGCAGCTTCTACGGCGGCTATATAGTAAAGCCCCAGGACAGGGACAGAAGGTTTGGTTTTCTGGAAGACGGCAGCATAAATACCGAAGAACTGGTTAAAGTACCGGAATTTGATCAGAAATACCTGGTGCTGCCGTCCCTGGGCTGTCCCCGGGAGAAAAGGGCGTTTGAGGAAAGGGTGACTTATATTCAAGATCAGATTGAATACATAGGTTACAGCGGCTGGACCAGGGTGGATTCTGAGATTGAAACCAACAGCCCGGCACATGAATACCGGGGCTTTAAACAGGGCTATCTTCAATACGGCAGGCCTCTTGGCAGATTTGAATATTATGAGGATTTTCCTGTAATCGATCTGAAGGGCAGGGTATATGCCAAATATTTTGAAGAAATTAATGCCACCATAGTGCTCTATGCCATGGCGCCTGACTGGAAAGTTATAGATGAAGTGGACAGGGAGATCTTGTCCAATGCCAGGCTTAGCTGGTAATCCTCCAATTTGTCGTTTAAAACCATTCCAAGTTGTAATAATTATTGCCTGATGAGCCAAAATAAAGAGTGATCAGATGACAAACAAGGAGGATGATAAATGGCATTAATACCCTGGAACCCTTTTCGGGATCTGGAAAACATCGGCAGGGACACAGGCGGTTTTTTCGATATCCCAAGCCGGTTTTTCGGCGGCATGTCAGCCCCTAAAGTTGACGTCTATCAGACGGAAAATGAAGTTGTGGTAAAGGCAGAAATACCGGGAGTTGCCAAGGAGGATTTGAATCTATATGTAGATGAAAATTCCGTCAGGCTGTCCGGCCAGACAAAAAAGGAGAATGAATTCAAGGAAGAACACGCCTACAGAACCGAACGATTTTACGGCACTTTCTCAAGGGTCATTCCCCTGCCGGTTGAAGTAAAATCAGAAGAAACAAAAGCCGAGTACAGGGACGGGATACTTACCGTACGGGTGCCAAAGGCTCAGCCATCCAAGCCCAAGGGAAGAAGAATAGATATCCAGTAGATTCTTTTACATGCTGACTTTTATGTCAGCTTTTTGTTTTTATTTTCTGCATTTATACAGTATTCTTCTGTCATCACTTTCAACTTCAGCTCAATAAAGTCGTTCAAGCCTTTAACAACACTGTGTTTCCATATATAATAGCATATAGACACCATGTTTCAATCAGTTTATGACAATACATTAAATGACAGGTGTATATGGATATGAATGGCATGCAAACTTTATCGGGTGTAATTGAGCGCATTACCTATGTAAATCCTGAAAACGGTTATACGGTAGCCAAGATCAAAAGCAAGGGCTGTCATGATCTGGTTACCATTGTGGGCAGCCTGCCCTCCGTACACGTAGGGGCAGTGGTAAGCCTGAAGGGTGAATGGAAGGTGGATTCCAAATACGGCCGGCAGTTCATTGTTTCATCTTACCAGGAGAAGCTGCCGGCAACCGCTGCAGGAATTGAAAAGTACCTGGGCAGCGGTTTGATCAAGGGCATCGGACCGGTGAATGCCAAAAGAATTGTAAAGGCATTTAAGGAGGACACCTTAAGAATAATAGAGGAAGACATAGACCGCCTGCTTGAGGTGGAAGGAATCGGCCCCAAGCGGATTGAGATGATAAAAAAGGCCTGGGAAGAGCAGAAGGAAGTTAAAAATATAATGATCTTTCTTCAATCCCACGGAGTTTCAACCTCTTACGGGGTAAAGATATACAAGACATACGGCGATGAAAGCATAAAGGTAGTGCAGGAAAACCCATACAGGCTGGCGGATGATATCTGGGGCATAGGCTTTAAAACGGCTGACAGCATAGCCCGGAACCTGGGATATGACAATAATTCCTATGCCAGGATCCGCTCCGGCATTATGTATGTGCTGAATCAATTATCCAACGAAGGCCATTGCTTTGCATACAAAGAGCAGCTGATAGAAGAGGCCGGCAGGCTGCTGGAAGTGGAAGCTGAGCTGATTGAGGAGGCAATAGGAAAGATGCTGGAGGAAGGATCCCTGATTGCCGATAGGGATGAAGCCCTCTACCTGCCTGTTTTTTACCACAGCGAAACCGGGGCGGCCAGAAGGATAAAAAGAATTGTTGAAACAGACTCCATCTTTATTCATAATGATGTGGAGAAAATGGTGGCAATTATAGAGAAGCAGAACCGGGTCCGCTATGATGAGGCCCAGAGAGAGGCCATCAAAAAGGCAGGTTCCCGTAAGTTTACCGTGCTTACCGGAGGCCCCGGCACCGGCAAAACTTTTACCACCCTGGGAATTATTTCCCTCTACAGAATGCTGGGGGCTAAGATTCTGCTGGCTGCTCCCACCGGCAGGGCTGCCAAACGCATGTCCGAAGTAACGGGAATGGAGGCCAAAACCATACACCGGCTGCTGGAATATAAGCCCGCCAAAGGCTATACAGTAAATGAAGAAAACCCCTTAAAATGCGATGTGCTCATTCTGGATGAAGTGTCCATGGTGGATCTGGTGCTCATGTACAACCTGCTTAAAGCGGTTCCCGATGAAGCCGTTCTTGTTCTGGTAGGGGATATAGATCAGCTTCCCTCCGTGGGCGCCGGCAACGTTCTCAGGGATATAATAGATTCTGGTGCTGTGGAAGTTGTCAGGCTCACTGCCATCTTCCGCCAGGCCCGGGGCAGCATGATAATCACCAACGCCCACAGGGTAAACCAGGGAAGGATGCCAAAGTACACCGGGCCCCGGAACAGGGATTTTTTCTTTATACAGGAAGAAGATCCGGAACAGGCGGCTGATACCATAGTTTCCCTTGTTACCGAAAGGCTGCCCCGATACTATCAGGCTGATCCGGTTAAAGACATACAGGTGCTCTGCCCCATGCTTAAAGGCACCACCGGAGCCCATAATCTCAACCGCTTGCTGCAGGAAAAACTTGCATCCGGCAGCTTTTCAATAAAATACGGCGGCACCACCTATTATATAGGCGATAAGGTGATGCAGATCAAGAACAATTATGATAAAAATGTCTTCAACGGGGATATAGGCTTCATTGAATCCATAGATCAGGAAGACCGCACTCTTGTAATCTCCTTTGATGATCGAAAAGTCGAGTATGATTTTACGGAACTGGATGAAATTATTCTTGCTTATGCATCTACGGTCCATAAAAGCCAGGGCAGCGAATACCCCATTGTAGTTGCTCCACTGTCCACCCAGCACTATGTAATGCTTCAGAGAAACCTTTTATACACATGCATTACCAGGGCAAAAAAGGTGTTTGTGCTTGTAGGAACCAAACAGGCTGTTGCCATGGCGGTAAGGAACAATAAGATTGCAAAAAGGAACACCATGCTGGCAGACCGCATCAGGGAATTAGAACTCCCTTCCCTTGTATAGCTTAACTGATAGGCCGAAGGATGCCAGCATGAATAACAAGGCTCCGCCAATAATCATAAGGGAAAACTGGGTTTTGTCCACGCTGTTGAAAAATTCTGCTATGGCCTGGAAAATCGCATTGGAAGATTTGCCGCTGGCCGCTTCAAAGAGGGTCATAAGGCCGAAGAAGAAAGCAAAGAACAGTATAAAGCTGATTATTCTTGCCCTGATAAAGCCCGTTTTGAAATAAACCGGATAGTATATGCTGTTCATTACCATTATGCCGGCAAAAGCCGCTGCCAGGCTTTCCGGGGTAATGGACGGAACACTTACGGAGATGGGAACCAGGCTGAGTATGGAGGAGTAAATTACGTAACCCAGCACAGCCATCAGGCCGTAGAGAATTACAGATAAATATTTGGCTGCAACAATTTTCCCGCGGCTTATGGGCAGGCTGTTCAATATAATATCCGAGCCTGCTTTTTCTTCCAGACTGCTGGCGGTTACAACCAGCTGATAAGTCACTGCTATGACTATGCCGGTAAAGGCGCCGGAGCCGACACTTTGAAAGGCAATTGAGAATATAATTATATAGAGCCCTAAGAATCCAAGGGTTTTTTTCTGTATCAGCAGATCCTTAAGAATCAGGTTAAGCATTTCCATTCTCCTTTCGGGTATAGAAGAGCATTATATCCTCCAAGGCAGGTTTTTCCGCCGTTGCCCCTGCTTTTACAAGGGCATCGGCAGCCTCCCTGCTTGCAGCCATGGCTTCAAAACCGTATTTGCCCTTCTTAATGCCGATCAGACTGTTTTTAAGGCTTGTATCCAGCAAAGACAGGGGCCCTTTAATTATTGCATGTTCTTCTATAAGCTCATCCTTGGTTTTGTTAAAAAGTATCTCTCCCTTGTAGATCATAATGATATAATCCGCAATTCTGTCCAGATCGGATGTAATATGGGTAGAGAAAAATACGCCCTTGTTTTCGTCCTGAATTACATCGTGGAGAATATCCAGAATCTCGCTTCTGATTACCGGATCCAGTCCGGAGGTGGGTTCATCCATGATCAGCAGGTCTGCATCATGGGATAGGGCTATGGCCAGGGAAAATTTCACCTTCATGCCCCGGGATAAATCCTTAATCTTTTTATTTAAAGGAAGACCGAATTTCCTGGCAAAGCTTGTGAATTTTTCTTCATCCCAATTATTGTAGGCTGATGCCACAAAGCGCTTCATCTGTTCAGCTGTCAGCTCTTCATAATAATGGTTTTCATCATATACAAAGCCGATCCGGTTTTTAACCTCACTTTCATGTTTGATGTGGTCCAGGCCGAATATACTGATTTCTCCTTCGTCCTTTCTCAGCAGATTCATGATCAGCTTTATGGTTGTGGTCTTGCCTGAACCGTTAGGCCCTATAAAGCCGGTAATGAAGCCCTTGGGTAGCGAAAAACTGATATTGTTCAGGGTAAAACCCTGAAAAGTTTTTGTTAAGTTTCGAATTTCCAGTATATTTTCCATTTCTATGCCTCCTCATAGAAAAACTTAAGCATTTCTTCCAGTTCCTCTAAGGTTATCTCAGCTGCCTTGGCTGCTGCCACCGCTTCGAACAGCTTCTCCTCAGCAATCTTTATGCGGCTTTCCCGCAGCAGCTCCTTATTCTGGGCAGCCACATAGGAACCTTTGCCGGCCAAGGTGACAATAAAGCCTTCTTTTTCCAGTTCATCGTAAGCCCGCTTTGTGGTTATAACGCTGATGTTTAAATCCTTTGCCAGGCTTCTGATGGAGGGCAGGGGTTCAGCTTCCGCCAGCGCGCCTGTCATGATGTGATCCTTTATCTGGTCCGCTATCTGCTGGTATATAGGCTTATCGCTGGTGTTGGATATAATAATATTCAAGAGCAAAGCCACCTCACTCCGTACATACTGTTAATATACAGTATATACAGTTAATATGGGGCTGTCAATCTCTTTTTTCAAGTTTCCTGGCATGAGTATTAATTTAGGTGATATAATGGATAAAAGGATTTTAAGGAATTTCTAATCGGGGAGGACATAAAAATGGAAAAGAATCTTATCCTTACATATGATCTGGGGACTACCGGAAATAAATGTGCCATATTTAATGATAAAGGCCAGGAAGTAATGTCCGTTGTTGTGCCCTATGATACTATTTTTCCCAAGCCGGGCTGGTCGGAACAGGACCCTCATGATTTCTGGCAGAGCGTTGTAACCGGAACCCGGCAGCTGATTGAAAAAGGTTTAAATCCCAAGCAGGTTGCAGTAATCGGCTTATCCGGCCATATGAACGGATGCATCCCCCTGGATGGGAACGGGGATGTGCTTTACAACAACATTATTCACTCAGACAGCAGAACAGAGGAGCAGTGTGAGTATATCAGACAGCGCATTGATGATGAATCCTACTATAAAATTACAGGCAACAGGCTTGACCCCCATTACACCCTTCCCAAGGTTTTATGGCTCAAGCAGCATCATCCGGATATTTATAATAAAACCAGATTCTTTATCAACACCAAAGACTATATCTCCTGCCGCTTAACCGGCAATATGGGCATTACCGATTACTCCGATGCTTCCCTTACCTGCATGCTGGATCTGCACAAGGGCGAATGGGCATATGATATGCTGAAATCCTTGGATGTGGATACCAATAAGCTGCCTGAACTGCGCAGCTCTTATGAGACAGCAGGTTATCTGTCCAAGGAAGCTGCGGAAATTTTGGGCCTGGTGGAAGGTATACCCGTAACGGTAGGCGGGGGAGACGGGGCCTGTGCAACCAGGGGTTCAGGAGTTAAAAAAGTAGGGGATGCCTACAATAATTTTGGCAGCAGTGCCTGGATTGCTGCCTTGAACCATGCGCCGGTCATAGATAAGACAGCCCGCATATTCAACTTCTTCGACTTGAACGGAAAGGATATGGTAGTTTGCGGAACCGTTCAAACTGCCGCTGCGGCCTATAACTGGGCGGTAGACATTCTGGGCAAAGGCCTGGAGGAAGCTGAAGGAGAAAAGTCCTCCGGGAAAGGTATTTACGATAAGATGGAATCTATGGCCCGGTCATCTTCCATCGGAGCCAACGGCATGTTCTTCCTTCCGTATTTGATGGGTGAACGGACTCCATTGTGGGATCCCAATACCCGCGGAGCCTTTATCGGCTTTACCCTCTTCCATAGCAGGAATGACATGATCCGCTCGGTTTATGAGGGAATTGCCTATGCGCTTAGAACAGTCCTGGATGTTTACAGGGAAAACCAGCTGAATTTTGAAGAAATGATCTTAATAGGCGGAGGTGCCAAGAGCAGGCTGTGGACCGAAATGCTGTGTCATATTTACAATATGCCGGTTAAGGTGCATCCCACGCCGGGTGTGGCCACTTCCTTAGGTGCTGCCATTGCAGCTGGGGTTGGCGTCGGCATATTCAAGGATTTTGCACATGCTGTAGATCAGCAGTTTGAAAGGAATTACTCGCCTGATCCGGCCCAGCATGCTGAATATGAAAAATTCTACCAGGTATTTAAATCTATATATCCCAATATAAAGCCTGTATACGATAAAATTGCCGAATTATAAAATCTTATAAAAGTTAGGGGAAATATCAGATGCAGCGATACAAAAGAAGTTTTGCCAGCGACAACAACAGCATTGTTCATCCTAAGGTGATGGAAGCTTTGCAAAAGGCCAACACCGGCCATGTGCTGTCCTACGGGGATGATCCCTATACCTGTTCTGCCATTGGACGCTTTAAGGAAATCTTCGGGCCGGACTGTGAAGTATTCTTAGTTTTCAACGGCACCGGCGCCAATGTTACCGGTTTGGCTGCCGCTGTTAAACCTCATCAGGCAGTCATATGTGCTGAAAGCGCCCATATAAATGTGGATGAATGCGGGGCAGTGCAGCGGTTTACAGGCTGCAGGCTCTTAACCCTGCCGTCAGGGGATGGAAAAATCAGGCCGGAACAGATTAAGCCTCTTTTAAATGCTTTGGGAAACCAGCATCATTCTCAGCCGGCAGCTGTATCCATATCCCAGTGTACTGAACTGGGAACCGTGTACACTCCTGATGAGCTGAAAGCTTTGACGGACTTTGCCCATTCAAACAGTCTGCTGGTGCATATGGATGGCGCCAGAATTGCCAATGCAGCCGCATATCTTGGGACCGGGCTGAAGGAAATTACCGCTGATGCGGGAATAGACGTGCTCTCCTTTGGCGGCACCAAAAACGGTTTAATGTTTGGGGAAGCTGTGATCTTCTTTAACAAGCAGCTGGCTGAGGATTATAAATATATCCGCAAGCAGGGCACACAGCTGGCCTCTAAAATGCGCTACATTGCAGCCCAGTTTGAGGCGCTTTTGTCCGACGGCCTGTGGCTGGAAAATGCCGGGAAAGCCAACAGAATGGCTGAGCTGCTGGCAAAGGAAGCTGAAAGGATACCAGGCATAAGAATAACACAGCCGGTACAATCCAATGCTGTATTTGTAAGCATGCCCAGGGCAGCAGCGGAAGAGCTGCAAAAGCAGTATTTCTTCTATCCATGGAATGAGGAATGGGAAGAATACCGCTGGATGACCTCCTATGATACGGAAGAGGAGGATGTGCTAAGCTTTATAAAAGCTGCTGAAGAAGCGGTTAATAAAACGGCGCAGGATTAAATGAGATAAAGCTGATACGTATATTTATCTGATTAAAAAATGAGAGAAGAAAGAAAAGTAAAAATTAAGAGACGTTTGCTGAGAGGCAAACGTCTCTTTCATCTTTTGTATCATGCATGAACTCAGATTTTGTTGTTGCAGCCCAGCACGTTGCGGATCTTGTGCTTAACCAGCTGCTTGATGGCTTCTCTGGCAGGCTTCAGATATTGTCTGGGATCGAAGTCACCGGGGTTTTCAGCAAAGTGTTTTCTGATGCTGGCTGTCATGGCCAGGCGCAGGTCGGAGTCGATATTGATCTTGCAAACTGCCATGGAAGCAGCTTTTCTCAGCATGTCTTCCGGTACGCCCTGTGCTCCGGGCAGGTTTCCGCCGTATTTGTTGATGGTGTCAACAAATTCAGGAACAACTGAGGAAGCACCGTGCAGTACGATGGGGAATCCGGGCAGGCGCCTCTGAACTTCTTCCAGAATATCAAAACGCAGCTTGGGTTCTCCCTTGAATTTATATGCTCCGTGGCTGGTGCCGATGGCAATTGCCAGGGAGTCTACCCCTGTTCTTTCAACGAATTCCTGAACCTGATCGGGATCGGTGTAGATGGCATCATCTTCGCTGACATTGATGTCGTCTTCTATGCCTGCCAGGCGGCCCAGTTCACCTTCTACAACCACGCCGCGCTCATGGGCATAGTCAACAACTTGCTTGGTCAGCCTTATGTTTTCTTCAAAATCATGCTTGGAACCATCTATCATAACGGAGGTAAATCCGCCGTCGATACATGCCTTGCAGATTTCAAAGTCTTCACCATGGTCAAGGTGCAGAACGATGGGCAGATCGGTTTCCTCTAAAGCGGCTTCAACCAGTTTCACCAGGTATGTATGCTTTGCATATCTTCTGGCACCAGCAGAAACCTGAAGAATCAAAGGTGCTCTTTCTTCCATTGCTGCTTCGGTGATGCCCTGGATAATTTCCATATTATTTACGTTAAATGCTCCGATAGCATAGCCGCCTTCATATGCCTTTTTGAACATTTCCTTAGACGTTACGAGAGGCATTATAAAATCACTCCTTTATTTATTTGGCATTAGTATGTTGTTTTTTTATCATAATTATTGTATCAGATACAAGCCAAAAAGCAAGTTATATTTACCAGTTATTATATATAGATTGTTAACTGTATACTCTGTTCTGGTTGACAATTAAACTTCTCCTGCCATATAATCCAATATGGCAGATATGAAATTTTTTCAGAGGAGAGAACAAAATGAAAACAAAAGACCTGGTACTCATAGCACTATTTGCTGCTCTTACAGCCATCGGCGGTTTTCTGAACATTCCTACCCCTCTTGTGCCCTTTTCCCTGCAGTTCTTATTCTGCGCCTATGCAGGAGTATTCCTGGGAGCCAGAAATGCCCTTCTGTCTCAGCTCCTGTACATAGGCATTGGCCTGGCAGGCCTGCCTGTTTTCACCAAGGGCGGAGGCATAGGCTATGTATTCCAGCCCAGTTTCGGCTTTTTGCTGGGCTTCGCCGCATGCGCCTCTATCGTAGGCCTGATAGTGGAAAGATCCCCCAAGAAGGGACTTCTCCCAATTTCGGCTGCAGTGCTGGCAGGGCTTTTGGCTACCTATGTTATAGGAACGGTATACTTATATTTCATGGTCAATTATACGGCGGCACCGGGAAATGAAATTGATTTTGCCAAGGCTGTTTCTTTGGGTGTTACCCCCTTTATTGCCTTTGACCTTATAAAAGTTGCAATAGTCTCCTTTACCAGTGTAAAAATATTGCCGGCCCTCCGCAGGTTTTTATAGGGCTAAAGCATATTTCCGGTTTGATTTTTGGCCATATTTTCTATATAATTGACCTTATGAAAAGTAACTGGAAAGGGAGTTATGAACTGTGAAAGATGCAACGCTGAGAACGGTTAAGGAAATCTATGCACAGCCTGATCAATTTTATAACAAAACCATCACCCTGTCAGGATGGATACGCAGCAATCGAAACTCCAAGGTATTTGGCTTTATAGAGCTCAATGACGGTACCTTTTTCAAAAATATACAGCTGGTATATGAGGAGCAAAACCTGAATGACTTTAAGGAAATTACCAAGCTTGGGGTCGGCACTGCCATTTATGCCAGGGGTGTGCTGGTGGAAACCCCTGAAGCCAAGCAGCCCTTTGAGCTGAAGGTTGAAAGCATTGAAGTGGAAGGGGCCTGCCCGTCCGATTACCCCCTGCAGAAAAAACGCCACAGCTTTGAATTTTTGAGAACCATAGCCCACCTGCGGCCCAGAACCAATACCTTTTCTGCAGTCTTCCGTGTACGCTCCCTCTTGGCCTATGCCATACACAAGTTCTTCCAGGAAAGAGATTTTGTATACGTACATACACCCATTATAACCGGCAGCGACGCTGAAGGCGCCGGCGAAATGTTCCAGGTCACCACCTTTGACCTGAAAAACGTTCCCTTAACCGAAGACGGCCAGGTAAATTTCAAGGAAGACTTCTTCGGCCGGGAAACCAATCTTACCGTAAGCGGCCAGCTAAATGCAGAGGCCTATGCCCTGGCTTTCAGAAAGGTGTATACTTTCGGCCCCACCTTCAGGGCTGAAAATTCCAACACCGCCCGCCATGCGGCAGAATTCTGGATGATTGAGCCTGAAATAGCCTTTGCCGACCTGGAAGACAACATGCAGCTGGCTGAGGAAATGATCAAATACATCTTTGATTATGTTATAAAGCATGCCCCTGAAGAGATGGAATTCTTCGACAGGTTTATTGAAAAGGGCCTGCTGGACAAGCTGGACAATGTGATCAATTCCGAGTTTGGCAGAATCAGCTATACAGAAGCTGTTGATATTCTGATGAAAAATAACGATAATTTCAATTTTAAGGTAGAATGGGGAACAGATCTGCAAACCGAGCATGAGCGCTATCTGACGGAAAAAATATTTAAAAAGCCGGTTTTCGTAATCAATTATCCCAAGGAGATCAAAGCCTTCTACATGCGGTTAAATGATGATAACAAAACCGTGGCAGCCATGGACCTTCTGGTGCCCGGCATAGGCGAAATCATCGGCGGCAGCCAAAGGGAAGACCGGATTGAGGTACTGGACCGGAGGATAAAAGAACTCGGCATGAAGGAAGAGGATTACTGGTGGTACCGTGAGCTTAGAAAATACGGAGGCACCCGCCATGCCGGCTACGGCCTGGGTTTTGAAAGGGCCATTATGTACCTGACCGGCATGAGCAACATACGCGACGTGATTCCATTCCCAAGAACACCCCATTCAGCAGAGTTTTAAACTGGAGAGGAGACTGTAATTTGGCAGTTTATAAAACCAGGGGCGTATGTTCCAGTGAGATTAAGTTTGAAGTAAGGGATGGGATCCTGCATTCGGTAAGCTTTGAAAACGGGTGCGACGGCAACCTGGAAGGTATCAGCCGGCTGGTGGAAGGCATGAAGGTGAAAGATGTCATAAGAAAACTGAAAGGGATCCGCTGCCAGGGCAACACCTCCTGCCCGGATCAGCTGACCAGGGCATTGGAGGAATACATGGCAGGGCTGGAATCATCTGAAACAGCCATGGAGGAGACAGCCGCAGCCAAATAAACAAGTATTGGAGGAAAATAAATGTTTGAGGAAAGGCTTAAAAATCTGGAATACATTTCGAAGGAAGTCGGGCTTCCCATTGAATATACACAAGGGGGCGGAGGCAACACTTCGGTCAAGCTGAATGATGAGCTTATGGCAGTTAAGGCATCCGGCTACAAATTAAAACAGATAACTCCCAGGGAAGGATATGTGGTTGTTAACTACAGGAAAATTCTCGAATATTACAGCCAGGTGGATTTAAGCCAGGGCAGGGATTACGAGAAGGAAAGCACTGAGTTTGTAAACCAAAACATAGTGGAAATGGAAGGGCTTAAGAAACTGAGGCCTTCTGTTGAAGCCGGCTTTCATTCACTGCTTCAGACCTATGTAATCCATACTCATCCTGTTTATGCCAACATCATCTGCTGCAGCCATAATGGCAGAGAACTGATGCAAGAGATATTCAAGGATGAAAGCTTTGACGCCATATGGGTTCCCTACATTAACCCTGGTTTCAGCCTGACCCTGCGCATAAAAGACCTGATAGAAAAACGCCAGAGGGAAACAAACCGCTTCCCCCAGGTAATACTCATGGAAAACCACGGCCTTATTGTAACGGCCGATGATGCTGAAGAATGCGTTGCCCTTCACAGCAGGGTAAATGATCTGATCAGAAAACATTTTGGAATTGATGAGCCCTATCCTGAATTGAAACTGGAAAAATTAGGGGAGGATAAATTTGCAAGCCGGACCCAATACTTAACCGACTACTTTAAGGCCAACGGCATTTCACCGGATTTGTTCGATGAAATTGTCCTCTATCCCGACCAGCTGGTTTATTTAAACGGCAGCCTGGCAGTGGACAGCATGGACAGCAAGCTCAACATCAATTCCAAAACCGGTGAAATTGTTTACCTGGCCAATGAGTCGGAAGCGCAGACCATGGAAGAGACTTTGCTGGCTTATATCTATGTTATAGACAGCATAAGAAAGCTGAACCTGCCTCTTAAAACCATGACAGAAGAAGAGATAGACTTTATTATGAACTGGGAAAGCGAGAAATATCGCAAAAGCCTTGTTAAGAAGTTGGGGAAATGATCTTTACGCCATGGCTGATGATCTCTTCCTTCCATTCGTCGGGAAGGATCACATCGGTTATAAAGTGAGTAACATCTGAAAGCTTGGCAGTAACAATATACCCCAGTTTATGAAACTTTGTGTGATCGCATAGGAAAATGCATTCATTGGAATGCTGGATCATAAGCTTCCGGATTACCGATTCCTGTTCATTGGAATCGGTAGCTCCCAGCTGGGGTGAAAAACCCTTGCAGGAAAAAAACACCTTATCAGCATGATAACTGCTGACAGCGGCTTCTGCAGCCCGTCCTACACAGGACAGGCTTTTTTTACGCAAAAAACCGCCGGTAGATATTACATTAATATCGCTGCACTGGGCCAGTTCCAGAATAATGCGCTCTGCGTTGGTTATAACTGTCAGGCCTTTCTTATCCTTCAGATGTTTGGCGACGTACAGAGAGGAAGTGCTGGCATCCAGAAACAGGGTGTCTCCATCTTTTACTAATGATGAAGCTAATCTGCCAATAATGTTTTTGCCCTCTATATTGATGCCCTCTCTTATTTCCAGAGACACTTCCATTTTGATGTCGTCTGCCAGCACGGCTCCGCCGTGGGTGCGGATAATCAGGCCCTGGGATTCCAGGGCCCTTAAATCCCGGCGGATGGTTTCCTCTGTCACATTAAATCTTTCTGCAGCTTCCTGCACTGTTATGCTCTTTTTGTCATATAAAAGGGAAAGAAGATGATTTCTTCGCTCTATACCAAACACGATCACACCTGCCTAATTTTCTATAAGCTGCTCTTACTCTTGCTCAAGCCGATTTCCTTGTAAACCCGGATTCTTTCATTCAGATCGGGATACCTGGCAATTGTCTCCTTGGAGAACAAGCCCTTGCTCAGGTCCTCTGTAGCCGACAATTCATGCCCTATAAGTGCCCAGGTTGAATCAAAGAGGTTCTTGTATTTTTCATCCCTCATAGCCAGGCATATAAAGGACTGACGGGGGGAGTTTATGTCCTCTCCGCTGATCTGGAAAAATTCATGCTTCTCACACAGTGCCCTTACCCTGTCCAATTGTTCATGGGTATTTCTTGAAGGCATATATGTAACAGCATTGAACTTAAGTTCCTTGAGCACATCAAAGAGTTCATCCAGGTAATCGTCTTCAAACTTCTGAGGCTTTTTGTCTCCGGTTACCGAATCGCCCACATCGCCCAGGTAAGCATAGGCAGATACAGCGCCGATTTTGTCAGCCAGCGCTATCACATCTCTTACATCCGGGCATTCATCTGTGGCGTCAACATAGAACAGTTCCACCATTTCACCTTTTAACAAGCCCAGCAGATCGTAATCATAATGTACATTTTCCACATCGGACAGATAGTTATGGATTTTTTTGCTGATATTAAGCTTCAGCTCGTTTTGCAGATAGTCGATCAGCTTCTGTCCCTTGCCAAAGTGCTCAATCAGCCGCAGAGACAGGGCATACAGGATATGCCTTTCCGTAATGCTTCCTCCATCGTGATGCTGGGATAAGGGCACCACATCCTTATCGAAATCCAAAGCCAGGGAAGGATTGTCGAGCAGCTTGTTGATATTTTCCACCATCTTGCGGTTGCGCCTATTTCTAAGCTCCCGGTAGGGCTTAAAATACTCCTCCACTGTCTGGATCTGAGTATGGGGTATGCCGTGAATGGCCATATAAACTACCGAATCCTGATCGGGGTTGTTTATCCTCCGCCCGGCCAGGAGTGTTTTGGAGAAATCCACCCTGCATTCAATGCCGATAGTGGTGGCCATGCCTACAATCTTTCCTGCTTCTATGAATTCCTTTGCACCCCCTATGGAGTCATGATCCATAATGCCGGCAGTTGCCAGCCCTGCCTGGTATGCCATCCAGACAGCCTTGGCAGGGGAATAGGGCGAAAAGGAATAGGTGGTATGAATATGGTTGTTAACGTCTGTGCCGGTAACGGGTCTTTCCAGCCTGCCTTCATCTACCATATTCATAAGTTCCCGCAGGCTGTTCAGTCTGACATTTACATCCTGGTTATTTAAATCTTCTATGAGCTTTGCTGTCTTGTTATCCATCATAATCCTCCATTTTTTAGGATCTTATCTCATTTCCTGGCCGCCGGTTACGTTGATGGCCTGGCCGGTCATGTAGCTGGCCTCATCGGATGCCAGGAATACCATTACATTAGCCACGTCTTCATACTGGCAGCTTCTGCCCAAGGGTACCTGAGCCAGGTATTTCTGCCTTACTTCCTCTTCTGTTATGCCTTGGTTTTTAGCATATTGCTTAAAGAGGCTGTTTACCCACAAGGGTGAATCCAAAAGATTTCCGGGGCAGATGGCATTAACCCTGATTCCGTGTTCTGCCAGCTCCAATGCCAGGCTCTGGGTCAGGCCGATACCGCCAAACTTGGATGATGCGTAGGCTGAGTTCTTATAAGAGCCTTTTTTGCCGGATTTGCTGTTGATCTGTATGATGTTGCCTTTCTTTCTGGGAATCATAACCCGGGCTGCTGCCTTGGCACACAGGAAATAGCCGGTAAGATTTACGTCTATCATCTTGCGCCATTCGTTGGCAGGAAACTCAGTAACGGGTTTGGCTATTAAAATTGCTGCATTGCATACCATCAGATCCAGGGTTCCGAATTTTTCAACGGTGAAATCCACCATTTTTTCTACCTGTTCTTCATTGGTTACGTCTACCTGGAAGGCAGCGCCATTGGTTAATTTTGCGGCAACACTTTCGGCTGCCTCCTTGTTAATATCTGCAACTACCACATTGCAGCCTTCCTTATCCAGCCTTAAGGCAAGAGCTTCGCCCAGCCCCTGGCCGCCGCCGGTTATTATGGCTGTTTGACCTTTTAATCTCTGATACATATTTTCCCTCCTAGTTTTTTAAATAAATGAGTACAGAATAGGTTATTATTTATTATGATACCTATTTAATTAACAATGAGTTATAATTTATATTAAATAGAAAGCATAAAAAACAACTGATATTTCTAGTGGTATTATAATATATATGTTGGATTGTGTCCATATTTTTTGTTTTTTATGTTGGAATGTGTTGATTTTAAACTTTTCCTATGATAGTATGGTAATGAACCAATCAAAGTTCTTATCGGAGGTGTACAATTCCAATGAAAACAAAGGCAGTTCGGTTATATGGAAAAAATGATTTGCGATTAGAAGAGTTCGATCTTCCTGAAATTAAAGATGATGAAATCCTCGCCCACATCATATCAGACGCAATTTGCATGTCATCTTACAAGGCAGCAATTCAGGGCCCTGATCATAAAAGGATTCCCAAGGATGTAGACAAAAACCCAATCATTATCGGACACGAATTCTGCGGCGAAATCCTCAAGGTCGGAAAGAAATGGGAGAACGAATTCAAACCTGGTCAGAAGTTTACTGTTCAACCTGCATTAAATCTTGAAGACGATCCATATGCAGCTCCCGGCTACTCATTTAAGTACATCGGCGGCAGCGCAACTCACATTGTAATACCCAATGAAGTTATGGAAAAAGGCTGTCTTCTGCCCTATGACGGCGAAGCATATTTCTACGGCTCCCTGGCTGAACCCATGTCCTGCATAGTAGGCGCTTTCCGTGCCACCTATCACACAACTGCGGGCAGCTATGAGCACAAGATGGGCATTAAGGAAGGCGGCAACATGGCAATTCTTGCAGGCGTAGGGCCTATGGGCCTTGGAGCAATTGATTTTGCCATCAACAACGAAAGAAAGCCCAAACTGCTGGTAGTAACCGACATAAACCAGGAAAGGCTTGACCGGGCAGCTTCTATCTATACAGTGGAAGATGCAGCCAGCAAAGGAGTCAAGCTGGTATACGTCAACACATCCACACCGGATAAGGGCGTAGACTACCTGATGAGCTTTACCGACGGCAAAGGTTATGACGATGTATTCGTATTCGCACCGGTCAAACAGGTAATCGAGATGGGCGATCAGTTGCTGGGCTATGACGGATGTCTGAACTTCTTTGCAGGTCCCACCCGTCCCGATTTCTATGCCAATTTCAACTTCTACAATGTCCACTACAATGCAACCCATCTGGTAGGCACCAGCGGAGGAAATACGGAAGATATGCAAATCTCTCTTGATATGATGGGCAAAGGTTTAATAAATCCTGCAGCTATGGTTACCCACGTAGGCGGCCTCAACAGCGTAGCAGACACCGTATTAAACCTCCCCAATATACCCGGAGGCAAGAAGCTTATCTACACCAACATCGACATGGAACTGACAGCAATTGATGATTTCCGGGAGAAGGGCAAGACTGATCCGTTCTTTGCCGAGCTGGCCGACATAGTAGAAAAGAACAACGGCTTGTGGTCAGCAGAAGCAGAACAGTATCTGCTGAAAAATGCAAAACCCATTTAACTCTTAAGAAACCAGGTTATGGATGGCAGCTGTCCGGCAACGGATCACTGCCATCCTTTTCACCGTATAGAACAGGTTTTTAGTTACAAGGCAAAAAATTTTTCTTAAATATTTAATTCATATTTTCTACATGTAAGGAGGGTTCATATGGCAGAACCGATTATTATGCCCAAGCAAGGCCAGTCGGTGGAAAGCTGCATAATTTCCCAGTGGCACAAGAAAAAGGGCGACAAGGTGTCCAAAGGCGACATTTTGTTCTCCTATGAAACCGATAAGGCCAGCTTTGATGAAGAATCGCCGGTGGACGGAATTCTTCTGGAAATCTTTTTTGAAGAAGGTGATGATGTTCCCGTACTTACCAATGTCTGCGTAATCGGGCAGGAAGGGGAAAGCGTAGAGGAATTCAGGCCCAAGCAGGATGGTGAGGAAGCTGCAGCTGGGCAGGAAACAGCTGAGGCTCCCGCAGCATCTGAGGCAGCACCGGCCGCTGAAACCACACCGGCTGCTGAAACTGCACCAACGACAAAAGCTGATCCGGCAATGCAGCCTGCAGATGTTAAAGATCTTAAGATATCACCCAGGGCAAGAAATACTGCTGAGAGGCTGGGTGTAGATGTCCGCTATGCCAAACCTACCGGCCCCTATGGCAGAATTATAGAGCGGGACGTTATCGCAGCCCGCGATGCAGGCCATATGATGACACCAGCTGCACAGGCGGCGGCAGCAGGCATTCCCGGCGGCGTAGTCGGCACCGGTTTAGGCGGCAGAGTCACCACCCGGGATCTGGAGACTCCTGCAGCGGCAGCAGGTACGGTGCAGCCTGAAGTGTCTGCTGAAGACTGGCTGGTACTGGATCCTGCATATGACGAGGTTAAGGTACCCAACATACGCAAGGTTATTGCAAAAGCCATGCATCAATCCCTGGCTACAACTGCACAGCTTACCCTGAACAGCAGTTTTGATGCAACTGAAATTCTGGAATACCGCAAGAAGCTCAAGGAAACCCAGGAAAGGATGGGTCTTGCAAATATAACCATCAACGATATGATCCTGTTTGCGGTATCAAGAACCTTGCCCAAGTATAAAGATTTGAATGCACATTTCCTGGACGACACCGTCCGCTACTTCCACAACGTCAATCTCGGCATGGCTGTGGATACGGAACGGGGCCTTATGGTACCCACCATCTTCCATGCTGATAAGCTTTCACTAAATGAAATTGCTGTCCGTTCAAAGAAACTGGCTGTGGAATGCCAGACCGGCTCCATTAATCCGGATTTCCTGAGAAACGGCAGCTTTACAGTAACCAACTTAGGCACCCTAGGCATAGAAAACTTCACACCTGTTCTGAATCCGCCTCAGACAGGCATACTGGGCGTAGGCAGCATTGTACAGCGTGCCCGCGAAGTAAACGGCGAGCTGGAGTTCTATCCGGCCATGGGCTTGTCATTGACCTTTGACCACAGGGCAATTGACGGAGCACCTGCAGCCCGGTTCCTGAAGGAATTGGTAATGAATCTTGAAAACTTCAGCGTATTGCTAACGAGGTGAGATAAATGGTATATGATCTGATTGTTATCGGAGGCGGACCGGCAGGATATCTGGCTGCTGAAAGGGCAGGCCAGGGCGGCATGAACACCCTCCTTTTTGAAAAAAGATCCCTGGGAGGTGTCTGCCTGAACGAAGGCTGCATTCCCAGCAAGGCTCTGCTTTATTCAGCAAAAATAGCTGACAATGCAAGAGACGGCGCCAAGTACGGCGTTGATGCCAGCGGAGTGGCGCTGAATCATCCTGCGGTAATCAAAAGAAAGAACAAGGTGGTTCGCAACCTGGTTGCCGGTGTAAAGGCCAAAATGAAAAAGAACAAGGTAACCGTGGTTGAGGATACAGCCTTTATTACAGGCCGCAGTCCTGAAGGATATCAGGTAAAGGCGGGCGACACCGTCTACACAGGCAGAAGGCTCCTGATAGCTTCCGGTTCCGTGCCCATCATACCTTCCATTCCCGGAGCTAAAGAAGGGCTGGAAAGAGGTTTTGTTATAACCAACCGTGAAATCCTGGATCTGGAACAGGTTCCGGAAAAGCTGGTTATAGTAGGCGGCGGCGTTATAGGACTGGAAATGGCAAGCTACTACAACTCTGCTGGCAGCCAGGTAACGGTTATAGAAATGCTGGATCACATAGCCGGGGCAACTGACCTGGAAATATCCCAGATTCTTCAAAAGAACTATGAGAAAAAGGGCATCCGTTTCATGCTCAGCTCCAGGGTAACCAAAATCGAAGAAAATGCAGTAGTATACGAAGCAGGCGGGCAAACCCACAGGGTAGAAGCGGACAAGGTTCTGATGAGCGTGGGCAGGCGTCCTGCCACGGAAGGCCTGGGGCTTGAGAACATCGGCGTTGAGCTGGACCGGGGTGCCATCAGGGTTGATGAAAGATGCCAGACCAATGTGCCCGGAGTTTATGCAGCAGGCGATGTTAACGGAGTATCCATGCTGGCCCATACCGCCTATCGCGAATCCGAAGTGGCGGTTAACAACATGCTGGGCAGGAAGGATATTATGCGCTATAATGCCATAGCCTCCGTTATCTATACCAACCCGGAAGTTGCCGGAGTCGGCGAGACCGAGCAAAGTGCTGCTGAAAAAGGAATTGACTTTGAAGTTGCCAAGCTGCCCATGATGTACAGTGGCAGATATATGGCTGAAAACGAAGGGGGAGACGGGATCTGCAAGGTCCTGATAGACAAGCAGCAGCGTAAGTTGATCGGCGTTCATATGATCGGAAATTATTCCTCCGAAATCATATACGGGGCTGCCCTCATGATTGAGATGGAGCTGAGGGTGGACGACGTTAAGGAACTGGTATTCCCCCATCCGACAGTAAGTGAGATTATTAGAGAAACAATATTTGAAATATAGAAAGCGAGGCTGAGGTTATGCCAAAAACCCAATTTGTTGATCCTAAAGAGGTCAGGAAGAGCGGTTATATCAAATTCAATGACATTCCTGTGAACCAATACAACAAAACTATCGAAGAGGAAAAGAAAAACTTTACAGCTGAAGAGTTCCTCCGCATCTATCGTGACATGGTTATCATACGTGAATTTGAAACCATGCTTAACCTAATTAAGACCACCGGAGAGTACAACGGAATCAAGTACAATTATCCGGGTCCCGCCCATCTGTCCATCGGCCAGGAGGCTTCGGCTGTAGGCCAGGCATTTCTGCTGGGCAAGGATGACTATATATTCGGCTCACACAGAAGCCACGGCGAGATTATTGCCAAAGGGCTTTCAGTAATTGAAAAGCTCAGTGATGAAGAACTGATGGAAGTTATGGAAAGCTACTTCGATGGTGCTATCCTCCGTGTAGTGGAAGGAAAACAGAAGAATAAGGGCAATGTTAAGGAACTGGCCATCGACTTTCTGCTCTATGGAACCCTGGCTGAGATTTTTGGACGCGAAACCGGCTTCCAGAAAGGTCTTGGCGGATCCATGCATGCCTTCTTCCCGCCTTTCGGAATCTATCCCAACAACGCCATAGTAGGCGGCTCTGCAGATATTTCCGTAGGTGCAGCCCTCTTTAAGAAGGTAAACCGCAAGAAGGGCATCGTAATTGCCAACATCGGCGACGGCTCCCTGGGCTGCGGACCTGTATGGGAAGCTATCTGCCTGGCTACCATGGATCAGTACAAGAAGCTTTGGGATGAGCCTTATCGCGGCGGCTTGCCCCTGATATTCAACTTCTACAACAACCAGTACGGCATGGGTGGCCAGACCAGCGGCGAAACCATGGGTTATGGAATGCTGGCCAGACTTGGTGCCGGAGTCAACCCCGAGCAGATGCATGCAGAAAGGGTGGACGGATACAATCCTCTGGCAGTTATCGATGTAATGAAGAGAAAGAAGAAGCTGCTTGAAGAGAACAAGGGTCCGGTACTGCTGGATACAATAACCTATCGCTTCAGCGGCCATTCACCTTCCGATGCTTCCACCTACCGCACCAAGGAAGAAATCGAAGCATGGCAGGAAATGGACTCCATACCAAGCTTCCGCAATGAACTGATCAAGGCCAAGGTTGCCAAGGATGACCAGTTCGATGAGATTATTGAAAACACCAAGGAAATCATTGACAAGGTATTCAAGCTGTCCATCGATGACAATGTATCACCCAGAATCAATCTGGATGTCAACCCGGACGGAATTGCTGATTTCATGTTCTCCAATGAAAAGATCGAAAAGATGGAGGACCGGGAACCCGAGGTTCTCATTCCCAAGGAGGAAAATCCCAGAGTTAAGCAGATCAGCAGAAAGATACGCACCGCCTACCAGGACGGCAAGCCTGTATCAGCTACCCGGGTATTCAGCTTAAGGGATGCCATCTTTGAAGCTTTAATAGACAGATTCTACATCGATCCTACCCTGATCACCTACGGTGAAGACGTAAGAGACTGGGGCGGAGCCTTTGCAGTATACAGGGGCTTAACCGAATCTCTGCCCTATCACAGGCTGTTTAACTCCCCCATCTCTGAAGGCGCTATTGTAGGTTCAGCAGTAGGTTACGGCATGTGCGGCGGCAGAGCCGTTGTGGAACTCATGTACTGTGACTTCCTGGGCCGTGCCGGAGACGAAGTGTTCAATCAGCTGCCCAAATGGCAGGCCATGAGCGCCGGAATCCTGAAGATGCCCGTTGTTGTAAGGGTTTCTGTAGGCTCCAAATACGGTGCACAGCACTCTCAGGACTGGACTTCCCTGTGTGCACACATACCCGGCCTCAAGGTAGTATTCCCGGCTACCCCCTATGACGCCAAGGGTCTTATGAACAGTGCGCTGACCGGCACCGACCCGGTTATCTTCTTCGAAAGCCAGCGTCTGTACGGAATCGGCGAAATGTTCCATCCTGAAGGCGTGCCGGAAGGATACTATGAAGTGCCCATCGGCGAGCCGGATATCAAGAAGGAAGGCAAGGACATCACCATCCTGACAGTAGGCGCAACCCTGTACCGCGCACTGGATGCAGCAAAGATCCTGGAAGAGAAATACGGCTTGTCCGCAGAAATCATTGACGCACGCACCCTGGTACCCTTCAACTATGAAAAGGTACTGGAGTCCGTTAAGAAGACAGGTAAAATAATACTTGCCAGCGATGCCTGCGAACGCGGATCCTACCTGAACGATATGGCCCGCAACATAGCAGAACTGGCCTTTGACTACCTGGATGCACCGCCGGTAGTTATCGGTGCCCGCAACTGGATCACACCGGCTTACGAGCAGGAGCACTACTTCTTCCCGCAGGCTGAGTGGTTCATCGATGCAATCCACGAAAAGATCATGCCCCTCGAAGGCCATGTTCCAACCAGAAACCTGACTCCCAATGAGCAGCTGAGAAACAGCAGAAGAGGAGTATAACAGTTATGCCGTTGGTTAATCCCCTGTACTTTCTGGACAAGGCCAGGGAAAAAGGCATAGCCATAGCTGCCTTTAATGTGCATAATTTGGAGACTATACAGGCGGTGGTGGAAGGGGCGGCAGAAGAAAAATCCCCCGTCATAATCCAGACCACCCCTGGCACATTAAAGCATGCAGGCATTCCCTACGTGGCTGCATGCGTGAAGGAAGCTGGAAGGCTGTATGATATTCCCATTGCCCTCCATGTGGATCATTGTCCGTCTTATCAGACAATAGTTCAGTGTATCCAGCATGGTTACACGTCGGTCATGATCGATGGATCCATGCTGCCCTACGATGAAAACGTGGCACTTGTAAAAAAGGTGGTCGAAACTGCCCATTATGCAGGTGTTGCAGTGGAGGGCGAACTTGGCCGTATCGGAGGTACAGAAGATGATATGGTCGTAGAAGATGAGAATGCTTTCTTTACAGTGCCTTCTGAAGCCAAGACCTTTGTTGAAGATACCGGAATTGATTTTCTGGCTGTTGCCATCGGTACCGCCCATGGCATTTATAAAGGGGAACCAAAATTGCAATTTGAACGGCTGTCTGAAATAAGAAAGACAGTTGATGTGCCGTTGGTGCTTCACGGAGCTTCAGGCGTTCCGGAAGCAAGCATAAAGGAAGCGATACGGCGGGGTATAACCAAGATAAATATTGCAACTGAATTAAAAATACCAATGGCAGAGGCAATTAAACGAAGTTTTGCAGACAATCCCCGTGAGAATGATCCAAGAAACTATATGGGCGCTGCAAAAAAGGCTGTAAAGAAGGCAGTCCGTGAAAAAATACAGATGTGTGGCAGCAGCGGTTTTGCAGATGAATTATAAATAAGCAGCTTATACACCGCATTCCTTTCCATAAAGGGATGCGGTCTTTTTTTATTCATAACTGTTATATCTGTTCCATTTACTTTGATAAATAATTGACATATGAAATTAAAATAATACTTGATTTCATTCGCATATATAGTGTATAATACAGGTGAATACAGAAATAATGTTTGTTTTAGCACATATAACTG
>FZPS01000063.1_pt981 | contig 25055 bp, 39 predicted proteins | sample 1817821 | NCBI WGS metagenome assembly FZPS01 (sample SAMEA104158645, study PRJEB21678) | metagenome | place: Germany | collected 2015-04-21 | reverse complement strand
GCTTACGCAAGGAGAATATGAAGAATTAACAAACCTATTAAATTCTAAATCATTAGTGCCATAATGACGCATAAGGATATTTATATGTAACACCTAAGCAGGGCATATTTTCTATGCCCTCGCTTTCCTCAATTTCAAAGAAAGCGAGGTAATTGGATGAATGGAAACTAAAATTTGGGAAGAAAAAAACAGACAAATAGATTACAGATTAGATGTACATGAAAAAAGACTTAATAGTCATTCAGAAAGATTAGACAGGATAGAACTAGCAAGTGGGAGATTGGAAGAACGATTAAATAACCTTATTACTCAGCTAGAAAATCTCAATAAAACAATGAAGTGGTTTATCACAGTAATTGTAGGAGCTTTTATAAGTTTCTTTTTTTATGCAGTGCAAAAAGGATTATTTAAATAAATTAAGGAGGGTGAATTATGGAAATTTTAGTTGAGTTTTTTTCTGAATATATTGTGATTGCTGTATTAGGGATTTGCTTCTGCGTAGGATACATTATCAAAAATAGCATTTCTTTCATTCCAAGCAAATATATACCTCTTATTCTAGCAATTTTAGGGGTTGCAATTAATATTTGGGTGAATAAGGGAGCATTTACTCCGGAAGTTTTATTAGGTGGGCTAGTAAGTGGATTAGGTAGTACTGGAGCTCATCAAATTTATAAACAGCTTAAGAAAGGTGATGAATAATGAGATACATCATTGATATATCTCATCATCAAGACCCAGCAAAGATTAATTATGATAAATTAGCAAAGCAAGTGGATTTAGTCATTATTAGAACTCAATATGGCTCCAAAACTATTGATAGACACTATAAAACTCATCATGCAGAGTTCAAGAAAAGAGGAGTTCCTACAGCTGCGTATGCATGGGTAAGAGGTGTAAACATAGAAGACATGAAAAAAGAAGCTAGAGACTTCTACAACAGGACCAAGGAACTGAATCCTACTTTCTGGTTCCTTGATGTGGAAGAAATCAGCATGCAGGATATGAGAGCGGGAGTTAAAGCTTATGTTCAGGAATTAAGAAGTCTTGGAGTAAAGAAAGTGGGAGCATATATTGCTCATCATTTGTACAAGCAATTAAACCTAGACTTAAAGGACTTCGATGCCATCTGGATTCCCCACTATGGAAAGAACAATGGACAGGTTACCAGTAAACCCCAATTCCCATGCGACATACATCAATATACAGATAAGGGACGACTAGATGGATATCCAGGATATTTGGACCTGAATCGATTAATGGGAACCAAGCCTATTGAATTCTTTACAGAACAATCACAAAAAAGAGCAAAAATCAAGAAAGCAAACCTCAAAATTGATGGCTATTGGGGTAAAGAAACTACTAAAGCATTGCAAAGAACACTGGGGACTCCAGTCGATGGAATCATCAGTGGCCAATATAAAAACCATATAACTAATAAACTATATGCAGTTAGCTTTGGACCACCTTTCACAGGTTCACTGGTGATAAAAGCATTGCAAAAATTAATCGGAGCAAAAGTTGATGGTTTTATTGGACCCGAAACAATTAGAAAATTACAAGCATACTTAGGTACCATAGTTGATGGCAGGATCTCTAAGCCATCCATGATGGTAAAAGAAATGCAGAGGCGATTGAATAACGGTACTTTTATAAAGTAGATTAGAGGCCAGGGTTAAATCCCTGGCTTTTTTTATTTTTTGAGAAATATTTTTAAAAAAGTTTTTAATTAATTTTACATAAAAGGCTGAAAGCAAGTTAAATCAATGAACCTCCTAATCTAATATTATCTAGTAGATAATATTATACACTACTAGATAATGAAAAACAATGAAATATTAAGTAATTTTGAGAAAATATTAGGAAATTAGTAATAAAGTCTTAATTTTTTACAAATATCATTCGCTAACAGAGAATTTAAGACTTTCATTATCTACTAGAGAATGATATTATTATCTTACAGCGAATAAGGAGGTGTGAATTAATGAACCAAATAAAAAAATTTAGAGAAAAAAAGAATTTGTCTATTCATGAATTAGCACGTAGAACAGGTTTAACTGCAAGTTATATTAGTAACCTCGAAAAAGGCAAGAGAGATAATCCTTCAAAAGATACCATGGAGAAAATAGCCGAAGCATTAGATAAAACAGTGCCAGAAATATTTTATCCAGAAAATTAATAGGAGGTAAAAAAGTGGAGGGTTATAAATGAATAAAGAATTATTAATTGAGCTTAATAAGAACATAGAAGAACTAATCAATTTATTAAAGAAATTAAATCAAAATGTATTCACCGCAAAAGAAGCAGCAGAATATCTAAGAATTGGATATGATACTTTGCTTAGACTCACAAGAATTGGACAAATTGAATATGTTCCTAATGGTTCCAGCTATTTATACAAAAAAGAATTCTTAGATAATTGGTTAGATAAAAACAGAAGAATAGGAGGAGTAAAATGAGTAATTTAATAACAATCAACAACAAGCAAGTAAGGATTAAAGAGTATAGGGGACAAAGAGTAGTTACATTCAAAGACGTTGATGAAGTTCATCAAAGGCCAGACGGTACTGCTAGAAGAAATTTTAATGAAAACAAACATCGCTTTATTGAAGGAATTGACTACTTCGTACGAAATTCGTATGAAGCAAAAAATGAATACGGAATTATAGCACCTAATGGATTGGTTCTAATAACTGAATCAGGTTATTTAATGTTAGTAAAATCCTTCACCGACGATCTATCTTGGCAAGTACAACGCCAATTAGTAAATACTTATTTTAGAGCAAAAGAAATGGCACAGCCTTTGACTCAAATTCAAATTCTTCAACAAGCAGTAAATATTTTAGCTGAACATGAACAGAAACTTCTTGCAATAGAAGAAAAGCAGCAAACACTACAATACAGAATTGAAAACTTAGATGCAGTTAACATTGATGGGGACTTACAACAAAGGTTAAACAAGATGATACGCAAATACGCATATAAAAATGGAATTAGATATGACACAGCATGGGAGCATTTTAAACAAGCTTATAATACAGCTTTTAGAACTAACTTAGAACTATTAATTAACAACTACAAAGCAAGAGAAGGTATCAAAAAACTTACAATTCCACAATATTTATCTAAAACAGGCAGACTTGAAGATGCCTTGAGGATTGCAGATAAAATGCTAAACGAAACTGCATAGGTGATTGAAATGAATAATTTAAAGATACCTAATAATGTTGATTACTCTTTCTTAATCTTACAAAGCAGTGAAAAAGTATACAGGTTTATTGAAGAACATGGAATATTCATTACAAATGCACGCGATTTCTGGGAACTAAATAAACATATGTTTGAAAATCTTTCAGAAGGAAAACAAAAGGAAATATTTGATGCTTTATGTACGATTGAAGAAGTTTGTATTGAGCTATTAAAGGAGGGATTTGATGAATAATCTAATCATTATCCTTAAAGGAACACTAAAGATAATAAAATACTTCTTCCCAGCAATCATATTCATAATAGCAATGTTGGGCTATATAGCTTATGACGAAAGGAGGGGTGAGCGTGGACAGAACTTTTGAGAGATTATCCAGAGTTGAAATACTATGAAGCAATTATGAAAGCTAAGGAGGTGTTTAAACAAAATGACAAAATCAAAAAAGCATGATATAGCAGATATTTTTACAATTGAGATGGCTCAAAAACTATACAAGGAGCATGGAGTAGCAACAATAGTTACAGATGGTAGATATGTGCAAATAGAAAAAGAGTCTATTGCCCACCAAGCAAAATAGACTCTTAAGAAAAATATATCGTTAAGATAATTATATCATACGAAAGGAGAATATAAACATGGATGCTATTGGAATTTATATAAACCATGTAAATAGAACTAAGTCAGAGATTGAAAGGGAAATGCTATATGCAGCTGAAAAGATTGTCGAATTGGGAAGGGCTGTAGAACTGGGAAAACAAGCAGAAAAAGAGCTAGAGAAGGTAAGAGAAAGAATGATGAAGTTGGCAATTGAATATGTAAATCTAAAGGAGGATGAGTAAGATGGATGCTTTGTTAGAAATGGAATTGCAAGAAGTTGATGAAATCATGGAAGAAAGTCAGCAAGAAGATGAAGCAAAACTAATCGAATGGCTTAAAGAGAATAATAAGGACTTGCTAAGAGTTAAATACGAGCCAGATAAAAATGAGATAAAGAAAGTATACAAAGTAGTAGGTACTAATGTAGTAACAGAAGATGGAGAGTTAGTTGAAGGTATAACAATTGAAGAAAGACCTGAAAAAATCACCATAAAGGTGGTGGAATAGATGGCTAATATAGTGAAATATGAAACCGACAATGGAGAAGTAACTCTTTCTAAAGATATAGTCAAAAGATACTTAGTATCAGGAGATGCATCAAAAGTAACAGAACAAGAAGTAATGATGTTTATACAAATGTGCAGGTATCAAGGATTAAACCCTTTCCTGAGGGAAGCATATCTTATAAAATTCGGCAATGCTCCAGCAACTATGGTAACAGGTAAAGATACATTTGTAAAAAGAGCAGCTAAATCAAAACTATGCACAGGATATGAAGCAGGAGTAATAGTTCAAAAAGAAGATGGTACTGTTGAATATAGGAAAGGAGCATTGGTGCTTCCAAAGGAAACCCTTGTAGGTGGATGGGCTAGAGTATACAGGAAAGACTGGCAAGTCCCAATGGAAATAACAGTAGGGTTAGAGGAATACCAAAGATATAACAACAAAGGTGAACTAATGACTAATTGGCAGAAGATGCCAGCAACTATGATTAGAAAAGTTGCTTTAGTACAAGCTCTTAGAGAGGCAATCCCTGAAGAATTTGGAGGATTATATAGTCCTGAAGAAATGCCAATAGATGATAGTGCTTTAGACGATACTCCAATAGAAGTAGAAACACAACCCATGGAAGAAAACCAAACGACAAACAACGTAAAACCTGAAACAAACGACTTAGCTAGTCAAAAACAATTGAACTATATATACGCTCTAGCAAAACAGAAAAACATTGAAAGTGAAACTATAAAACAGATTATGCATGAAGAGTTCAATAAAAACTCAAGCAAAGAATTAACCAAGATAGAAGCAAGTAAATTAATTGAGATACTTCAAAACTATGAAGAGGTAGAAAAAGCAGAATTTGAAGATATAGAAGATGAGATAAATAATATGGACCTGACAGGAACTCCATTTGAAGAAGAATAGGCTAGGAGCTTATGCTCCTAGTCTAAATGAAGGTAGGTGAAATAAATGGCCAGACCGCAAAAAGTAGGACTAGATTACTTCCCTCTAGATGTTGATATAGACCAAGATGATAAAGTTGCAATTATTGAAGCTCAACACGGAATAAAAGGTTTTGGAATTGTAATTAAACTGTTTATGCATATTTATAAAAACAGTTATTACTATGAATGGACTGAAAAGGAACAATTACTCTTCTCTAAAAGAGTTAATGTTGACATTAATGAAGTAAATGGTGTAGTAAATGATTGCATTAAATGGGGTTTATTTGATAAACAGCTATTTCAAAAGTATAAAATCCTAACATCTAGAGGGGTTCAAAAAAGATATTTTGAAATAACAAAACGACGACAAAAAGTAGAGGTTATCAAAGAGTATCTTTTATTAAGCGAAAACGACATTAATGCTTACAATAACTTAGTTATTGTTAACATTAATTCAGATTCATCTAATGTAAATGATGACATTAATCCCCAAAGTAAAGTAAAGAAAAGTAAAGAAAAGAAAAGTAAAGAAAAGAAAGATATATCTTCGCAAATTAAAAATTTGCGTTCTAGGTATTCAGAAGAACAATTAAAAATCATAGATGAATATTTTGATATTTTACGCTGGACTAGAAAGAATGGAAAAATTGCAGATTCAGTTATATTAAAAATCTATCAAGAATGGGAAAAGTATCCAATACCAAAAGTCATCTACGCTCTAAAAGTATATATAAACAATCCTAAATATCATGACAAAAAAGAGAATTACTGCTACGGAATCATGAGAAATGTTACTGCAGAAGAAATAGCGAAGGAGGAGGAAAAGCATGGAAAGTCTAGGGGAAATAATGGACAAAATGATGACCCATATGCAGGTATCGGACTCAGCTTTGAAGATTTGCAGCAATTGTAAAACGCCTAAAGAAGCTATTGTAGAAGCCTTTGGCAGGAAGTTCAAAGTACCAGTAATGTGTAAATGTGAAGAAGAGAAATATAATAGGCAAAAAGAAGAGGCAGAAAAAAGAGAACGAATAATGAGATTAGAACGGTTAAGAAACTACTCATTAATGGATGCTAAATTTAAGCAATGCACTTTTGAAAATTTTGAAGTAAATGAAATGAACAAGCAATACTTCAATTTAGCAAAAAAATACGTTGAGAAATTTGATGAAATAAAAAAACAGAATTTAGGGTTATTGTTATTCGGGGCACCAGGAACAGGTAAAACATATTTAGCATTTTGTATAGCAAATGAGTTATTAAACAGATTAGTACCAGTAATAGCAATAAGTTCAATAGGATTATTAAACAGGATAAAGGAAACTTACAAGAGATATGGTAGCGAAGGAGAAGTAGAGATAATAAATAGCCTTAAGAATGCTAGTTTATTAATTCTAGATGATTTAGGGGCGGAAAATAATACGCCATGGGCGAAGGAGAAGATATACGAAATAATAGATAGTCGCTATAGGGACGGGAAACCTTTAATAATTACAACGAATTTAACTCTAGACCAATTAAGAGAAAAAATGACTGGAGAGGACGGAATTTACAGAACTTATGACAGAATTATAGAGATGTGCACTCCAATTGAAATTAAAGGGAAACCTAGGAGAATTGAAGCAGCAAAGGGAAAAGAAAAATTATTAAGAGAGTTACTTAAATAAGGAGGCAACAAAATGAAACATTATCTAAGATTAACTGCAAGTTCACAAGAAATTGAAGAAGAGGTGATTATATGCTAGGGCAATTAAATTTTGAAGGTAAAGACAAAATAGAAGTTGCAATCGAAAGAATAAAGATGTTTGAGCCAAAGGAAGGTTATTATTTAGCTTTTTCTGGTGGAAAAGATAGTATAGTAGTCAAAGAATTAATGAATATGGCAGGAGTGAAATATGATGCACATTACAATAACACGACTGTAGACCCTCCTGAATTAATTTATTACATTAGAAAATATCATAAAGATGTGAAAATAGAACAGCCAGAAATAACAATGTGGAAATTGATACCTAAGAAGTTAATGCCACCGACAAGAATTGTTAGGTACTGCTGTGATGTATTAAAAGAAGGTGGAGGAATTGGCAGATTTGTGGTCACTGGTGTTAGGTGGGCAGAGAGTACCAGGAGGAAAAACAGTAGGCAAGTAATAGAATTTGACAGATATGGAAGTCAAGCTAAAGAAGCTATAGAACAAAGAAAGATATTCCTTAATAGTGATAATGACGAAAGAAGAAGGATGATTGAAACCTGCACTGTTAAAGGGAAGCATATCCTAAATCCTATCATTGATTGGACCGACAAAGAAGTATGGGACTTCATTAAATTAAGGAAATTGCCTTATTGTAGTCTTTATGATGAAGGGTTCGACAGATTAGGTTGTGTAGGTTGTCCTATGGCTCCGATAAAACAAAGGCTATATGAGTTTGAAAGGTATCCTAAAAGAAAAATCAGTTATATTAATGCTTTTAACAGAATGTTAGAAGAAAGGAGGAAAAGAGGATTAAAAACAGTATGGGCAACAGGTGAAGATGTTATGAAGTGGTGGCTGAGTCAATAAAGAATAGGAGGGATTAAATGAAACATTATGTAAGATTAACTATAAGTTCACAAGAAATTGAAGAAATTGAAATGGTGGATAAAGAATTCATTATTTTAGTAGATGAAAGGGAAATCATTGATATAGGTACACAAATAGTCTATATATGTGGAGGCAAAGAACTAACATTGGAAGTTACAGAAATAAAAGATAATAAGGTGATTTGGCAAATAAAAAAAGTTAATAAAAAGGGGGAATAAAAAAATGAATTTAGTAATGTTAATTGGTAGGCTAACAAGAGACCCAGAGCTAAAATACTTAGCAAATACAGGTACACCAGTAGTAACATTCAATCTAGCGGTAGATAAGCAGTTGTCGAAGGAGAAAAGGCAGGAGTTAACAGAGAAAGGAGAGCCTACAGCCGATTTCATAAATATAGTAGCATGGGGAAGGACAGCAGAGGCAGTAGCAAATTATACAGGCAAAGGATTGAAGGTAGCAGTACAAGGAAGGCTACAAAGCAGGAGTTGGACAACAGATGATGGTGATAGGAGATACGCGATAGAAGTTGTAGCTGATAGAGTAGAGTTTTTAGAGGGAAAAGAAAACAAATAAAAAGAGGTAAGTAAAAATGTTAGCATTTTGTGAAAAATGTCGTGATATGGTGGAATATACGGTGAGAGAAGAAAATATGAAAAAATATATTAAGGGTAATGAAATTGAGTACTTGGGGAAAGTAGCATTTTGTAATGAATGTGGGGAAGAAATATTTGTTGCTGATATTCGGGATTATAATTTACAAATGTTGGATAGGGCTTATAGAGAAAAAGAAGGATTGATTACTTAGAGCTAGAAACTAAACAGTATTCTAAGGAGTTGATTAAGTGACTTGCATAAAACTGGTTATTCCAGAGATACCACCATCAAACAACAAATACATGGGTAGAGGCAGCAAATATTATCAATCGTTTACCTATCAAGAAGAAAAAACGAAATGGGAATGGCTAGTTAGGGCAGCAGCAAAGAAAAAACCAGCAAAACCAATAGAGAAAGCTGTAGTAAACATTACATACTACTTTCCAGACAAACGTAAAAGAGATCCTGACAATTATTCAGGGAAATTCTTATTAGATGGGCTTACTAAGGTTGGAATAATTAAAGACGATAGCTTTGACAATATAGAACTTGTTTTAGCTGGGAGAGTAGACAGAGAAAATCCCAGAACGGAGATAATAGTTAAGGAGGTAAAGGGGGAGAGTAGTGGAAAAGAAGCTGATTAATAGAAAAACTTAAAAAGAAGGGGGAGACACAATGGGATAGAAGAACTTAAAAAACTTGAAGATAAGGAAAAGAGAATTATAGTAGAGGTTATTCCTTTTAGAACATTTAAAGAAAAAATTGCTATAACAAAAAAATTTTATGGCAAAGCAAAGATAGAAATTTACAAAGGTTTTGTATATATAGAAAGAGCAATATAAAAGGAGGTGATTAAATGAGCTGGGGAGGTAATCACTCATTAGAAGTGACTAAAAACTATGCCTAGAGCAAAGGAAATGCTGTGTATGTGGAAAGCCGGGAGAAATTCATCATGTTGATGCAATTGGCATGGGTAGAGACAGGACAAGTATTGATGATAGTCAATATAGAAAGATGTGTTTATGTAGAAAACATCATAGTGAATATCATACCATTGGCCCTGAAGAATTTGAGAAAAAATACCATGTATATGGGGTTGTTTGGGAGGAATAAAAAGCATGAAGATTAAGGACAAGTATTATAAAAGTGTTGAAAAACTACTTTACAATTACAATATGCTTAAAATTAATATAGAGATATTAAATCATCAGCTAGAAGAACTTAAAAAGGAAGAAGGGATGAAGGGAATTAATTATGATGATGTGAAGATAAGTAAAACAAATAAATTTCATAGCCAAACAGAAGAGACGGCTATAAATAACATCGAACTAGAAAAACTGATTAACAAGAAAAAAGAAAAGTTACAAAGTAAACTAGATATGCTAGATAAACTAACAGAAGGACTTAATAAAGTAGAAAGGGAGATAATAAGAATGTGCTACATAGAGGGGAAGCAATGGTGGCAAATAGCTTATGAAGTGAAATATAGTGAAAGACATTGCAGAAGAATAAGGTCGGAAGCAATATGTAAATTAGCAGTAGGATTATATGGCGAAGAAGTAATAGAATGATGTCCGTTTTATGTCCACTTAAAACATGAAATATAGTATATAATGGTAATATAGAGAAATATAGTTTGATTATAAGGCTTGATACCTCACTCAAAAGGGAAAAGAGTGAGGTATTTTTTTGGGGCGATAACTATGAAACTGGAAGAATTAAAAGGGAAATATGCTTTTATATCACATCCGTTTGCTAATAATCCAGAAGGCAATAGAAAAAAAGTAGACAAGATATGCAAATATTGGGTAAAAAAAGGAGTTATACCTATAAGTCCGTTGCATCTATTTAGCTTTTATGAAGAAGATAATGACAGAGATAAAATATTAAACATCTGCTATAAATTAATAGACATAGTGGATGTTGTTTTTGTATATGGGGATAGTGAAGGCTGTAGGTTAGAAAAGGAATATGCAAAGAAAAAAGGCAAACCGATATTTGTGTTTTATGATGAGTATGAGATGAACTTCCATAATTGCAAAAAGCTCATGGAAGAAAAAAGCGGGGTACTGCTATGAAAGTAATAAAACATGACTTGCCTCAATTTGAAACATTAGAGATATATCCGCTTGCAGATGTGCATAATAGAAAGAGAAGTAAAGGCATTGATATAACAAAGGGTGTGAGAAGGGGAGCCCTTAGACAGATAAAGTGGGGATAGAAATTTGGAAAGGAGCTATAGAGGCTCCTTTTTCATGCAGAAAACTGACACACAAAACAAACAAATAGTAAGCAGGTGGTGGTGTTGAATGAGATAAGAGAAAAAGCAAAGCAGGATTACTTAAATGGGATGAAGTATAAAGATATTGCAACAAAATATGATGTAAGTATAAATACAGTAAAATCATGGGTAAGTAGATATGGATGGGCAAAGTTAAAAAAGGGTGCACACAAAAATAAAAAGGGTGTATACGAAAAAGAGGGTGTTTATACAGACAAAAATCATGAAAAGGAAGTTGAAAAGATTGTAAAGAATGTCACTAAAAATGAGGAATTAACCGATAAGCAACAGCTTTTTTGCATTTATTATCTTAAGTACTTTAATGCCACCAAAGCATACCAAAAAGCCTATGGGTGCGACTACCTCACAGCCAATGCCAATGGTCCTAGGTTGCTAGTAAATGCTAGTATAAAACAGCAGATAGAAAAGCTAAAATCAGAACGAATGGAAGGGATATATTTAGACGGAAAAGACATCCTCCAGAAATATATAGACATAGCCTTTGCAGATATAACTGATTATGCAAGCTTTGGACAAGAAGAAGTTGTTGTTGATATAGATGATGAAGGGGAGCCAATCAAAAGAAAAATAAACGTAGTAAAACTAAAAGATAGTGATGAAATAGATGGAACAATAGTAACTGAAGTATCTAAGGGCAGGGATGGAGTAAAAATTAAGTTAGCTGATAAGATGAAAGCACTAGAGAAGTTAGAGAAGTACTTTGATATATTACCTGATAATCACAAGAGAAGATTAGAAGAAGAAAAGCTTAAACTAGAAAGAGAGAAATTCGAGTTCATTAAACGTAAAGAAGAAGGAGATGAGGATGCACTTGAAAAACTTGATAAATTGATAGAGGCGATTGACAATGAAGCTAAGCGATAAACAAAAAGAATTTTGGAATAATTGTAATTGTAGATGGAATATAAAAAGTGGTGCTACTAGGTCCGGAAAAACTTATCTGGACTATTTTTTAATACCTAAAAGAATTAGGACTACTAAGGGGCAGGGATTAATTGTTATACTAGGAAATACCAAAGGTACCATTGAAAGAAATATCCTGGAACCAATGAGGAATATTTGTGGACCTAAATTAGTGGGCAATATTTCAAGCAATAACACAGTTAGGTTATTTGGGAAAAAGGTATATGCTCTAGGAGCAGATAAGAAAAACAGGGTAGAGGTAATTCAAGGTGCAGGGATAGAGTACTGTTATGGTGATGAGATTACTACCTGGAGTGAAGAAGTATTTCAGATGCTTAAATCTAGGCTGGATAAGCCTAATAGTTGCTTTGATGGCACATGCAACCCCGATCATCCCAATCATTGGTTTAAAGAATTTCTAGACAGTGATGCTGATATATATCATCAGCATTACACAATAGATGACAATCCATTTCTGGATCCGTTTTTTGTAGAGCAACTAAAAAAAGAGTATGTTGGGACAGTTTATTATGACAGGTTCATTTTAGGGAAATGGACCAGAGCAGAAGGTGTTATATACAGACTGTTTGCAGACGAACCTGAAAGATATGAAATATCTGTTAAAGAAGCTCAAGAAAAACTATATCAAGAAATAACTGTTGGCATTGACTTTGGAGGAAATAAATCTAAACATGCATTTGTAGCAACAGGAATTACACCAAAGTATAAGGAAGTTGTAGTTTTAATAAGCGAAAAGTATAATGCAGACGTAGATCCTGAAGAACTCAATAAGTTGTTTATAGATTTTCTAAAAAGAGTAGTTGCAATGTATGGAAGAGTGGACTATGTATATCCTGATTCAGCAGAGCAAGTTTTAATTCGAGGCTTCAAAACTGCAGTAAGGAAAGAAGGATTAGATATAATAATACGAGATGCAAAGAAAATTGAAATAAGAGATAGAATTAGGTTAGTATCTGCTTTGATTTCGCAAGGCAGGTTTTTTTATACCAAAGATGCTTATACAGTCAGAGATGCATTATGTGAGGCAGTTTGGGATGAAAGCAAGAACGAAGATGTTAGGCTAGATGATGGAACAACAGATATAGACACACTAGACGCACTAGAGTATTCAATAGAAAGAGATGCACGAAGGTTTATGCAAGCAAGGTAGGTGATGAGGTGTTTAGAAAACTATTCAATGCTATAAGACAGGTGGTGAGAAAGATTTTTCCCAAGAAGAACATAGAAGAAGCAATGAAAATAGACTTGCCTGTTAGTGATGAAATGACAGAAGCTATAGAACTTTGGAGCCAGATGTATAAAGATAAAGCCCCATGGTTAGATGATAATACAAAATCACTAAATCTAGCTTCAGCAATAGCAAGTGAATTGGCAAGATTAGCAACTATAGAGATGAACTCACAAATAACTGGCACTAAAGATAAAGAAGGGAAAGTTACAAGCAACAAAAGAACAGAATACCTTAATGAACAATATCAAAAGGTAATTAACGATATAAGGACAACAACAGAGTATGCAGCTGCTTTAGGTGGACTTATCTTTAAACCATATATTGACGGTGATAATATTGCAGTTGATTATGTGTTAGCAGATGAATTTATCCCTGTTAAATATGATTCTGCTGGAAATATTACAGCTGTTATATTTATAGAAAGGATAAGAAAGGGAAGAAAAATTTATACAAGGCTAGAATACCATGATTTACTTAAAGAAGGATATTATATTTCAAATACTGCTTATGTAAATGAGAATGGAGATGAAGCGCTAGGGTATCAAGTACCACTTACAGAAGTAGATGAGTGGGCAGATTTAGAACCAGAGATATTACTCACCAATGTAGAAAAACCTTTGTTTGGCTATTTAAAGATGCCAATGGCCAACACCATAGACACTAGAAGCCCTTTGGGAATTTCTGTATATGCTAGAGCGGTAGATTTAATTAAGGAAGCAGACAAGCAGTATTCAAGGATTTTATGGGAATATAAAGGTAGTGAATTGGCTATTGATGCAAGTATTGATTGTTTTAAGCTGGACCAAAATGGCAATCCTGTTTTGCCAATAGGAAAGGAAAGGCTATTTAGAACTTTAGATTATGATATAGATGGTGAAAAAGCAGAACCATTTAAAATTTTTTCTCCAGCAATAAGAGATGAAAGCTTATTTAATGGATTAAATAAACTACTTCAAAGGATTGAGTTTGCTTGTGGACTTGCTTATGGAACATTATCAGACGTACAGCTAGTTGAAAAAACAGCTGAAGAAATAAAAGTATCAAAGCAAAGGTCCTATTCTACAGTAGTTGATATACAAAAAGCTATAAAAACAGCTTTAACAGGCCTAGTTTATGCTATGGATGTTTATGTAACATTGGGAGAGTTAGCACCAGCAGGCGAATATGATATAAGTTTTGAATTTGATGATAGTTTAGTAGTAGACAGTAAGACAGAACAAGCAATTATGCTACAAGAAGTATCAGCAGGACTAATTAAGCCAGAGATATATCTTATGAGAAGATATGGAGTTTCTGAAGAGCAGGCTAGAAAGATGATGCCATCAGTAGATGAACCTCAATTAGATGATGATGGTATTGAGTAGGTGATTAGATGCTAACACCTGAATATCTAAAGAATTTACCTGAAAATGTAATAAGAATTATGCAACAACTAGAGGATGACATAATAGCAGATATAGCAAGAAGAATCTCGGGAAACTTGAAGCTTACAGCTACAGCTGAATATCAAATAGAGATGCTAACCAGAATGGGATATGATATAGAAGAAATAAAAAAGGAATTAGCTAAAAGAATAGATATAGCTTCAAATGAACTTGAGAATATACTTAAGGAAGCTTCATATCTTTCATATGAAAATGACCAAGAATTGTATAAAAGAGGTGGTAAAGATTTACCACCGTTAGATGATAATCTGCAAATGAAAAGATTTATTGAGGCAACTATTCAACAGACCAAAGGGCAGCTTAAAAATTTTACTAATACAACTGGATTTATTGATAATGGAAAATTTAAGTTATTAGACAACTTTTATAGAGATACTTTAGATTATGCAGTATTTCAAATAGGCAGTGGAGCATTTGATTATAATACAGTATTAAAGCAAGCAGTTAAAAAGCTAGGAGATAGTGGACTAAGAACGATAGATTATAAGAGTGGCAGGTCATATCATATAGAATCAGCTACAAGAATGACAGTTATGACAGGAATATCACAAATTACTGGTTATATGTCTTTGGCCAATGCAAAGATGATGGGGCAGGACTTAATGGAAATAACAGCACATATGGGAGCTAGACCATCACATGCAGTATGGCAAGGGCAAATTGTATCTCTTGGCGGTAGACGAGGCTATTTATCTCTTAGTGACATAGGGTATGGAGAACCGGACGGCTTTAAAGGTGTAAACTGTAGGCATGATTGGTATCCATACTTTGAAGGCATATCAGAGCCAGCTTATACTGAGGAACAACTTAAAGATATAGATCCTCCACCGTTTGAATTTGGTGGGAGAACTTATACAGCTTATGAAGCTAGTCAAAAACAAAGACAAATTGAAAGGAGGATGAGAGAGACTAAGAGGGAGATAATAGCCTATGAATCTGCTGGATTAGATGAAGATGCAAAAGCTGCTAAAGTTAGACTAAGAAGGCAGCAAGAGTTGTATAGAAACTTTAGTAAGGCAGCTGGACTAAGACCTAAGTATGAAAGGACATATACTTATGGCTATGGTAGAAGTTAAAGTATGAGAGCAGTTTGGGTTATGAGAAAGGCACATTAAAGGAGTGTTAAAGGATGGCTAAATATAGGAAGAAGCCAGTAGTAATTGAAGCTATACAGTGGAATGAAAAAAACACAATGGAAATATTGAAATGGGCAGGTAATAAAGCTTACTTTCATGATTCCATTTATATTAAAACATTAGAAGGTGACCATAAGGCAACCATAGGAGATTATATTATCAAAGGTATTAAAGGTGAATTTTATCCTTGTAAACCTGATATATTTGAAGCAACATATGAAAAAGTAGAGGAGGGCTTAAAGAACCATGTAAAGATAAAAAGAGAAAAAAATAAATATTCTATTGTTATTAATGGCCAAGAAATTAATAAGATAATCGATTATAAGTTAAATGTTGCTCATAACTATATTAATTTAACTATAACAATAGATGTAGATGAATTAGATGTAGACCTTCAATAATTCAAGGTCTATTTTTTATACTTTAGATTACGCAAGCCAGGGCGATATACTGGCACATCACGAGAAGCAACCTCGTATAAAAGCGTAGATGGAAAGGAGAGATTGAAACATGAAAAGAGAGTTTTTGAAGGAATTAGGGCTTACTGATGAGCAAATTGATAAGATTATGGCAGAGAATGGGAAAGACATTGAAAAATACAAAACTTTATCAGAAACAAAAGAAGCTGAACTAAAACAAGTAAAGCAACAACTAGAAGAAGCTAATGCTCAAATTGAAAAATTCAAGGATATGGATATTGAGAGCATTAAGGCTGCAGCTGATGATTATAAACAGAAATATGAAAAAGCCAAAGAAGAAGCACAAAGAGAAATAGAGCAGATTAAGTTTAACTATGCAATTGAAAAGGCACTAACAGATGCTAAAGCAAGAAATATCAAAGCAGTTAAGGCTTTACTAGATTTAGACAATTTAAAACTAACAGATGATAAGATTTTAGGCCTAGATGAACAACTTGCAAAGATAAAAGAAGAAAACAGCTTCTTATTTGAGTCTGATGACAAAAAAGAACCACCTAAGTTTGTGAGACCTGGAGCTGGAGATCCAGCTCCAAAGGTTGAAGATTTAGGTTCTGCATTAACAGAATTTTATAGTAAAAACAATAATTAAAGAAAAGGAGAGATGATTAATGCCAATTACATTAGTACAAGCCAAAGTTGGTATGGCCAACAAGGTGGACCAACAAGTAATAGATGAGTTTAGAAGAAGTTCTTTATTGCTAGATAGAATGATATTTGACAATGCAGTTTCCCCTGGAACAGGTGGAAGTACTTTAGCATATGGTTATGTTAGACTTAAAACTCCAGCAAGAGCACAATTCAGAGAAATTAATACTGAATACACTCCACAAGTAGCAGATAGAGAAGATCATATTGCAAATTTAAAAATATTTGGTGGATCTTTTGACATTGATAGAGTTATTGCAGAAACTTCTGGAGCAGTAGATGAGGTACAATTCCAACTACAGGAAAAAATTAAGGCTGCTTCTAACTTGTTCCACTATACAGTAATAAACGGAGATTCTGCAGTAGATTCTAAAGCGTTTGATGGATTAGACAAGGCATTAGTAGGTTCTTCTACAGAACTAAATACAGAAAATTATATAGATCTATCAAACACTAACGCACTAGATGGAAATTATCTAGGATTTATGGACATGTTGGATAGTTTCCTATCTGAACTAGATGGTAGACCAACATTCTTGCTAGGGAATTCCAAACTAATGACAAAGATTAGAGCAGTAGCAAGAAGAGCAGGATATTTAACTCCCTCTGAAGATGCTTTCGGCAGACCAGTAGATACCTATGATGGAATACCACTTATAGATTTAGGATATTATGTTGATGAAGATGATCTAGGAAATGGATTAACTATACCAACAGTTAAAATAGAAGAAAGAGAGATTGGAGTAACTCAAATACCAGGACTTACTGACTTATACGCAGTAAGGCTAGGACTTGATGGATTCCATGGTGCAACTGTTACAGGAAATAGAATAATAAGAACTTACCTACCAGATTTTACTCAGCCAGGAGCAGTTAAAAAGGGAGAAGTAGAAATGATTGCTGCAGTAGTGTTAAAAGCAACCAGGGCAGCAGGAGTATTGAGGAATATTAAGGTGATGTAATTATGGCTAAAATACAAACACCAGTTAAAGGGTATACTGGCATTATTGCTAGTATACCCTTTGTTAATGGTATAGGAGAAACTGAAAATAAATGGGCTATACAGTGGTTTAAAAGAAAAGGTTATAAGGTTATTGAAGAAAAGAAAATAGATTATAACTCACTAACTGCAAAAGAGTTAAGAGCAATAGCCAAAGAAAAAGGCATAGAGGGATATTCGGATATGAAGAAAGACGAGCTGATACAAGCCCTAAAGGGGTGATTAGATGTATGTAGATTATGAGTTTTATCAGAATACCTATGGCGGGACATTGACTGCGGATATTTTTGCTAGTTTAGTAGTGTCAGCATCTAGCATAGTAGATTACTACACCTTTAACAGAATCAAAGAACCTGATACCAAAGTTAAGTATGCAGTATGTGAGCTTATAGACTATTTAGCAGAACTAAAGGCTACAGGCGGAAAAGAAGTAGCAAGTGAAACTGTAGGAACGCACTCAATAACGTATGTAACAACTAAAGATAGTCGGGATCCAATTAAGGCTAAGCAAAGGAGCATTGTAGCTAAATATCTGGCACATACCGGGTTAATGTATAGAGGTGTTAAATAATGCGTACCAATGCAGATATAACGATTTATAACAGATATTTTGATAAGGCTACTAGGCTAGATAAATACCAACGGACTATCCTTTATGGCGTATTTTGGGACGAAAGAAAGGCTGTCAATAGACTACAGAGCGGACTAGAAGGTGCTGATAAAGTAACAATAATAATACCATTTACAGTAGCAACAGATAAAAAATATGCACCACCTAAGGAATTTGAGAAGCTAGAAGATAAAGCAGGTTATTTCACTCTGCAAGAAGGAGACAGAGTCATAAAAGGAGCAATTGACTTTGAAATTACAGGCAAGGTATCAGACTTAGATAAAGAGTATGAAGCATTTACAATTATATCAGTAGACACCAAAGACTTTGGGAGCTTTCATATGCGACATTGGGAAGTAGGTGCTAAATAATGGATATTAAAACTAAGCTTATAATCCATGATATTAAGAAGTCTATAGCAAAAAGAGGGTTAGAGGCACAAGGTAGAGTTCAACAATTTATTGACAGCGAAGTGTTAAGGCTATGTGATCCTTATGTGCCTATGGATACTGGCCAGCTAAAACAAAGTGGCACTAGGCACACAAGAATAGGAAGTGGAAGAGTTGTCTATAAAACGCCATATGCGAGAAGACTATACTATAATCCGCAGTTCAATTTCCATGGAGCTCCAACACGGGGTGCCTACTGGTTTGAGCGTTTCAAGGCTAACCATAGAGATGAAGTGCTAAGAGGGGCTGCTAAAATAGCTGGAGGGAGGGCAGGAAGGTAATGATTATAGAGAAAATAAGAGAATACTTTTTGAACTGCCCTATCCTTGATGAGTATGCTAGGCTAAATATTGATTTTTTAGGTGTAGAACCTACTCAATATACCATTGAAGGACAGCCGGTTAATCCAGTCATACAAAAATATGTAGACGGTGGAGCCTTAAAACAATATGTGTTTGTTTTTGGATCCCGAGAATATTATGGTGCTGATGTATTACAAAATATTGAAAATAGCGGCTTCTTTGAAAGATTCGCTGAATGGGTAGAGGAGCAATCTAAAAAAGGAAATTTACCAGAGTTAGAAGGCAATAAACAAGCAATTTCAATGGAGGTATTAACCTCTGGATATTTATTTAGTGCAAGTGAGGACAATGCACGTTATCAGATACAAATGAGATTAATTTATTACGAAGAATAGGGAGGTTTTATGATGTTTGCAAAAAGGTCAAGTAAAATAGCTTTTCTACAAGCTGAGGATAAGTTTTATAGGATGAAAGGTTTTACCAGTTTATCGACTAATAAAAATGCTGGTGAGTACACTAGGCAGTATGTAGATGAGGATTTTGAAACAACTGACGTAGTGCGTATATCCACATCAATGGATTTTAACTTTGACTACATGCCATCTAATCCAGTGCATGATAAACTAATTGAAATAATAGATGGAGAAAAGATTGGGGATGATGCAGTAGTTTCTATTTTGGTAGTAGACTTTTCAGAAGCGGGCACAGATCCAGATAGTTTTAAAGCAGTAAAACGAGATTTTGTCGTAGTACCCGGAACTGAAGGAGATTCTTTGGATGCTTATACTTATTCTGGAACCTTTAGAGTTAAAGGGCCTAGGGTTGAAGGTGAAGCCACCAGTACTGACGATTGGCAAACATGCACTTTTAGCCCTAATGAATAAAGGAGGGTATAATCATGGCCAGAAGATTTGAGTTTAGAGATAATACGCTAAAACTAGATATAGCGGGCAACATATTCCAAATAGATGCAACAGCTCCTGAAACAGTCCAAAAAATACAAAAGTTTGCTGTTGAAGCACAAGAACGAGCAACTAAGCTTGCCAAAAGAGACGACTTTTCTGAAGCTATGAAAGAAGCAATACAATTTTGTTTAGATACTATAGATTCTGTTTTAGGCACAGGAGCTGCTGAAAAAATATTTACAGGCAGAAAAATTAATCTTTATGATTGTCTTGATGTAATCAACTTTATTGTAGAAGAAATAGAGGCAGATAGAGTGGAAAGATTTAAAGCATATTCGCCTGCTAGAGTACAAAGAAGGGTTACTAAAAAATAAAGATGAATATCCTAATTGACCTGCTTCCTGACCATGTAGAAATAGACGGGAAGAAGTACCCAATCAACACAGATTTCAGAATATCAATCCTTTTTGAGCTGCTTATGCAGGATAGATCTATTCTTGACAGGGAAAAAATATATATGGCTTTAGATCTGTACTATCCCCAAATGCCACACGACTTAGTGCAAGCAGTTGATAAGATGCTGTGGTTTTATAGGTGTGGAAAAGATGATGAGGATGATTCAGTAAGAAATGGTTCGCCGGCTGGAAGTGGGAGGGCAGGGATGATATATTCCTTTGAACATGATGCTGAATATATATACTCTGCCTTCCTAGACCAGTACGGGATAGATCTGCAAGACATAGAACATCTGCATTGGTGGAAATTCCGTGCTTTGTTTAAAGGTCTAAAAGAAGATAATTTAATATGTAAAATCATGGGGTACAGATCTATTGAAATAACAAATGATATGAGCGATAGCGAGAAGAAATATTACCGTAAAATGAAACAAATATATGCCCTCCCTGATAACAGGACACAGGAAGAGAAGGAAAGAGACTTTATAAATGCTATAGCTAGTATTTTTTAGAAACTAGTAAAATGTAGCAAGAATTGTTATATAATATAATAAAGGGATCATTAGGAATCATTTGGAAAGGGGAGGAAATAATATGGTTTGTTCAAAGTGTGGAAGTAATAACGTTAATGTGCAGGCTGTTACAAGAGTAAAAAGTAAAAAGCGTAGCTTTTTATACTGGATATTTATTGGTTGTTGGTTAGAGCCTATAATGTGGTTGATATTCACGCTACCATGTCTTATTATTAAAATATTCAAGCCTAAAAAAGTAACAAGCAAAGTACAAAAAATGGCAATATGTCAAGAGTGTGGGCATAGCTGGAAAGTGAAATAGTACCTTAATAGGTGCTATTTTTATGCTTAAAAGTAGGTGATGGCAAGTGTGAAAACAAAGAAGATATGGTATAGATGTCCAAACTGCAATCAAAAACTATTAAAATACGATGAAATAAAAGGCAAAAGTCAAAAACTTTTTATAAGATGCAAGCAATGCAAAAAAGAAATTGAAATAAAAATCGAGTAGTAAGTGAGCCGTTGAGCCGCTACTCGAGCCCGGGAGAGAGGTGAGAGTATATGGCTGATGGCTCTTTGATTTTTGACACTAAAATAGATTCCAAAGGCTTTAAAGACGGTCTGGGCAAGCTTGGTAAAGTTGCCAATACCGCTATAAAAGGTGTAGCTACAGTAGTAGCAGGCGCCGGTGCCGCTGTGGCCGCTATAGGTACTGCATCGTTAAAGGCCAGTATTGAATTTGAATCAGCCTTTGCAGGCGTTCGTAAAACTGTAGATGCAACCGAGCAAGAGTTTGCAGCACTGGAAAAAGGCATAAGGGACCTATCTAAACAAATGCCGCAATCTGCCAGTGCGATTGCAGAAGTAGCTGAAGCAGCCGGACAGTTGGGAATTGAGACAAAGAATATATTAAGCTTTACCGAAACCATGATAATGCTCGGCGATGCCACTAACCTGACATCAGACCAAGCAGCAACAGCTTTAGCAAGGTTAGCAAACATTACTAGAATGCCTCAGAGCGAATTTGATAGACTTGGCTCCACTATCGTTGCACTTGGAAATAATTTGGCAACCACTGAAGCAGAAATAGTAGAGATGGGGCTGAGACTAGCTGGTACAGGAGCTCAGGTAGGAATGACAGAAGACCAGATCCTTGCCCTAGCTGGTGCAATGAGCTCTGTTGGTATAAATGCTGAAGCTGGTGGTTCTTCCATGTCTCGGGTAATGCAGAAAATTAATACTGAAGTGTTGTCTAGCGGTAAAAACTTGCAGAAATTCGCAGAAATAGCAGGAATGTCCGCTGAAGAATTTAGTAAAGCATGGAGAGAAAGACCACAAGAGGCAGTTCTAGCTTTTGTTAAAGGATTAGACGAGATCAATAAAAGTGGAGGAGACGTAACCAGCACACTAAAAGACTTAAAGATAAACTCTATACAAGAAATAGATACGCTTTTAAGGCTGGCTGGTGCAAGTGAAGTATTAACGGATTCTCTAGAGTTGGCTGCAGAAGCTTGGGAAGAAAATATAGCATTACAAAAAGAGGCTGAACAGCGGTATAAAACAACCGAATCCCAGATAAGAATTTTGAAAAATAACGTTATAGATTTAGCCATCTCTATAGGAGATGAGCTAAAAGAGTCCATGCGCGGTGCTATTGATACATCTATAGAGATGACGCAGAGGCTAGCTGATGCATTTAATAAAGGTGGTTTTGCAGGGCTGGTATCAGAGCTAGGGAATGTAATAGCTGATGTCTTAACCAAGATAGCTGGAGAACTACCTAGATTTGTTGATATGGGAAAAGACCTCATATTGAACTTTTTAAACGGTATCAGTAGCAATAGGCAGCAACTTATTGAATCCGTAATAGAAATTGCCAAATCCCTGGTTAATGCAATCCTTGAGATAATGCCTGAACTACTTGAAACAGGTATAATGCTGATACAAGAATTAGGCAGAGGAATTATAGATGCATTGCCAGCACTAATCACAGCAGCTCAGGGTTGTATAGATACGCTTTTGGCTGTCTTAATAGATAGCCTACCCTTATTAATAGATATGGGCGTACAAATATTATTAATGCTATCTAAAGGGATAGCAGATATGATACCTACTCTGATAGATTTAGGCTTGATGCTTATCTTGACTTTAGCAGAAGCAATACAAGATAATCTCCCAATCATTATTGATGCAGGCGTTGAAATAATAACTAGCTTGCTAAGCGGATTAACTGACATGTTGCCTGATCTGATGGATATGGCCTTGACAATTGTTATGGTACTCATGGAGAGCATAATTGACAATGCCGAAAAGTTAATCGATGCAGCAATAACAATAGTTGACACCCTAATAGCCTTTATAGCAGACAACTTAGACATGATTATAGATTTTGCTATTGAGATAGTAATGGCCATTATAACTGGACTTGTAAATAACTTAGACAAGCTAATAGATGCAGCATTAAAACTTGTTGATGCTCTTATAACAGGGTTGCTAAATAATATTGACTTACTTATAGATGCTGCTCTAAAGCTTGTAATGGCTGTTTCTATGGCATTGATAGACAACATAGAACTAGTAATAAATGCTGCAATAAAATTGGTATTGGGAATAGTCGAAGGGTTAATAAGAAGCATACCCGAACTAGTGAATGCAGCCATTAAGTTAGTATTAGGCATAATAGATGGATTATTGAAAGCATTACCCCAGCTTGTTTCAGCTGGTGTAACTCTTATCATGAATTTGATAGGAGCTATGCTAAGACTGCTCCCACAAATATTATCACTTGGAATTCAATTGGTCGGAGAGTTAGCCATAGGTATTATAAAAGCTATTCCAAGAGCATTAAGTGCTGTTGCATCAGTAGGAAAATCAATATGGGAAGGTTTAAAGAGTGCTTTTAAAGGAATTGGCCAAATAGGCTCTGACTTAGTAAAAGGTTTATGGAATGGTATATCTAATGTAACTGGCTGGATATTAAACAAAATCAAAGGCTTTGGTAAGTCAGTGATGAATGGTATTAAAAAAATATTCGGTATTGCCTCTCCCTCTAAGATTATGAGAGACGAGATTGGTAAGAATCTAACTCTCGGAATCGGGATTGGTTTAGAAGAAGGCATGCCCGAGCTGCAAAGGGATATGGATAAAGAATTAGGCAAATTAACATCCAAGATGAAGGCTGCAGTGGAGTTTGAATCTGCCAGCATTGGAACTAAAATTGCAGCCGGAAATGGAAAAAGTATTGGAGAAAGAGTTGTGGAAACAATTAATGATAACTCCGATAACAGCACTGTCATTACTGGCAACACCTTTATAATTAGGCAAGAGAGTGATATTGAGAAGGTGGCACAGGAATTAGATAGACTTAGAACAAGAAGAGGAAGAGGATTGGGGGTGGCACCAGCATGATATACAATGAAATAGATTTAGAACAATTTTTTAAGATCCTCAAGATTAATAAAAGTGTGCTTCCCACTATGGAAAACATCCTGAAAGAGATACCCGGAAAACCCGGAGCAATAGTTGCACGCACAAAATTAAAACCTATCCAAATATCAGTTGAAATTGAGGTTAAAGGACCCAGTAAAGAAGGCCTGAATACCATTATAAGGGAATTAGCTGGAATGTTGTATACTGAAGGCACTAAACAATTGCGGCTACCAAATGAGATAGATAAGTATTATATGGCAAAGTTAGAAGGAGATACAGCTTTAGAGGAAATCTTTAATTATGGGAGAACAGTCCTCCGCTTTATATGTCCAGATCCGGTAGCTTATGGTAAGTTAGTTAAGGCTAACTTAAATAACAATATGAAGATATATAACAATGGCACTTATCCTTCCAAGGGTATAATAAAAATAGAAATAACAGAAGAAACAGATCATTTAGAAGTTACTCTCCTAAACACAGGAGAGTTTTTATATATAGACGATAACTTTGACGCTGGAGATATTGTAGTGATAGATCTAGAGAAGGAATATGTAACTAAAAATGATTATTCTGCCATGCCAAACCTCTATTTAGAAAGTGATTTTTTTAAAATCCCTGTAGGAGAGTTTGAAATTACAATATCCAGCGGGAATGGCATCCTAGAGTTTAGAGAGAGGTGGCTATAAATGGTAAAGATACTCTTATTTGACCGCAACGAAAATTATATAGCTACTCTTAAAGACGTATTATCAGCAAAACATACTGAGGAACTAAATGGGGAAAATGTTTTAGAAATTGAAATTCTT
>FZPS01000173.1_pt69 | contig 25063 bp, 28 predicted proteins | sample 1817821 | NCBI WGS metagenome assembly FZPS01 (sample SAMEA104158645, study PRJEB21678) | metagenome | place: Germany | collected 2015-04-21 | reverse complement strand
AGCCTGGAAGCCTCGGCTGTGCCTGTAGCCTTTAACGAACTGTACACAGCCCTGCAGCAGGGTATGGTGGATGGCCAGGAGAACCCCATTGCTTCCATCTACACTTCCAAGTTCTATGAAGTACAAAAATACCTGACCCTGGATGGCCACACCTACGCACCGGTGAGCATGATTATGAACAAGCCCTTCTTTGACAGTTTACCTGCCGACCTACAGGAAGCCATTGTACAGGCTGCCAAAAATGCTGTGCCGAGACAGCGGCAGGCCATTAACGATATCGAAGATCAGTACTTACAAGAACTCATCGACTTTGGCATGATTGTAACGGAACCCGACAAGTCCTCATTTGTGGAAGCTACCAAGGACATCTACAAGCTTGAAGAAGTGAAGAAGCTTGTCAATCCAGAATTCGTTGAACTGGTCATCGCCAACAAATAAGAGCTGAAAGATTTGAGGTGTACTAACCCTTGCGTTAGTACACCTCAAATTTGGGAGGGAAAGATATGAAACAGCTGGACAGGGCCATAGATATTTTAATTAGGGTAGTAATGGGTATATCTGCCTTTGTCCTCTCGGCTACAACCATCTTGCAGGTTATTACCAGATATTTTTTTAAGAATCCCATTGGCTGGGGACAGGATATTGTCCGATTGAGTTTTGTGTATATAGTCTTCTGGGGAGGGGCTTACTGTATAAAAAACAATGAACACCTGAACATAGACGTGGTCCTTACAGCCCTGAAACCCAAGACAAAAAAGCTGGTTGAGATATTAATAAGTATAATTCTTATCTGCTTTTTTGTCTTTATATCTTATTATGGTTATCTCTTTATGCAGACAGGTACCACCCAAAAATCTCCCTATCTATTGATACCCATGTCCATTTACTATATATCTTTACCCACTGCAGGCCTAATCATGGTGTACTATCAGGTTTTGCTTCTGCTTAAACAAATTAAGGAATTGAGGGAATACGGCACTGGGGGTGGCACCCAATGATTATCTTAGCTCTATTTATAGTATTTTTCCTCGGTATACCCATTGGTTTTTCCTTAGGCCTGGTGTCCCTCGGACAAATTGTCATGGATGGCTATCCCCTGTTGGTAGTAGTACAGAGGATGTTTACAGGGGCGGACAGTATTGCCCTGACAGCCATACCCCTATTTATCCTGTCGGGGAACCTCATGTATAAAGGCGGTATGTCAAAAGCCCTGGTCGACTTTGCCGATACCCTGGTGGGACACTTTCCCAGCGGCCTGGCCATGGTGACTGTCCTGGCCAGCATGCTTTTCGCGGCTATAACCGGCTCTGCTATAGCAGCAGCTGCAGCCATTGGGGGCATTATGATTCCCCTCATGGTAGATATGGGTTATGACAGGGAATTTTGTGCTCCCTTAATAGCTTGCTCCGGGTCCATCGGTCCTATTATTCCACCCAGTATTCCCCTCTTGATTTACGGAACCATTGCCAATGAGAGTGTGGGGAAACTATTCATAGGCGGTGTTATCCCCGGTATCCTCATGGGTATCGCCTTAATGGTTCTTTGTTACTTTATTGGTCAAAGGAGACACTACATCGGTAGGGAAACAAAGTCCTCCTTTAGAGATGTTTTAATTGCGGCTAAGGATGCTCTCTTAGCCCTCTTGATGCCCATTATTATCATTGGCGGTATCATGTCCGGGGTTTTTACTCCCACGGAATCGGCGGCAATAGCCGTCCTCTACTCGGCTGTCATCGGGCTGACCATCTTTGATTTAAAGGTTAAAGACATCTGGCCCATTTTGGTTGATAGCGCCAAGGCTACAGGGCAGGTACTCCTGGTAGTTGCCTTCGCCTCCCTCTTTACCTGGGTCATCACTGTAAACAACATACCCCAGACAGTTATTGCCTACTTGGCCTCAGCCATAGACAGCAAGATTGTTTTCTTATTGGTTGTTAATGTTATCTTACTAATTGCCGGCACTTTTATCGACACAACAAGTGCTGTGGTCATCTTTACACCCCTCTTCCTGCCCCTGGCACAGAGCTTTGGGGTGGACTTGATCCACTTTGGGTTGATCATGGCTGTGAACCTCACTATCGGTATGTGTACACCGCCCCTGGGGGTCTGCCTCTTTGTGGCCGGTTCCATAGCGAAAATTCCCCTGGAAGCTCAAATGAGGGACTTGGTGCCCATGCTGCTCGTGTTGCTCATAGTCCTACTGGTTGTAACCTATGTACCCAGCACTACCCTCTTCCTCGTAGATCTACTTGCCTCGTAGCCGAAACTTCAATAGTGACTTTTGTAAACAGCCGGGTGATTGGTGTCGATGGAATTATCCCTTGACACCAGGATACCGGCTGTTATACTAATAGGAGTAGGGAGTTTTCGGAATATATTTACCTGGTGAAGGGGATATGAATGATTGAAAAAAACGTCTCTTATAAATATAAAATTTATGAAAAAATTAAGGAAGATATCATTACCGGTGTTTATTCCCAGGGAGAAGTTCTTAACGAACGCCAGTTGTCTGAGACATTGGGTGTGAGCAGGACGCCCATCAGGGAAGCCCTTCAATTACTGAGTTTCGACGGTTGGGTGGTAAAGGAGCCCTATAAGGGTACAGTGGTCCGCACCTTTGACATCGACTATGTGATGAATGCCCAAAAGGTTAGGCGGGTTTTGGAAACCCTGGCCATTGAAGATGCAATGGAAAATATCAAGGATGGGGATATTGAAGAGCTTTGCAGGATTTTAAATGAACAAAAACTATGTCTCAATAATTATGACCCCACAGAATTTATGAAACTTGACAGGGAGTTCCATGAGAAAATATACGAGTTAAGTAATAATGAAATCCTGATCAATTTGTTACAGAACTTAAATGATATCATCAGGTATTTCGGCATAAAGGTGTTGACGAGGCCGGAAAGGAGCAAAACAACCTTGCAGGAGCATTTAAATGTGTTAGACGGAATGAGGGCAGGAAATGTTAAACTGGCAAAGGAAGCCATGAGTTACCATTTATTGAAGACAGGCGAAGAAATATATAAATATATAAGGAAATAATTACCATTGACAGCTTCCCCTGGCTGGGTATACTATACTATACTGAATAGATGATCCTCGGTAGCTCAATGGCAGAGCGCTCGGCTGTTAACCGAGTCGTTGCAGGTTCGAGTCCTGCCCGAGGAGCCAGTTGACTACAAAACCCGTCTTTCTTGCGAGAAAGCCGGGTTTTATTTCGGTCTTATATTTTTTTTATTGGTAATATACAATAGTGTCACCTTTAAATTACCTGTGACGTTAGGAGGCCAGGGCAGAATGGATTTTCGGCAACGTTTGCAAGAAGAGGGAGTATTACTATTCGATGGTGCCATGGGTACCATGCTGCAGCGGGAAGGTCTGGAGGCGGGCCACTGTCCCGAGGAATGGAACCTTCTGCACCCGGAAAAGATCAAGGGGGTCCATCAGGCCTATGCTGCTGCCGGGGCCGATATAGTCGAGACCAACACCTTCGGCGGCAACCGGATCCGGCTGGAGCACTATAACTTGGCCGACCGGGTGGCGGAAATTAACCAAAGGGCCGTTGAACTGGCCCGGGAAGCCGTGGGGCAGGGGGTATTTGTGGCCGCTGCCGTAGGTCCCCTGGGCGAATACCTGGCACCCGTTGGCAAACTGGCCGAAGAGGAGGCCTTTGAGATCTTTGCAGAACAGGTGAAAGCCCTGGCTGCCGGGGGGCCGGACCTGATCTTGATTGAAACCATGGCCGATCTGGCAGAAATCAGCTGTGCCGTCAAGGCGGCCCGCTCTGTCACATCTTTACCCATTTTGGCCCAGATGACCTTTACCGAGAAGGGGCGAACCATCTTTGGAGTCACCCTCGAGGAGGCCGGCAGGACCCTGGTCGATCTGGGCGCCGATGGGGTAGGGGTAAATTGCACCCTGGGGCCGGAGGAGATGCTGCCCATTGTAGAGGGGCTGGCCAAGGCCGTATCAGTGCCGGTAAGCGCCCAGCCCAACGCCGGCCTGCCCGTCCTCGATGAGGGGGGGAAGGTTGTGTACCCTGTAGGACCAAAGGAGTTTTCCCTCTGGGGCCCGCGGCTGGTGTCGGCAGGGGCCCGACTAATCGGCGGTTGTTGCGGCACCACCCCGGAGCATATAGCGAGCTTGCGGAGAACCCTGGGATAGTTACCGGCCAAATACCAGGTTTCCCTATTATAGAATAGAAAAAACTGTTATAATGGAGAAAAGGGGAATTTTATTTGTGAGGAGATCGAAGTGAAGGACCGGCAGTTGAGTTTTGCCTTTAAATTGGCCCTGGCCTTTCTGGTGCTGGCGGGCTTGGTCCTTGTTTTGGCCCGCATTTCCTGGGTAATTTACCTGGTGGTAATTGCCCTCTTGATCGTGTACAGCATTAGTCCGGCCGTTGATTTTCTCACCCGCTTTAAGAAGGTACCGCACCTGTTGGCGGTGGTTATTGTCTACATCGGCTTTCTTCTCCTTTTGGCTTTGCTGTTGTATTTGGTTATCCCCCTCATTATCACCCAGTTGCGGGAACTGGTCCGTCTGTTACCCCAGTACAGCCCTTATTTTCAACCTTACATCATGGAACTGGGGGATATCTTTGCCCGCCCCGAGGTGGTTGAATTTATCTTGAATTTCCTGCAGCAGCTGCCCAGCAACTTGCAGCAGGTCCTGAACCAGGCTACCAAGGTGACCATGACTATAGTTGGCTATCTGGCCGAGCTTGTCATAGTTCTCTTCCTGGTTTTCTATCTCCTTCGGGATCTGGAAAAGATAAAGAAGACCTTGGCCGAGTATATGCCCCGTCCCTGGCGCCAGGAGACTCTCCGCATCCTTGGGACCATAGATGCCAAGGTGGGCGCCTATTTACGGGGACATTTAATCCGCTGCACCCTGGTGGGGATCGTCGGCTGGTTGGGGCTGAGTATTATAGGGATGCCCTTTGCCCTCATGCTGGGGGCCCTGGTAGGGGTTTCCAATCTGCTCCCCTATATTGGCCCTTACCTGGCCGCAGTGCCGGCAGTTATCATTGCCCTTACCCGCTCCTGGACCCTTGCTGTTGTGGTCGTTATCTTCTATATAATAATTGAAATCATCGATTCCTTTGTCTTAACCCCCCTGCTTTTGGGCAGGGCGGTGGATCTCCATCCCTTTGCCGTTATTGTGGCCATTCTGGTGGGGGGGAGATTGTTCGGCTTTTTAGGTATAATCCTGGCCATACCCATAGCAGCGACCTTGAAGGTTCTCTTAAATTACTACTGCCTGCAGAAAGAGTAGGAACTGCAAAAAGGAGAAAAAAAGTCAGCCCGCCCTTCCTTATCGGAGGGGCTTTTTTCATTCCTAATGCACATTCCACTGGGCAGCAGCATCTAACCCTCCCTGCGGGATTGGGGGGGAAATCTTTACATAACTTTTCCCCCTTATGATAAAATTAAGACAGGGGGCTTTCCTGCCTAAAAAGTGGCCGGACAGCTCCAGAAGACGGAGTATAGAAGCTGCTGGAGGGAAGGGATATGAACCAGCGGATAGCAATTATCGGTGCCGGACCGGCGGGATTGGCCGCCGCCGCTGAGGCCCTTCGCCTGGGTATGAAGGCTGCCTTGTTTGAAAGGGGGCGGGTGGGGGAAGGCATCCGGTGTGCCGAAGGCTTTTTCGACCCCCTCAGGCTCCTGGCCCCTCCGGAAGCCGGGATACGCTTCAAGGTGCAATCCCTTTACTTTCGGGCGAAAAAAGAGTATGAATTCAGTACCCAGGGTCTGCGGCTCTGGATTATTGACCGGGCCCAATGGCAGCAGCACCGGGCGAAAAGATTGAGGCAAGGAGGGGTAGAGATCCGGGAAGGAGAGGCAATCAGCCGCCAAAATTACCCCTTGCTCCGGGAAGAGTTTGACTGGGTCATCGATGCCAGCGGTGTGCCCCCAGTCACTTCCCTTGTTTATGGCTTTCGGGATTATTATCTTCCCCACAGCCTGGTCACGGCCCAGTATGTCCTGTCTGGCGATTTCACCCACCTGGCTAATAGTATCAAGGTGGGCTTTTCCCCCGACTACCGGGGTTATTTCTGGATTTTTCCCAAGTCTGAAACCAGGGCCAGTGTCGGCCTTGCCTTCCTTGCCGAGGAATATGGCCCCCGGGATCTCGACCGCCTCTGGACCTGCCTGCACCGGGAAATGGCAGCCGAGGCCTTGGCGGAAGCTAAAATTATAGAGCGAAGCGGCGGCCTCTGCCCGGCCAAGATGCTGCCCCGGCTGGTTTGGGACAATGTCATCCTGGTTGGTGATGCAGCCGGCCTCACGTCTCCCCTCCATGGCGGGGGCATAGACATGGCCCTGCTGAGCGGCCGGGAGGCCGTCAGGGCCATTGCCCGGGGGGGAGTGGAGGGCTACCGGAAGGGCCTGGAGAAACTATTTAAACCGCGGCTGGTGTTGGAGAAGGAATTGGTCCGGCTGTGGTCAGCTTCCAGTTTTGAAGAGGTGGAGGGGGTGCTGGCCGGTGTCCACAGCCTCCTAAAGGGGAAGGGGATCGGCCCCCTCTTACCCCTATCCCGACACCTACTGCCCAAGGCCTACTTGTTTTTCCGCTGCTGGCAGGCTCTGCAAGGGGGTCTTGCCAGCGGCCGATAAAAAACAAAGGGCTAAAGGTGTGGGTACGGGTTTGGAAGGGAAGAAGGCGAAGGGTTAAAGAAGTGACAATGATCAGCAAAATAGAAATAGAAACATTTTTTGCATTTTATAGCAGGAACTCAGTAAGCCTTGGCGAAAGAATATATATAGAAAAGCACTTTTAGAAGATAATACATTAGTCTGGTAAAGCATTAGTCTACTAACGAGGAGGAAGATGGGTGGCTGGCATCCTGGAAGATTATTTAAATGCCATGGTGGAAAAATACAGGGCCTACTATGATGTGGAACGGGACAAGGTGGTAGGTGGAAGAAAACTGGCTATCTTTGCCCGGTCTAAAATCCGGAGTGAAAAGTATTTTATTACAAAGAGTATTCCCTTATACGGGTTTGAGAATTACCAGTACGGCCTGGTTGAGGCGGCGGAAAAAATTGTTGATGAGCCCGATGTGAACAGCTTTACCACATACCTTAAGTCCCTGGTCGATGAACTGGTAGAACCCCATGACGAGCACATGTCCAGTTGCCTGGACGGTATCCTGGTCACTACTGCCGGCTTTACACCGGCTGCCATCAGCACTGGGCAGAAGTTCAAGTACGGCCGGATGTTCAAATTTGGTTTTGCCGGTTGGTGCGATATCCGCCTGGTATTGGTGGACCTGGCTCAGGGCCGGGTCTTTACCAATAGAAGGGGCAGGGAAATTGAAAAATACTACAGGCCAAAGGATATCTGCAGTTCGTGCTACGGGAATTGAACTTCTACTTGTATATCAACAAAATTGTTGTTTATTTTATAACAATGCCCGGGAAAATCCCCCCTGGTTGAGTAGCTGGCTGCCACGGCAGAGCCGCTTGACAGTGGGGGATACTATTCCCGGGAACAGATTTCCACAAGGGGGTGGTGAAAAAACAGTCAGATACCACTGCTTGCCGGTCAAGAGGATAAAATATGGAAGGAGGCATTTCTGGTGGGAGCGTTAACATTGTTGCTCATTGGTCTTGCTTGTTTTGTAATTGCTTACAAGTTCTACGGTGACTTTTTGGATCATAAGGTAATGGGGATTAAACCCGATGCCCAGACACCGGCCCATGCCCTGTATGATGGTAATGAATATGTGCCCGCCCCTGCGCCGGTTCTCCTGGGGCACCACTTCGCTTCCATTGCCGGGGCCGGACCCATTACGGGGCCCATTGCTGCGGCCGCCTTCGGCTGGCTGCCGGTGGCCCTCTGGATTATCGGCGGCAGCATCTTCTTCGGCGGGGTCCATGACTATTCGGCTCTCCTGGCCTCAAGCCGGCACGAAGGAAAGTCCGTCGGTGAGATTGTCAAAAGAAATGTAGGCGATAAGGCCCAGGTCCTCTTCCTTCTTTTCTCCTGGTTGGCGCTGCTCCTGGTTGTGGCCGTCTTTACCATTCTCACCCGGGACGTCTTTGTAGCCATACCGGAAGTTGCCACTACTTCTATCCTCTTTATCGTTCTGGCTGTCATATTTGGTCTTGCCCTCTATCGGTTCAAGGTACCTCTGGGGATAGCAACCATTTTTGGAATTATCGGTCTTGTTGTTTGTATGTATCTCGGCTTTATCTATCCTATCGAAGCTGATGCCGTTACTTGGACCTATTTCCTGCTGGCCTATATCTTTGTTGCTGCTGTAGCTCCCGTCTGGATACTCCTGCAGCCCCGGGACTATTTGAACTCTTTCCTCCTGTACGCACTGCTGATCGGGGGTCTTTTGGGGATTATAGTTGGCAGGCCCAGTTTTGAACTGCCGGCCTTTACCAGCTTTGACGCCAGCGGCTATCTCTTCCCCATGCTCTTTGTCACCGTGGCCTGTGGTGCCATTTCGGGATTCCACTCCCTGGTTTCTTCGGGTACCACCTCAAAACAGCTGGACAATGAAAAGGATGCCCGGCTCATCGGCTACGGCGGCATGCTCATTGAAGGACTGTTGGCCCTCATCGCCCTGTCTACGGCGGCTGTCTTGACTTCTGAAGGGTATGCGACTACCCTGGCCGAGATGGGTGGGCCCACAGGACTGTTCTCCCATGGTATCGGGATCTTCCTGTCCTACCTGGGCATCCCCATGAGCTTTGGGGTTGTCTTTGGCGGTTTGGCCCTCAATGCCTTCTGCCTCACCTCCCTGGACACGGCCACCCGTCTTGCTCGCTATGCCTTTGAGGAGTTCTTTGAGGACCGGGTGCCCTTCCTGACCAACAAGTATATTGCCACCCTTGTTGGCTTGGTTTTGGCCGGCTCCCTGGCCCTGTCGGGGAACTGGGCGGCCATCTGGCCCATCTTTGGTTCGGCCAACCAGCTTCTGGCCGGTCTGGCTTTGCTGGCGGTCAGTGTGTGGCTCATGCGCCAGGGCCGGGAATACAGGCCTACTTTCTTCCCCATGATCTTTATGCTCATCGTTACCCTGACAGCCCTTGCTTTCCTGATCCGGAACAACCTGGCGGCCCAAAACTACGTCCTCGGTATCCCTGGCATCCTCCTCTTTGTCCTGGCCATCTTCCTGGTTATTGAGACCTACAACGTTATGAAAAATACCCAAAAAGGCGATATAAAGGCCTAGCATAGCGGGGAAAAACAGAGGGTCAACCCCGGCAAGAGGGGCTGACCCTCTTATTGTTTTAAAAAAGATACCTTAGCCTGCTGTTTCCTCTGGCAATGGATTTTTCAGGGTATTGGGAAGGGCTATCCCTCCCTGGGGGCGGCATGCTTTTCCAGGGCTTTGTAGAGCTCGTCCCGCTCCGGTGCTGTCAGGGTTCTCCTCTCCCCGTTCTTCAGGACCAGGAAGAACTCGGGCCGGGAGAGGGTGCGGCCGATGATGCGGGCGGGGATACCGGCCTGGGCCAGGGCGGCCATGACCTGGCTTTTGGGCGGGGCGGTGATCAGCAGGGCGCCGCTGGAGATTAGACCCAGGGGGTCAATGTCCAGGTACCGGCACAGGGCCCGGGTTTCCGGTGCCACGGGAATGGCCTCCTCCCAGACTTCCAGGCCTACACCTGAAGCGGTGGCCAGCTCCACCAGGGCTCCCCGGACCCCGCCCTCGGTAGCATCATGCATGGCGGTAGCTCCCGCCCTGGCGGCAATGGTACCCTCCGGAATTACGCTGAGCTGTTCCCCCAGGGCCTGGGCCCCCGCTAGGATTTCCGGGGACAGGTGGCCGGCGAGGAGGGGAGCGAGCTCCCCGGCCAGGATGGCCGTTCCTTCCAGGCCGGCGCTTTTGGTGAGGATAATGTCATCCCCCGGCCGGGCCCCGGAACTGGTCACCAGGTTTTCCCTGGTCACCTTGCCCACGGCCGTTGCACTTACAACCACCTGGTTTACCACCGGGGTGATTTCCGTATGCCCCCCCAGGACGGCCACATTGATCTCGGCAGCCGTGTGGTGTATTTCCTGGATCAGGGGAGCCAGGACATCCTCGCCGGTCCCCTGGGGCAGGAGGAGGGTAAAGAGGATGCCCACCGGTTCGGCGCCGGTGGCGGCCACGTCGTTGCAGGAAACATGGACGGCCAGCCTGCCCAGGCCGGCCGTGGCGCCGGTTATAGGGTCCGTGGAAAGGACCAGCAATTCTTCACCCAGATCCAGGACGGCACAGTCTTCCCCAAACTTTGGTCCCACCAGGACCTCCTTGCGCCTGGCCCCGGTAAAGGGGAGGATGGTCTTTTGGAGTATTTCCGGCGGTATCTTCCCGGTCTTCATGGCGGCACACTTCCTTTCCCGTAACTCGGACACAGAAGGGCTGCAAAAGGGAAATGCTCATTGCCCCTGCCTGCTCTTCTTTAATTATAACGGGAACTCAGTCCCTGGCAAATATTGTGGGAAAAGAAAAACTGCCCCAGAAGTTAATTCTGGGGCAGTTTTCCCTTATTCAGAGCGGGGACAGGGCTGGCGGTGCCTCTCTGTCATCATTTCATGCATGTCCTGGACCAGGGAATACATCTCCCGGATCATGGAGAATTGTTCCCACATCATCCAGCGGGGATCCATGGAGGGACCCCAATTCCAGGGCGGGCAGGTACCCCAGGGGGGCGGGCACGTACCCCAGGGAGAACCGCCCCAGGGCTGTTCTCCGCCCCAGGGGGAACCACCCCAGGGAGAGCTGCCTTCCCAGGGAGGCCAATTGCCCCAGGGCTGTTCTCCGCCCCAGGGGGAGGGTGTGTTAGCAAAATCGGCCATGGTCTCTTCCTCCTTTCCCAAACTGCGACTCCATTTCCCTTTATACTATGTTGTGGGCTGGGAAAGGGTTCGACGGGGAAGAACGAGGGAAAAAGAAGGCCTGGGTGAACAATTCCCTAGAGGATGGGAAGGAGAAGGACCAGATCCGAAGGTATGAGGTGGAAGCCTGCAGCCTGGACATCGGCCTGGGAGCGGAGGCTGTTGGGGCGATAGCCGGGGGGAACCTCTACGAAGGTAACCTGGCAGAAGCCGGTATAACCCTTGTTTGGTGGTACCCTGCTAAAGATATAGAATTGGCCTTCCACGGGGAGGGGGGTGCCCTCTGGATCAAAGCCTGTTACAGGGATATAGAGGGGGGCGGCGCCCACTGCTTCCGGAGGGAGGGAGAATTCGCCCAGGTCCAGGGCAAAAAGGTTGACGCCCCGGTACCAGCCCGGCAGGACCCGCTGGGAAAAGGGGTTGTTGTAGAGGAACTGGTAGGAGGAGGCTGTCGGCCGAACTTTCCAATTAGCCACCATTTTTATCACCTCCAGGGTGGGGCACAGCCTTACTGGGGGAAGTGCCATTTGAGGGGTCCGGTGGCTGCCCCCCTGGTTGCGGCATCTTCCTTTTTCCCTTCCTCTTCCGGCACCGGGGCCGGCTCCGGCTCCTGCCTTGCCGGAGGGGCAGGGTCTTCCTTTGGGCTTGGGGGGACTGCACCCGGCTCTGCTTTCTGTGCTGCCTTATCTCCTCCCGGGGCTTCTCCTGGGGTGGCAGCATCCCCGGTGGTTTCCATTTGGGCCGGGGCTTTCTCCCTGCCGGACCCGGGCCTTCGCCACCGGTAGGGCCAGGGAGGATTAATAAACCAGTCCCCTACGGGTAAGGGGCGGGGGTATCCCGGTGGTACTCGCCAGTACAAGAGCTTCACCCCCTTTTTCAAGGGCAGGTTTTCCTGCTTTTTATTTTATGTGACCGGCCTTTATCCCGTGCTGTGCCCGGTACCTTTTGTAACACATCTGCCAGTCCTCGCATACTATAAATTAGCTTTGCGGAACCTGGATTTACTTCCAGGCGGAGGTTGAGAAAGGGGGATTACCATGGCCGATTATGCTGGCGGCAAGAATAACAAAACCTTCCTGGTGTTCCTGATTCTGATCCTGCTTCTTCTGGGAGATTGGTTCTAATTTTGCAGCCCGTCGCCAAAACAGAATAAATTAACCGGGTCGCTTATCCATCCGTGAGGGCCGTGGGAAACGGCCCTTTACTCATTTTCCCTGGGCTCCTGTCCCTGGTCGGCCGGGGGTACCTCCCCTTCAGGCTCTATTTTGGCTGGTTCCAGTTGCTTTTCCCCGGTGCTTTTTTCTTCGAGGAGGTTGACCAGGGCCAAGAGGCCGGCGGGGTTTAACTTCTTTCCTCCCTTGGCTTCCAGCATGGCCATAAGGGTAGGGAGCAGGGACTGGGAACCGGTGGAACCGCTCTCCCCGGCCTCCTTCTTTGCCAAACCCTGGGCCAGGGAGGAAAGGGCCTCCAAGCCCTGGGGAGCACTGTTACCCCCCTTGCTTAAGAAACTTACAATTCCCAGGAGGTTGAAGAGGCTCAAAAAGCCGAGGAGCTCGGCGGGATTGAGCTTTTCCCCCTGGCGCTGTAAAAGGTTTACCACCGCATCCATAAAATCCGGCCGGTCGGGTGGGGAACTTCCCTGTTGCTCGGCCACCTGGATCACATCCTTTCGCTGGGGGCATTCTTTTCCTGTCCTTAGAAAAAATCGGGATATCCGGCCTGATTTATGCCACCGGCCAGGCGGGAAATCTCCTCCCGTAAAAGTTGCCGGGAAAGCTGGATGGCTTCATTGACGGCTGCCAGCACTGCCTCTTCCAGGGGAGCCTGATTCTTGGGATAGAGGGCCTGGGGGTCGAGGAAAACGGCCGTTATCTCCTGGTGGCCGTTGGCCGTAACCTTCACCAAACCATCGGCGGCAGTGGCGGTAACCCTTTTTTCCTTTAAGGCGGTTTGGACCAGGTCCAATTCAGATCGAAGCCTTTCCACAAAATTGTCCATTATAACACCTCCTCGGTTTACTTATATTCACCTCCTCCCAGATACTTGCCTGGGTGCGAAAAAAACCCCGTTCCTTGTGGAAACAGGGTTTTTCTCCCTCGCTCTTTTCCTTTGGCCGTCAACCTGGCCTTCATTCTTCACTCAAGAGGCGGATGAGGCTGGCTACCGCCTGGGCGTCGGGCTTTTCCTTGCTACTTGTTTCTGCCGGCCGTCCCAGGACTTCCAGGATGCTGATAAAGCCGTCAATGGTTTTTTGACCCTGGGGGGTAAGGAAGGGCTTAATGGCGAGGATCAGGGACAGATCCCTGGAATCAAAGGGGATGTTGTTCATACTCTCTCCTCCTTTTTCGGCTTTGCTGGCCATCCCGCTAGTTTATCCTTTCCTGGCCCAGGAGCCGGATCAGGTTTACCAGGGCTTCCGGATCATAACCTTCTCCCTCTTCTGCTCCAAAAACACGGACAAAGGTGGTCATGATGGCAACGAGTTCCTGCCCCCTGGGGCTCAGGAAGGGCTTTAGGGCCTCCAGGACAGAGATGTCCCTGGGCTCAAGGGGTATCCCCTTCATCTGCTTCCCCCCCTTGCATGTCTTTATCCCCGGTCCCTTCTTCCTCCCCTTCAACCAACTCTTCCGGCTCCAGTACCTGGGGCAGTTTCGGCTCGGGGGGCTGGGGGGGAGGAGGGGAGGCCATGTTCTTAGCCAGGTTCAGTAGGGTGAGGACAGGCACGGGATCCAGGGCAGCCCCCTGGGCCTTGAGACCGGGATTAATCAGGATCAGGATTATATCCAGCAGCCGTTGAGCCTTGGTACTCATATAGGGTTTGACGGCGAGGAAAAGGGTGACATCCTTGGTTTCCAATTGGGGCATTGGCACCGTTTTTCCCTCCCTTGCCAATAATAATCCCCTGGCCAGGGCCAGGTCAGGGCGGGCCCTGGCCTGTGCCTTAACCTTCTTTGTTATGGTATGTGTCAAAGCTTTCCCTTGTTACCCGGGGGAAGAGGGCATCGGCAAGGGCGGCCAGGGTGCCGTCGGCGGCCAGGAGCAGGATCAGGATCAGAAAGAGGGTAAAGGGGTTCACCCTGGAGCAGCCTTCTTGTTGAGAGCTCATTCTTTATCCTCCTTTCCCGTGACCAGGCTAACCCCCAGCTGGTCGAGGACGTGGTTAATCTGGTTAATAATTGTGTATTTCTCGGAGCCGGCAAAAAGGAGGCCGACGGCGTTGTTTTCCCCATCGAGGACCAGGGAGCCGCTGTCCCCCCCGGCACTCTGCAGATCGGCCACTGCCTGGTCGGTAAAAATGGCATAGGTGTCGGGGGCCATCTGCACCCGCAGGGTGGCGGCAATATACTTAACCTCACCCCGGGTGAGGCCCGTGGTCCGGCCGCTTTTCTGGACCTTCAGGCCCGGCTTCATTGCTGCCACACCATTGACGTAACCGACCTCCACAATTTCCGGGCTGACCAGCCGGGGGGAGAGGGGTTTGGCGACGGCGCAGTCCACCAAATTGCCCCTTGCTTCTGCCTTTAAGAACTGGACCTGGTAATCCGGCCGCACCACGCGCAAAATCCGGTTTTCAATCCTTTCCGCCAGATGAGCAACCCTGCAGTCAGGGGTGCGAAGTTCCGCGTTGATGGGAACGAAGCGGTGGAGGACGGCGATGGCATCATCCTGGCTGCCGCCATCGTAGGGCCCCGGCTGGAGAATCATGTCTCCCAGGGCCGCCCTCCCGTCCTGGCCGTTGGTGGAATTGGCCAGGACGTGGTTGTTGGATAGAATCAGCACTTCTCCAGTTTCGTTGTCCCTGACCAGGGCACCGAAGGTACCGGCGGTAATCTGCTGGTGTCCGATGCTAATCCCGGGTTTGGCCGGCCGCCACTTTCCCGTTCGTTCTGTCAGGAATTTGACCTCGCCGATTACCACAACATCGGTCGGTACCATATCTATGGTACGGGGGATGGTATCGTTGGGCTCCAGGTCCCGGTGGTGCTCTTTGCGGGAAACAAAGACAACCACCGAAAGGTCCCCGGTTTTTTCATTGTCCCTTTCCTTATAGCCGAGGCCAACCCCCACCACATTGCGCAAGGGAAAGAGGCGGTTCTTTGCCTTCTTGAGGATCCTACGCAATTTTTCCATCGGTTTACCTCCCTTCCGCGAACCTCAGTACACTATATTCAGGGAGAGCTGAAGATGTAATTGACACGGATGAAATGTCCCTGCATGGAAGGGCAGGTTCCGGGGAAATCTAAGATGGAACAAATTGCTGGCAGCGATAGGACAATTTGCCTCAAGGGAGGTGGGAAAAATGGATGGGGAAAAGCCCCGGGGTAGTAACCAGCGGCTCCGCCTGGCTTTGGCAGCCGCCCTGGTAGTGCTGGTCCTGGCCGTGGGGGTCTATACCCGGCTGCAGGAGGGGCCCTACGGCGGCTGGGAAGCGGAAACCGCCTATGCCCCCCAGGTGGGGGAACCGAACTACGATGACATCTGGCTCCTGGCCCGCATGGTGGCCTCGGAAGCCCGGGGGGAACCCTACGAGGGCCAGGTGGCCGTTGCCGCTGTGATTGTCAACCGGGTCCGGAATCCCCGCTTTCCGGGGACGGTGGCGGGGGTGCTCTTTGAACCCTGGGCCTTTGAGCCGGTGCTGAACGGGACCTTTTGGAGCGCCCACGTCACCGAGGAGCATATCCGGGCGGCCGAGCAGGCCCTCAACGGCTGGGATCCCTCCTATGGCTCCCTTTTCTTCTGGAACCCGGGGACGGCTACCAGTCCCTGGATCTGGACCAGGCGGATAATCACCCGGATTGGGGGACATGTCTTTGGACTGTAGGGTAAGGAGGTGGAAGTGGTGAATGTACGAAGGTATGTCGCCCTGGGCTTGACCCTGCTCCTTTTGGTGGGCGGCGGCTGGTGGCTCTGGCAGAACCAGAGGCGGGCCCGGGCCACGGAATACGCCCTGGAAGCCAGCTACCAGCGGGCCTTTTTTGACCTGATGAAAAATATGGAAGACTTAAACACCCTCCTGGGCAAGAGCCTGGCCTCCGGTTCCAGCGGGCAGAGGATTATGTTTTTGACCAGTGTCTGGCACGAGGCGGAAAATGCCCGGTCGAATCTGGGCAACATGCCCGTGGGGATGGTCAATATGATGCGCAGCCAGCAGTATTTGGCCCAGCTGGGCGACTACTGCTATATCCTGGCGGAAAAACAGGCCCGGGGCCTGGAACTGGAGGCCGAGGAGTGGCAGCAGCTGGCCCAGCTCCACGAACAGACCAGGGAAATTTACGCGGGCTTGCGGGAGATTATGTCGGGGATGGGGGAAAAGGGCTTCCAGTGGCGCTCCTTTGCCTCTTTGCAGCGGAACAAAAAGCTCACTCCCCAGGCCCAGAGCATTGCCGACGGCTTCGGCAAGCTCGATGAGAGGCTGCGGGATCAGGCCCCTACCCTGACCTACGACGGCCCCTTCTCGGATCATGTTGAAGAGCAGGAGCCCAAGGGGCTGACGGGGGAAAGGATCAGCGAAGCGGAAGCCCGGGAAATTGCCCTCGATTTCCTGGGCCTTGCGGGGGAGGCGGGCTATAAAATAGGGGAGGTTGGCAAGACCCGGGGCCGGATACCTGCCTACAGCATAACCATAGAGAGGGAAGGGGAGGACAGGGGCAAATTCGCCATCGATGTGTCCCAGCAGGGGGGCCATGTAGTCTGGATGCTCAACTCCCGCCTTCCCCGGGAGAGCAATATCTCCCTTACCGAGGCCCTGGCCAGGGCAGAAGCCTTTTTGGCGGAACGGGGCCTGGCAAAGATGGTGCCAACGGGAACCATAAGGGAAGGCAACCGGCTGTCGGTGAGCTTTGCGGCCCAGGAGGATGGGATCATTATCTATCCGGATCTGGTTAAGGTGACCGTTGCCTTAGACGACGGGGAAATAATTGCCTACGACGCCCTGGGCTTTTTGATGGCCCACCACCAACGGGATTTGCCTGAACCCAAGCTGACCCCCGAAGAAGCTGAAAAGAAGGTTGCCCGTCAGATGGAGGTCCAGAGGACCCGCCTGGCCGTCATTCCCATGAGCAACCTGGAGGAAAAATTGTGCTATGAGGTCAGGGGGAAGGTGAACGGGGACAGCTACCTGGTCTATATCAATGCGGTGACGGGGGATGAAGAAAAGATCCTTCAGCTGGTGGAGACCGAGGCCGGGACCCGAACCATGTGAGGCTGGTTGGGCCTGCGCCACCGACATAGATTAAGGTGCCGCCTCTGGTTACCCTCCCAGAGGCGGCACCTTTGGATTTTCCCAGCCGGCGGCGGGTTCTAGGCTGGCGATTGGGCCCTCCGGATCAGCTCCTTGATTTTCGGCAGAGCCTCAGCTGTCACCTGGGCCCCCCGCTCAATGGCGGCCGGTATTTTGTCCAGGGCCAAAAGATTCATGTTGTAGATTTGGGGATACAGGACGTAATGGGCGGCCCCGGCCAGCTGCAGATCCGTTATGGTCTGGCCCATTATGTCCGTGGTTTGGATCATTACCTCCAGGAAGTTGCCGATTCGGTCATCCCGCTGGCTGGCAAACTCCAAATCTACGGCAAGGACCACCCGGCTGCCCCAGGCCTTGACGATGGCCGCCGGCACATTGTTCTTCAGCCCCCCGTCCACCAGCATCCTTTTCCCCACCTGTTTGGGGAAAAAGATGCCGGGAATGGCGGTGCTGGCCCTGAGGGCCACTCCCAAAGGCTGATCGGTCAAGAAAACCCTTCCGGGAAGGTGGGGGGCCAGCCTTTCCCTGGTTGCGGGGGAACAGAAGATTACCTCGGCGCCGCTGTTGAGGTCCGTTGCCACCACGGCCAGGGGCAGCGGCAGCTGGTGGAAATAAAGGTTGCGGGTGACCTTGAGGAGGAGTCTTTCCAGCTTCTCTCCCTTAAGCAGCCCCAGGGGGAGATGGGGAATCCAGTGGGGGCTGAAGGTGGTATCCAGGGGCAAAAATCCCGTCAACCCCAGGAGCAATAAAAAGCCCCGTCCCAGGGCCGGATCCCACAGGTCCCCCGGGGTCACCCCGGCAAGGAGGGAGGCTATTTTATCCGGGCTGTAGCCGGCGGCAAAAAGGCCGGCGACGACACTGCCGGCACTGGTGCCGGCCAGGAAACCGGGCACAATGCCCTCCGCCTGGAGAACCTTGAGGACCCCTATATGGGCTGCCCCCCGCAGTCCCCCGCCGCCCAGGGCCAGGCCCACCAGGGAGCTTTTTTCTTTTCTCAGTGGGGAGATGTCCATAGCTTTCCACCCCGCAAAGTCGTTACTTTCCTTCTTATCTGCTGCTACCTTATTGTACGGCGGAGCTGGGTGGGAAGTGCGGCGCCGGGCTGAAGAAGATTTCCCGGGGTCAGGGGAGGAAATTCCCGGCTACTGTGGAAATGAATAATAATATCAACCCCAGACCGAGGACGGCTGGGGGTGAAAACCTTGCCCCTGGGAGGGAATTTTAGTATAATTGCGGTAAATAGGGAAAAATATGGTGAAAGGGACGAGTAGCCGGTGCCAGCCGGTTTCAGAGAGTTAGTGGTTGGTGGAAACTAACCCGGACCGCCGGTGAATCCCCCCTGGAGTAGTCGTGTCCTCTAGCCTCCAGTGGCCGGGGCCGACCGGGCTTGCCCGTTACAGCACCAGGAGAGAACCCCAGAGCGGACCTTTGGATGGGGTTAAGCAGGGTGGCAGCGCGGGAACCCCTCGTCCCTGACGGGCGGGGGGTTATATTTGTGAGGGTATTTGAAAAAGGAGGGGAAGCTATGCTGGACCTGAGGTTTGTACGGAACAACCCGGAGATTGTCGAGGAGGCTCTGCAGAAGCGGGGGGTAGATCTTACCCTGGCAGAGTTTCAGGAGGTTGACGCTAAGAGAAGAGAGCTTATCCAGGAAGTGGAACAGCTGAAAAGCCAGCGGAACAAGGTATCCCAGGAGGTGGCGGCCAAAAAGAAGGCGGGGGAAGATGCCGGGGAGATCATAGCCGAGATGAAGGCCGTCTCCCAGAAGATCAAGGAGCTGGACGATGAGGTGCGGGAACTCGAGGAGCGCCTCCAGGAGATCCTCCTGGGCATCCCCAACATACCCCACGAGAGCGTGCCTGTGGGCCAGGACGAAGCCGACAACCTGGAGGTCCGCACCTGGGGTGAGCCGACCCAGTTTAGCTTTACCCCAAAACCCCACTGGGAAATCGGCGAGGACCTGGATATCTTGAGCTTTGCCCAGGGGGCCAAGATTACCGGGGCCCGCTTTACCGTCTACCGGGGCCTGGGGGCCCGGCTGGAACGGGCCGTCATCAACTTTATGCTGGACCTCCACACCCGGGAGCACGGTTATAAGGAAATCTTCCCTCCCTTTATCGTCAACAAGGACAGCATGATCGGAACGGGCCAGCTGCCCAAATTTGCCGAGGATATGTTCAAGCTGGAAGGCCTGGACTATTACCTGATCCCCACGGCCGAGGTTCCCGTGACCAACCTCCACCGGGAGGAAATCCTTGCCGGGGATGAGCTCCCCATCTACTATGTGGCCTACAGCGGCTGCTTCCGGGCCGAGGCGGGGGCTGCCGGCCGGGATACCCGGGGCCTTATCCGTCAGCACCAGTTCAATAAGGTTGAGCTGGTTAAATTCACCCGGCCCGAGGATTCCTATACCGAACTGGAGAAGCTGACCAATGATGCCGAAAGGGTGCTGCAGCTCCTGGAGCTCCCCTACCGGGTGGTAACCCTCTGCACCGGCGATCTGGGCTTCAGTTCCGCCAAGACCTATGACATTGAGGTCTGGCTTCCCAGCTACCAGGCCTACAGGGAGATTTCCTCCTGCAGCAACTTTGAAGATTTCCAGGCCCGCCGGGCCCAGATCCGCTACCGGCCCCATCCCAAGGCCAAGGCCGAATATGTCCATACCCTCAACGGTTCCGGCCTGGCCGTGGGCCGCACCGTGGCCGCGATTCTGGAAAACTACCAGCAGGAAGACGGCACCGTGGCCGTGCCCAAGGTACTGCAGCCCTATATGGGAGGGGTAGAGGTAATCGGCAAAGAATGATATACTTGATGATAGAGGTTTTTTGGCCCAGATTGGAGCCAGCTTGGACCGGAGGCGGGAAAGCCTCCGGTTTTCCACTCCTGCCCCTGGCAGGATTTGTTCCCCTCCCAAGGGGAGGAGCTTTGCTCCCGGGGGCAGAATATAGACGGGGATTGTGCTTTAATGCAATATTTGCTGCAATTTTTACTTGCTAGAGGTGGTGCTTGTGCGTGAAGGATAAAGGGGCCGACCTTGCCCGGCCGGCTGCTGCAGGCGTGGTAGTAAGGGGCCTTCTCGGCAGCCTGCGGCTCCGGCAGTGGACAAAAAACTTACTGGTCTTTGCCGGCCTCTTCTTTGCCGGCCGCCTGACCGACCGGACCCTGTGGCTCCCAGCCGCCCTGGCCTTTGGCGCCTTCTGCCTGCTGGCCAGTGCTATCTATCTCCTCAATGATCTCCGGGACCGGGAGGAGGACCGGCTCCACCCCAGGAAATGCCACCGGCCCATTGCTGCTGGGCTAGTACCACCGCCCGTCGCCCTGGCGGCCGCCGGGTTTTTGAGCCTGGCGGGTTTGTTTTTGGCCTTTGCCGCAGGTCCAAGGGTAGGCTATCTGGGGGCCGGCTACCTGGCCTTAAACCTGGCCTATATTATCAAGGTGAAGGACGTTGCCCTGCTGGATATATTTTCTGTGGCTATGGGCTTTGTCCTCAGGGCCGTGACGGGCGTGGTGGCCGTGGGGGTCGAGCTTTCCCCCTGGTTTGTCCTCTGCACCGTCCTCCTCTCCCTCCTTTTGGTCCTGGGCAAGAGGCGCCACGAATTGGTTTCCCTGGCCGAGGATGCGACGGCCCACCGGAAGGTTTTGGGACGCTATTCCCGGCTTTTCCTGGACCAGATGATCAGCATCATCGCCACGGCCACCCTGGTCTCCTATTCCCTCTACACCTTTTTCTCCGAAGCCGGCCGCCACCACAGTTTAATGTGGACCATACCGCCGGTTCTCTACGGCCTCTTTCGCTATCTGTACCTGGTTTACGAAGAGGGCCAGGGTGGCGAGCCCGAGGAGCTCCTGCTCCGCGATCCGGGAATTTTGGGCAGTGTTCTCCTTTGGGTTCTGAGTATATTGGTGATATTATATTTCTTGTAGGCGAAGTCATATTTGGAAGATGGTGATATTATGGAAAAATCTGTAGTGGCAGCGGTATTTACCCGCCCCCAACGGGTATTGGAAGACTACAGGCGGGTGATGGAACTGGCCGGCTACCGGGAATACCTGGACCCGGAGCAGGATCTGATCTTGAAATTGAACCTGTCCTGGACCAAATACTTTCCCGCCTGCTCTACCCAGCCCTGGCAGCTGGAAGGGGTCGTCAAAACCCTCACCGAGGACGGCTTTATCCCCGACCGTCTGTTTCCCGTGGAGAATAAAACGGTGGTCACCAATCCCCGTCTCGGTGCCGTCAACAACTGCTGGCTGCCGGTTTTGGAAAAATACGGCCTCGACTTTATTCCCCTTCCCGAGGTGGAATGGGTCCGCCATGACTTTAAGGCGCCCCTGTTGGTCTTGAACAAGATCTTCCCCGAAGGAATTGAAATTCCCAAAATGTACAAGGGCCGCTCCGTCCTTCACCTGCCGACCCTGAAGACCCACGGCCATTCCATCACCACCGGTGCCATCAAGAATGCCTTCGGGGGCCTCTTGAAGGAAGCAAGGCACTATGCCCACAAATACATGCACGGGACTTTGGTGGATCTTTTGCTGATGCAGCGGGAACTCCATCCCCAAACCTTTGCCGTCATGGACGGGACGGTGGCTGGGGACGGGGCAGGACCCAGGACCATGGTCCCCAAAGTCGCCAACATCCTCCTGGCCGGGGCCGACCCGGTGGCTCTGGATGCCGTGGCCGCCCGGGTCATGGGCTTCGATCCCCTGTCCATCCCCTACCTCAGGATGGCCACGGAGATGGGGCTGGGAACGGCCGATCCCGACCGGATCAGGGTAGTGGGGGACGATATCGGAAATGTAAACCTGGGCTTTCGCAGCAAGCGGAGCTTTGTCATCTGGGGGGATCAGATGCTGCGGAAGGGCCCCTTGCGCTTCCTGGAAAGGATTGCCCTCCACTCTCCCCTCATGGTCTGGGCCCCCCTGGCCTCCAACATCTACCACGACTGGCTGTGGTATCCCACCATCGGCCGGGCCCGGATCCGCAATTTCCAGCAGACCGATTGGGGTTCCCTCTTTGAATGGTATCGGGGTTGGTGAAGGTGGACAAAAAGAGCACAGCCCCGGAAGGGGCAAGTTCCAGGAAGCCCTGGCGGCAGTATAAAGGCTGGCTGCTCCTCTTTTTGGCCGTCGGGATCGCCCTAACGGCCGGCATCGCCCTGGTGGGGGACCTGAAGGAACTCCTTTTGGCCGGGGGGATGGACTACCGCTATCTGCCCCTGCTCCTTCTTTTGGCCCCCCTCAACTACTGCCTGCGCTATGTGAAGTGGCGCTATTTCCTGGGAAAACTGGGGGTCTTTATCCCCGAAAGGGAGAATTTGATCATCTTCGTGGCGGGCCTCAGCATGACCCTCACACCGGGAAAGGCCGGTGAACTCTTAAAATGCTACCTCCTCAAGGAGGGCTGGAATATTCCCGTGACCACCACCGCCCCCGTGGTGGTGGCAGAGCGCCTCACCGACGGGATCAGCATGATCCTTTTGGCCTCCCTGGGGGCCGTATATTACCGCTATGGAATAGCCGTTTTGGCGGCAACTGCCGGGGCTGTCGGCCTTTTCGTCCTCTTGATGCAGAAACCACGGCTTACCCTGGGCCTTCTCCAGGGGCTGGAAAGGCTTCCCCTGGTCGGGCGGCTGGCCCGGCCCCTGGCCAGAATCCAGGCCTGCTTCCACCAGCTCCTCGAGCCACAATCCCTCCTCTTTGCCGTTCTTTTGGGCCTGGTTTCCTGGGGCTTTGAAGGGCTGATCTTGTACCTGGGGGTATTGGCCCTGGGCGCCCGCCTGCCCCTCCTCCAGGCCCTGTTCGTGGTCTCCTTTTCCGCCATCGTCGGGGCCCTCTCCTTTTTGCCCGGCGGCCTGGTGGCCGTGGAAGGGACCATTCTGGGCCTTTTATACCTGGCCGGCTTGAGCCCTGCTGTGGCCGGGGCAGCCACCATCATAACCCGTTTTTCCACCCTGTGGCTGGGAGTGGCCCTGGGGGTTGTAGGGCTTTTCCTTGCGGAACGGGCAGTATACGGGAGTGGAGCAAAAGAGAAATAGCAGCCCGGGCGGGGGATCCTCCCCTGCCCGGTTCAGATACGGGAGGAAAGATTATGTCGGACAGGAGAAACAATACCGGCACAGGCTGGTCCTGGGGTCTTTTGGTTTTGCTGGTACTTTTGGCAACAGGGGTCTGGCTTTACACCTATCGGGCTACCTTTTTGGCCATCCCCTATAATGACTCCATGGATTATGCCAGTATGGGAAGGAACATCGCCCGGGGGCAGGGCATCACCTCGGCCTACATGACCCCCCTGGGCCTCAGCATCCACCCCTTCCCCCAGCCCAACCTCTGGCGGGCCCCCCTCTGGCCCCTGATCCTGGGGCTGGCCCAGTCCTTTCTCCCCTCCACCGACCCGGTGGTGGCCGGTGTCACCGGCCTATTTTACCTGGGAGGGCTGGTTTTAACCTTTCTTCTGGCCCGACAGCTTTTTGGGACCGGGGTTGCCACGGCTTCGGCCCTGGCCTATATCTTCAGCGCCCAAAACCTCCATTATAGTTCCTCGGGGCTGACGGAACCCCTGGCCCTCTTTTTGCTGCTCCTCTGGTTCTATCTTTTGGTCCTGCCCGGCTGCCGCTCTCCCCGGGGAGACTACCTGGTCGGGGCCGCCGGCGGCCTCTTTTACCTGGCCCGCTACAATGCCCTGGTCTTTATGCCCCTGGTGGGCTTTTACTGGTGGTACCAGCGCCGGGAGGAGGGCTGGCGCCCCCTGGCCCGTTATCTGGCCGGCTTTATACTCCCGGTTAGCCCCTGGTTTATCCGCAACCTTTACCTCTTTGGCTCCCCCCTCTTTTCCCTGCAGCAGTATGAGATAGCCATGTTTAACTGGGTAAACCCGGCCTACACCCTCTATATGGTCCCCTCTCCCCCCGACGTCTTCGGCTTTATCCTGACCCACCCCCGGGTTCTTTTAAGCAAGATCAAGGGAGGGCTGCTGACCTTTGCCGGGGACTTCTTCACCCCCGACTTTTCCGGGGTGGCCCTTGCCCTCCTTGTCCTGGCCCTGGTCGCCTTTTTCCTACCCCTGGACCGGCGGGCCAAGGAGCTCTACCTTCTGGCGGCAGGCTGTTTTTTGGTGCAGCTGGGTGCCCTGGCGGTGATCCACTACATCCCCCGCCTCTTCTTCATTTTCCTGCCCTTCTATATCATTTTCGGCCTGGCTGCCTTAAAATGGCTCCTGGATAAAATCTGTGGCCACAGGCAGGCCCTGGCAGTTTTCCTTCTCCTTCTTTTGACCCTGCCCCTGGTGGGGGCCAATCTCCCCGACTGGGAGGAACCCAATGTCTATATCCGCCTGGCCGACCAGTTCGGGGAGCCCCTGGCCGATCTGGCCCGGCTGGTAGGGGAAGATGAAGTAGTTGTCTCCAACGACGGCCACCTGGTGGCCTGGTATTCCGACCGCCCGGCGGTAAAGCTGCCCATCCATCCCGACATGATCCGGGAGCTGGAAAAACATGCCCCCATTACCGCCATTTTCATCTCCCACCGGATCACCTGGAACACCCCGGAGATGGATGTGGCCTGGTGGGAAATCTTTAAGGAACCACCGGAAGAAATCCTTGATTTCAAGCTTTACCGGGTGTATGAGAACGGGACCCTGGTCTACCTCAAGGAGAAGGGGACCGTGGGCGCCTTGTATGTCAATATTCAGTGAAAATGTCACCTAAAACTAGTCTTCTTTATTCAGTAAAAATGTCACCCAGTGATATTTTTTTGAGGTAGAAGATGCATTATGGGGCATCCTCTACCAGACTAAATAATAGGGTATTGAGTTTTCCCTCATATGGCAGTATGATAAAGGTACCTATTGGTTAAACCCAAGCTCGGGTGGAACTGAACAGCTCATCCAGAATCTCTAGGATTTCGCTGTCAGTTTCCTCATAATAGAGCTTGGGTTTTTCCTTAAATCCTTTCCTCCAAGGGTGGTTAGCA
>FZPS01000034.1_pt93 | contig 25074 bp, 18 predicted proteins | sample 1817821 | NCBI WGS metagenome assembly FZPS01 (sample SAMEA104158645, study PRJEB21678) | metagenome | place: Germany | collected 2015-04-21 | reverse complement strand
GTATGCCAGGGGATCATTCACAGAAACTTATTCCAGTGGAATTGTCAAAGGTATAGCCGATGAGCCTGTATATACGGGCTGTATAGTGGGTTATGTCAACGATTCTTTGGCTATATCAAAGTCCTACTTTGATAAAACAAAATGTAATTTGGGTGTTGATGGCGGCGAAGATGCTGTTTCTATTATAGGAGATCCAGCTAAGACAAGTTTTGAAATGCAAACCCAAGAGACATTTGAAAATTGGGATTTTATTGAAACCTGGAAGATTTTTGAAAATACATATCCTTTCCTACAAATTTATACTAATTCACTGGTTAATGCTGAAGTGACTACGGAATCATTAGAAGGGTATGTGTATGATGGCTCTGTAAAAACGCCTCTGGTGACTTCAGTTAAACTCTTTGGAGAAATTTTGTCTTATGAAACAGAATATACAATTTCTTATAAAAACAATTTAAATGCAGGAATAGCTTTTATTTATGTATGTGGAGTCCAGCCATATTATGGATGTAAAGAAATTAATTATGAAATTACAAGGAAACCAATTGAATTGACTGTAGCTTCTATTGAAAACAAAGAGTATTCAGGTACTGCATTGAGGCCAAAGCTCTTGGTTTACAATGGAGATGTTTTGTTAGCTGATTCTGTGTATTCTGTGGAGTATAAAGATAATATTAATGCTGGAATTGCCTCCGTGACTGTGTCTATGAAAGGCAATTACAGCGGTTTATACACCACTACATTTAAGATTGATAAGAAAACTCCGATCATTATAACTCCCCCTAAAGCAAGCGATATTGTGTTGGGTAACACCCTCAAATCATCTGTCTTGAGTGGTGCTATTATGGATATAGAAGGTGAGTTTTTATGGAAAAATCCTGAGATAATTCCTGACTTGAATAATGATGGGTATGCCGCAGTTTTTGTGCCGACAGACTCGATGAATTACACTCACTCACTAGAAGTTATTGTCCCTCTAAAAGTTCTTGATATGGTGGATGTTCTAGTGCATTCGGAAACAGCTACATTGGATAGTATTGTAATCTTAAAAGGTTCAAATTATACTCTGCCAGATATTCCAGATAGCACAGGGTATAATTTCATAGGTTTTTTTATCAATGAAACGAATGTAGGGCATCCAGGAGATCAAATTTTGATCAATAAAAGTACAGTTATAAAAGCAAAATATGAAATAAAAACTTTTGTAATTTCTTTTATGAATGAAGGAATAGAACTAAAATCAAACGAAATATCATATGGAACACTACCTATTGCACCAGAAATTGTTTTGCCACCGAATACAGCACAGTTTTCTTACAACTTTTCTGGTTGGGATAAAGATCTAGTTCCAGTGACAGAATCGGTTGTCTATACAGCAATTATTGATAGTGTTTTGAATAAATATAGAGTGGTGTTTAAAAATGACAATGGAGTTACGCTAAATGATTCTATGTATGTATTTGGAACATTATCCTCGCAAATCATAAAACCTTTAAATCCAACAAGAGAAGCGACGGAAAAATACACATACATTTTTAAGGAATGGGGGCCAACTATAGCAGATGTCACAGAAAATATGGTTTATGTCGCCTCATTTGATAGTACCATACGGAACTATAACATAGTCTTTATGAATGGTTTTGATACTTTGCAATCGGAAAAAATCGATTACGGTGTAACACCCATATACACAGGAAATGCACCAACAAAGAAATCTTCGGCAACTCATAATTATGAATTTGTAGGATGGTCTCCAGAAATAGGCCCTACTACAAAAGATATAAATTATATTGCTGTATTTGATAGCTCTACTTTGCTAGGGATAAAAGACAATCCATTTGCTAGTTTTGGAGTCTCAGTAAAAGAGCATTCTAGATACATTCAAATTAATAATGCAAAAGTCGGCTCTTTGTACACCATCCTTGATGTACAAGGCTGTGTTGTCAAAAAAGGTCTAGTAGGCTCTTCGAGTTTCAATATTACGATACCCCAATCGGGACATTATTTAATTAAAATTGGAAGTCAGACTCGTAGGGTAAATATCAAATAAAGAGCACAGCGTCTCTCGTTTCACTTACAATGACGGGGGATGCGTGTTTGAAAATCGAGAGGATGTGGTGCAAAAAGTTCTACACTGAGCCTGTCGAAGTGCGTGCCAGAAAATGTAGTCCATCTCTAAATGCTAAAACCTTCCATCTTTGAATTAAAAAAGCCAGGCGTGTGTGAGACTTTATTATAAAAGAGCTTTCTTTTGTGTTTTAGAAGGTGTTTTTGTGAAAGAATATAATGAAGTGATTTAGTTTTATTTTGTTTGTTTTTTAAATGAGTTTGAGTTTTATTGCTAGATTTAGTTCATGCCCTTTTTGTTGTTGTTTTTGTGTTTTTTTACGCTTTCTTTTGCTGTGGAAGAGTCTTCGTTGGTGCATTTTAAAGGGGTTTTAAAAGATTCTTTGTTTGTGGATGATTTGTGTACTGTGGAATTGCTGGAGACGGGAGAAATTCAAGAGGTGCGTTGGGGAGATCCTTTTGAAATGATTTTGCCAAAGGATACTTTGTGGAATTTATGCGTTTATGCTTCTAAAAAAGAGAAGTGTTTTGAGCTTTTGTATTTGGGAGAGGAGAGCGTTTTTGCGGCCGAGATTACCGATAATTTGATGGTGACACACTACGATGATGATTCTGTAGAAAAAATTCCTGAGCCTATTTTTGAGCTTCAAGAAAATACAGATTTAGATATTGAAGATTTTTTGGAGTCCAAGTTAGAAAGCCATACAGAGTTAAAGAAAGTTTTGGTTCAAATTCGTCGAAAGCCTAAGCGAACGCTGGGGTCTTCTGTGGTGTCTGCAAAGTCTATTAAAAGAATGCCAGGCCTTGCAGAAGCAGATGTGATTCGAAGTATTCAAGCTTTGCCCGGAGTGGTGGCTAGTTCAGATTTTAGTACCAAAATATATGTTCGAGGTGGTGCTGCAGATCAAAATTTGTTTTTATTAGACAATGCGGTGGTGTATTCCCCGACTCATTTTTTTGGTTTGTTTAGTACTTTTTTGGTGGAAGCTATTGATGATGTGAAGTTTTATAAGAGTGGGTTTCCTGCACCCTATGGGAACCGTTTGAGTTCTGTTTTGGATATGCAGAGTCGAAAGGCTTCTTCAGAGAAAGAAGAGTATTTTGCTAAATCTAGTGTGAAAGTCAGTACTTTTGCTGCACAAGTGCATACTGAGGGGCACCGAGGGAAAGCTTTTTGGGTGTTGGCAGGTAGGAGTACTTATATTGGGCCTATGATCAGTTTGTTTAATAAGATAGGTTTAATGGATCTGGATTTAGATTATAAGTTTACAGATTTGCAGTCTTCTTTTGTGTACCAATTTAGTGACGATATGGAGTTTAAATGGAGTACATATTGGGGAGGAGATCATCTTGTTTTTGATCCGCTAGATGTGGCTTGGGGAAATCGAGTGATCCCTTTGAACTTTCGTTGGCGTTTTTCTGAAAACTTAGAGTATAATAATACCGTCTTTTTTTCACATTTTTACCAGACCATGGATTTGTTGGATTTATTATCACTTGGAAATGATATTAAAAGTTTTGCTGTGAAACAATGGCTCCATAATTATAAGCATGCAGGTCATGTTTTTACTTATGGTTTAGAAGTAGAGTACAATGAGGTTGATTTTTGGACTCATATGTTTGATACTAAAATCAAAGACACTCAAAAGTGGTTTCATTGGGTGGCTTATCTGACAGATGCTTATCAAGTGAATCCGAAATTCTCTATGCAATATGGTGTTCGTTCTAACTACCAATCTCTTTCTAAACATTGGGGCTTTGAGCCAAGACTCTCATTGGCTTATGAACTCAGTCCAAAGCAAAAAATAGAGTTTTATGCAGGTCGTTATTTTCAATATTTAAATTCTGTGATGTTTTCTGATCAAGAGAGTTTAAATGAGTTTTACTATCCTTCGGTGACTACTTCGCGTGGAAAACAATTAAAGCCAGCTTCTTCTTTTTTGTTTGCTGTAGGATTTCATCAAAAAAAGATTGGAGAATACTGGGAGGCTTCTGTGGAGGGATATTATAAAACGCAAAAGCATTTGAATACTTTTAACACAGAAACTGATAAAGAAAATGAAGAAGAGAAAGACTTTATATTGGCGGATTATTTTGGAAATGCAGAAGCTTATTCTATGGGGTATGAGCTGTCTTTGCAAAAGAATCAAGGGGTCTTTTTGATGGGTTTGAGCTTTTCACAAGCTTTGAGTGTTTTAAGGAATAATGATGATTCTACGGTGTATTTTCCAAATTGGCACCAGCCCTATGCACTTAAATTAGATTTAGGATTGAATTGGAAGGGAGATGAAGAATCGATTTGGAAACATAAAAAAGCGGGTCGATATTTAAGGTCTTCTTTGGTGTTAAAATATGCCTCGGGAATGCCCCTCACCCAAAAAATAGGCTATTACGAAGTGGATAATTTAGGCGTTTCTAGAAATGCAAATGATATTGTGGTGGTTTCAGGGAAAAGGAATGGAGGCAAGCAAAGTGATTATTTTAGATTGGATCTGAAAGTGATTGATATGGGGCGAGAAAACAAATGGAATTTTAGTTGGACTATTATTAATTTAACAGGACACGAAAACATGTTTTATGCTTATTATGATACCAGTCAAAACCCTCCGATTTATAATACGATTCCACAATTTCCTTTCTTACCTATAATGTTGAATTATGAATATTATTTCTAAAAAAAATGCAAATGGTATTGTTGCCGTTTTTAAGGAAAAAATCCTTGTGTTTTTCTTGTTTTTTTCTTTTCTTATGACGGCTTGCTTGCAAGGCCCTTGGGAATATTACCCAGAAAAAGAAGAGCCGTATAGGGGAGTTTACACAGTGGGGCACATAGTGGTGGGAGAAGCCCCGGTGCTTTGTTTTGCACCTCTTTTAGATTTAAAAGAAAGCAACGCATATCCCTTTGCTTTTTATGAAAGGGCTTCTGTTAAGGTCATGGGAGAATACGAAGATAAAGGTTTGTTGGATCTAGAATTAAAGGCAGAAGAGGACAATCCTAATTGTTTTTCTGCTCCAGAAGAGTACAGAGTCCTCTCGGCTACTCCTTATGAGTTAGAGGCTGTTTTTGAGTGGGATAGTGCCCAGGTGAAAACAAAATCGAAGTATTCTGCGGTGGCAAAGACACCCAATTTTTTTCAAATTAAAAACTTTTATGCTCCTATTGCTTTCAAGCAGCATATAGATGTTGCTGATTCTTTGAAACAAGGAGTGCCTGAGCTTCAGGGTTTTGAATACCCTTTGGATTTGGAGATTTACAAAATAGTGACAGATTATGACAAATCAGTGGGAGGGGTTTTAATGATACTTCAGTATAGTCCAAGTCTTGGAGGAGAATCAGTGAATAGTTCTATGAATCATTATTTGACTCAAATGTTAAGCTTAAAACCGGATTCCTTGGCTTTTCCGTTGTATTCTCCTTTTGATTCTTTAAGCCAAAGGTCTTATGTAGAAAATATTTCGATTGGAGCTTATAGTGCATTGGACACCCTCACCATCACTGCTGGAGAGCTCCCTTTTGGACCTGTCACACTTTATTTTTATGCGACTGATGAAGCTTATGCAGATTACAAAAGAACACTGGTGAATGGTGCAGATGACCCACGAATAAAACCCAAAACAAATATAAAAAATGGGATGGGTGTGTTTTCTGGAATGTTAAAGCTAAAATATGATATGTTTTTAAAAGGAGAACACCAAAGTTATTTTAAAATTGGTGTGGAGCAATGCGTGAATGCCGAGAAAAAAACAGCCTCTTGCCGTTTGCACATAGACTCCCTTTGTGCTGACACGCTCTATAGTGTAGCTGCTTGTGCAAGCTCTGCTATAAAAAAGACATTTTTAGAGGAACACTCGAATTGGGAGGAATATTTACCAAAATCTTTAAGTGAAAAAGAGAAAAACATAGCCTACCAAGAAGCTTTACAAACTTATTGCATTTCGAGTCACTATAAAAATACTAATTTAGTGAATTGCGATAGTTTAAAAGACGAGGCTTTGGATAAAAAAGAATGGAATGATGCCAAAGAACAACTTTGGATTTGGTGTTCAGATCGTTATTTTAATTTTAAGGAATTTCCACAATGTGGCAGTGCGATGGTGAGTCGATACCGTTTACAAAATCAATATTCTAGTGTCTTAAAAAAAGAAGTGCAACGATGGTGCTCAGAAAATCAAGAGGATTTACAATGTATTTATTTGAAAGAAAATTCCATTTAAAAATAGGCTATCCCATGAAAAAAATAAAGCAAAAGCTGTTCTTTTTCTTTTTGGCTGTTATAACGAGTGTGTCTGCCTCTGAAATTCGAGATTTAGAAAATCAAAAGCTGAGTTTAGAATATGAAATCAATAAATTAAACGAAAAAATAGAACAGGCTAATCGCTGGAAATCAGAAGATCAAAAACGATACCAAGATTTAGAAAAGCGTTACCAAAAAAACTTAAATAAAAGAAGCATAGAACTGGATTCATTGCAAGTGAAAATTCAAAAAATGGCAGAAAATTTAAAAGAAGAAGTGTCAAAACAAAACTCTTTTAAATTAAAAACAGCTAAAATTCAGAGTGAAAGGAATGCTGTGGCTAAAGTTTTAGAAAAGTTCACTCAAAAACTGATTTCACAAATAGAACAGAGTCTTCCATGGGAACGAGAAACTCGAATAGAAAGGGCTAGAGCCTTATTGAGAGACATTCAAAGTGAAAATGCAAGAGAAGAAGAAGCTTTTATTAGGTTAAAATCTCTAATCGAAGAAGAAATCCGATTTGGAGATGAAATCGTGATTATCCATACGCCTTTACAGAGAAATTCTGGAGATGTGATCAACGCCAGACTCCTAAGGATTGGGAATCAATGGATGGTTTATTCAGATGAAAACAACACGGTTTATGGTGCTTTAAAACGATCTCAAAAAAATGCGAAGATAAACTATGAATGGGTGGAAGATTTGAACTTGTCGGAACGAGAAGCTATAAAGTTGGCTATAGATGTAAAACAAGCAAGAAAAGCCCCTCAAATGGTGGTGCTTCCTCTTTCTTTGTCGATCCAGGAGGAACCATGAGCATCCATTTGAATAAAATGACAAGGGCTTTTTTATTCGCTTTAGTCTTTATAAGTGTGTCTTTTGCAAATAAAGTGGACCGAAATGCATTTTTACAAGATTCATTGAATCAAGTGAAAACTCAAAAACTTAAAAATGAAGTCGATGCTCTGATTCGAATACGCTTAGAAAAGGCAAACCAATTAGAAAAGCTAGAAGCGACCCATTGGAGAGCTAAATACCAAGAAAACTTACTCACCGAAGAATACCAATCTCAACTTAGAAATTTAGAGTCTCGTTATTCTAAGCTGTCCACTGATTTAGGGCGGCTTTCAGAGGAGTGGATTCAATCCAAAACAGCCACCGGAGTCTTTGAAGAAAGGGCGAGTGAAGCGGAATCGAGTTTAGAGGCCTTTCAAAAACAAATCTCTATTTTCATTCAAAAAAGTCTAGAAGAATTACCAGGTTCTTTTCCACTAAACTTAGAAAATCGTATGCTGCAATTGACTGCTTCAAAAAACGCTTTAGAGCAAAAAAGACCCAACTTTATTTTAGGGATAAGTGGCTTTTATGAAGAGCTTTTGCAAAGACACGCTTGGACTTACACTCAAAATTTAGAGCAACGCTATTCTATGATAGGCTTAAATCCAGATGTAAAAGTGAATCACTTGAGGCTAGGGACCGTTTTTTTGGCAGAGGTGGCCCTCGAAAATGAAGGAGTGCAAACCTTGATTAGAACGGGGGCATTGCAAGGGAAAATTTTTGAATGGAATCATCAATTGAGCGATCATTTAGAAAAAAACATTCGTCAAGCGCTTTCAAAAAGTCAAAGTGATAGTCTGGTTTGGATACCGATAGATGTTTTGCAAAACAAAAGTATCAAAGAACTTAGCGTAAAAGTAGAAGAAAAAAATCTAAAAACCGCTTTTATAGACTGGTTCAATAAAGGTGGGATTGTGATGTACCCATTGGCTTTGACAGCGTTATTAGCATTAGTGTTTTCTTTGGAACGATTTTTGGTTTTAACAAAAAAGGGGCGTTTGAGCAGGCGTTTTGACAAACGCTTAAAAACGATGTTGAAAGAGAAAAAAATAAATGAAGCTATGGATTTATGCCTTCGATATAACACCAGTCTTTCTATGGTTTTGTGGAGTGTGCTTCAACATGCTTTCGCCACACGAGAAACAGCAGAAAAAGCATTGCAAGAGGCTTTGCTTAGGGAGCAACCAAAATTAGAAAAGCGAATGGGCTTTATAGCCGCTCTTGGGACTATCGCTCCTTTGTTAGGATTGTTAGGGACAGTGACTGGGATTATCACATTGTTTACAGTGATTACAGAAGTAGGGACCAACGATGCTCGTGTGCTTGCAGGCGGGATTTCTGAAGCTCTGATCACTACGGAGACGGGACTTTTGATTGCCATTCCAGTGATGCTTTTGCATGGTTTTTTGAGTGAAAAAGTGGAGCAAGTCACGAGTGAACTTTATGTGCAGAGCATGTCTCTTTTGAATCAATTGTTTAAGGACTCTTAAAATGAGCAACACCGCGTATTTATTTATAGAATCTCTCCAAGGCACCTATGAAGCAGGGGGTGTTTTGATGCTTCCTATATTGATAACAGGAGCATTTGGCTTTTATTTTTTGTATGCAAGCTGGTGGAGGATTGGGGGTGATTATTTTAAAACAGATGTGGTGAAAAATGTAGAGGATTTAAGGATTTCCATAGAAAAAGAAGGTTTTACACAAGCAAAAAAGATACTCTCTAGTAAATCTGGGATAGTCGCGAGAGAGCTGTGTTATGCTTTGGATTTAGTGGGACTTTCGGCTGTAGAATTTCAGCAAAGCATTTTCTTAAGGCAAATGCAAAGCAGTCGATACCTTGAAAAAGGAACTCATGTGATTTCTATGATGGCGAGGGCTGCACCTTTGTTGGGGCTTTTAGGCACAGTGACAGGGATGGTCGCTACTTTTAATGTGATCACATTGTACGGGAATCAAAATCCAGTCTTAATGGCAGATGGCATATCAGAAGCATTGATCACCACACAAAGCGGTCTTTTAATTGCTTTTCCTTTAACTTTATTAAAACAACGCTTAGAAGAGAGAATTTTATTGATTCAAGAACAAATAGAATTAGGCGTCACTATCATTGCAAATTCAATGGCAGAGGAGTCTTGAATGGATTTTAATCTACCGCGTCGAAAAAGAAAAGAAATGGGCTTGGATATGGGGCCCCTAATGGACATTGTCTTTATTTTATTGATCTTTTTTGTGGTGACATCTTCTTTTATTCGAGAAACTGGGGTGGATGTGAGCAAACCAGAAGCACAAAGTGCAAGTCAATTAGAAAAAGAAAATATTTTAATCGCTATTACCAGAGAAGGTTCGATCCATATACACGAAAGACAAGTCGATATCAACTCCTTAAAAGATGTTTTAAAACAAATTTTATCCAAAACACCAGATCGAGAAGCAGTGATCATTGCAGACAAGGGGGCTGTCACCGGAGTTTTGGTAGAAGTGATCGATATTTGTAATTTAACAGGTGTAAAAAAGGTCTCTATTGCCGCTCAAACACAATAAATGCCTATGAAGTTTCTTAAACGACTACTAAAATCTTTATTATTGCTGTTTTTCGCCACTTTATCTAGTTTGATATTGGTGTTTTCGGTTAGTTTGGCTCATTTTTTTATAAAAGGTGAATTTTCTCATTTAAAAAAATACACAAAAACAGAGGTAAAAGTACAAAAACCAGAAGAAATACAAAAAGAAATAAAACCTCAAAAACCCCAACAAAAACCCAAGCGGCAGCCCTCCAAAAATCGAAGTCCCAAAAGTGGTCCTCGTTTTTCCATGGATTTAAGTACTATAGGAGCAACAGGAGGAGCAAGTATTAACGAAGAATTGATTACAGATATACGAACTGGAAATATGGGTAAAACAGAAGATGGTGTCGATGAAAAACCTTCTAGTCGCAGGCTCCCTTCATTTAATGCTCCGGCAGCTATTAGAGATGCAGAGCAAGACGCTATATTGAGGATTTCTTTTTGTGTAGACACACAAGGAAGTGTGTACGAAATAAAAATACTAGAGGAAAGTCCAACAGGAAAAGGCCTCGCAGAATCGGGAAAGCAAGCTTTAATGCAAATGCAATTCAATCCCGCTCAAAAAAATGGAAAAGCAGTTTCTTTTTGTGGTATGGAGCAAGCTTTTGAAGTCAAGTTTAGAGACTAAAATAATGGAGAGAGGTGTTTTTGTGCGATGGAATCACTGGATATTTATTTTGATTTTTTCAAGTCCACTTGTTTTTGCAAATCAAGGACCAGGTGTTTTATTAGATAGAGCCAATGCATTGTATCAACAATCTCGTTTCACTCAGGCCATTATTCTATACCAAAAAGCCTTGCTTAGGGGAGCCGACCCTGTCGCTGTTAGCTTCAATATTGGAAACAGTTATTATCAACTAGAAAAATACCCTGAATCTCTGGCTGCATTTAGAAAGTCTGTGGATTTTTCCAAAGGCTCTTTTGTGCCAGCGATTTTTAATTTAGCCTCAGTATATTTTAGACTAAAATTGTACCCAGAAAGCATTGCTGCATATCAACGAGGCTTAGACATAGAACCCAATCATTTTTCAGCATGGCTTTTTTTGGGAGAAGCTTATCATAAAATAGGCGACCCTGTTGGTGCACTGAGGGCATTCAATAAAGCATACGAACTAGATCCTTTGGATATAAGCGTCATCTATCAAGTTTCCGAAGCTCATATCGCCTTAGAAGAATTTGAAAAAGCAACGGACTTGGTCCGAAAAGCCTTTCATCAAATTCCAGAAGAAGTGGATTTTTTGATTTATCTCGGGGACATAGAACGCCTACAAAAAAATATGGATGCAGCCGCTAGTGCATACAGAGAAGCGCTCCATCTAAATCCAAATCAAGTCGATTTATTATACAAATTAGCCGATGTGTTGGCCGAAAACAAGCAGGAATATATGGCTATGGAAATCTTAAACGAAGCCTTGCAAATCGATAGCACCTATTCGGACGCCGCCATATTTTTAGGGAACTTAGCCTACGAACTTCGTTGGTGGGAGCGAGCCGAAGAAGCATACGAACAAGCCGCCAAATTAAAAAATCCAGAAGCCTTGTATGGACTTAAAAACCTAGCATACGAAGCCCAGCACTCCAAAAACACAAAAGAAGCACTTCGCCTCTTAAAAAAAACACTATTCTATTACCCACAAGACGCCTCTATCCAAGCCGAAATTTTAAATTGGAATGACTGATGTACGCTTTTCATTCTATTTCCACAAAACTCATGGGCACATTCAAAAGCAAAAACTTCAAACCAAAAAACATCTGAAATTCCAACATCATACACCTAAAAAGATTGAAGTCTCAGACACGCCTGGCTTTTTTAAAGCTGAAAGCTGACAGTGTTTACAGATAAACTACTTTTTTTGGACACGCATCGCACCATTATTGTGGCAATCCATACGAGATGAGCGGGTGATTTAGAAAGTTTAAAACTCGAAGTTGCAAGAGGGAAGTTTCTTAAGAAGTATATCTTTTTCTGGCACGCACTTCGACAGGCTCAGTGTAGCACACTTCGACAGGCTCAAGGTAACACTTTTTGCCCCATTTCAAGCCCACTTTTCACATCATTTTCATCTCCATTTTCAAACACGCTTTTTACTATATTTTGAACATGAAAAAACCACTCATTGTGATAGACGATGAAATTCCATTTGTTTTTGGAGTCTTAGAAGCTTTTTTTGAAGTCCATTATTTACCAGGTGCAAAAATCACAAACTCAGATTTAAAAAATGCACTTGCTTTACTTGTACGCACCAGAACCAGGTGCGATAAAACTTTATTAAAAAACACTCCAGTTCAGTTTATAGCCACAGCCACAGTGGGCGAAGATCATTTAGACACCGAATATTTAATTCAGAAGAACATAAAATGGACAAATGCAGCCGGAGCAAATTCACAAAGTGTGGTTACTTATACTTGGTGTGCCATATTAGAGATTCTAAAATTTAAAAAGCAAAAGTTCAGAGACATTCAATTGGGAATCATTGGGTATGGAAAAATTGGTTCTACACTTTACCAATGGGCAAGGGCTCTTGAAATTCCTTGCCTAGTCTATGACCCCTTTATCTCAGATTCATCGAAGCAGGTTCCTTTGACTTCTTTTGAAAATCTTTTAAAACAATCCGATATTGTCAGCTTGCATGTCCCTTTAACCTCTACTGGTCCATACCCCACAAAAGCCTTGTTTGCACAAACCACATTAGAAAAAATGAAAAAAAATGCTTTTTTAATCAACACATCTCGAGGAGAGGTGGTGGACAACCAAGCTCTTTTCAATCACTTGCAGAGCCATCCAGATTTTGGAGCTGTTTTAGATGTATGGGAAAAAGAACCACATATTCATTTAGAATTATTAGAAAAAGTCTTTATAGGCACGCCCCACATTGCAGGCTATAGTCTAGATGGTAAAGCCAATGCCAGCAAACAAGCGATTCATGTTTTGGGAGATTTTTTTGGTTTTCATGAACTTAAAAAATTTAAACCTGTGATTCAAAGCGAAACGAATGAGCTTTCATTCGAAGCAAACGGTGAATTTTCATTTTATCACAACTTATTTACTCAAATTTACCCCATTTTAAAGGATAACGAAGCCCTAAAAAAAAGCCCCTCTTCTTTTGAAAGCTTAAGAAAACATTATCCTAAACGCCGAGACCCAAGTGCATATTCTTTAAAATCATACGAAATTCAGCAAAAAAATCAAAGTGTATTAAAGAAAATGGGCTTTGTATTGTGATTGACAGACAAATGGATTTGCCAAAAACATTAAAAAAAGTAATATTGTAAAAATAAACATTAAAACATAGTCTTTAGGTTTTAAAATCAAAACTAAATAAGTTCAATCCATTAATTTGTCAGATTGATTGTATTATATGGTGCGACTAGTTTTAATTTGAGACTGATAAGGTTCAAGGAAAATAAAATGAAAAAACTGTTATTAGTATTAGGATTTGCCTCTCTTGTATTTGCAGATGGCATGTTTGAAGGGGCTTTACCAGAAAACTGGGATGCCGATGTGCTCGCTTCTCTTCGATACAATCGCAATTATTTCTCTAACTGGGTGGACGATGGAGTGAACTCTAGCTCTTGGAAGATTCAATACGATGCCGACTTAAAAGGAAACTGGAAATACGCAAGCTGGCGTAATCTTGTGAATTTGGCTTGGGGTCAAACTTATTCTGAAGGCGTTGGTACTCGTAAATCTTTAGACAAAATTTTCTTAGAAACATCGGGTGAGCTCAATACCTTTGGAGTGTTCAAACCTTACGCTGGTATTCGCTTTGAATCTCAATTCACCACTGGATACACTTATCCAGATGAAGATGAAAACTTTAAAAAATTCCCATCATCTTCTTTTATGGACCCAGCTTATATCACAGAATTTGTGGGTGTGGCTTATATCCCCAACTCTAATTTCTCTCAAAGGCTTGCTTTTGCCAATCGTATGACTATTTCTGATGGTTATGGCTATGCAGATGATCCAGACACAAAAAAGATAGAAGTTTTCAAAAATGAACCAGGACTAGAAAGCGTCACAGAGTTCAAGTACAATTTTTCTGATTTCTTTTCTTACAAAACCCGTCTATGGGCATTTACTAACTTTAAAGGAGTAAAAAAGATAGATGGTCGCTTTGAAAATGCACTCCATATCACCTTGACTCCATTCATTGAGTTTTCTTTAGGCATAGATGTAGCGTATGATTACGATATTAGTGAAAACAGCCAATATCGTGAAATCATGAATTTAGGTCTAGTTTGGCGTTGGTTCTAATTCAAGATTAGTCCATTTCAAAGCTCTCTAACCAAGCTTTTTTTCGATCTTTTAACTCTTCGATTACAGCTTCAGATAGAGGGCTATTGTCTCTAAAATCTTTTAATTTTAAATATTCACTGAGCAGAAGTTTAGCCTTTGGATAGACATCAATGAGAGCTTCTAAAGAGCTCTCTATTTTTTTGTCGGAATAAAGCCTTAAGACCCCTTCTAATGACCAGTGAATAAAAGTCTCTAGATCTCCATTGTTTTTGGCTTTGTTTGCCAATTCAAATTCAAGTGGGGTGATGGAGTCCACCCACTCGCTTTGCTTGGTATAAAGGATTTGATCCAGTGCTATGGCGTTTTTACTTTTAGAAATTTGAATTTGCTCCAAAATCAATGGCCTATAAGAATCTATATCCACACACAAGCCTTGATGGGTGCCATATTCTTTTAAGTTCATTAGATTTTGTTCAGATGGTTTCTCTAACAATTTTTCTTTGAGCACTGCCAATTGAAGTCGTGGCTCTAGCTCTTGAAAGCTGGAGTGATCCAATTGATTCACTTTCCACCTAAGCCAAGTAGAGCGAAGTATCACAAAAGCTATGATTAGCGTGAATAGTGCGGTAAGGCTCATATTTACATGTGGGCGATAATATTTTCACCAAAAGCCATACAGCCAATTTCTGTAGCACCATCCATCAATCTTGCAAAATCATAAGTTACTTTTTTCGAAGTGATTGCTCCAGACAAACCTTTATTGATAAGGTCTGCGGCTTTGTTCCATCCTAGGTGTCGAAGCATCATCTCTCCAGAAAGAATCACAGAACCGGGGTTGACTTTATCTAAGTTGGCATACTTAGGGGCTGTGCCGTGTGTAGCCTCAAAAATAGCGTGACCACTACTATAATTGATGTTTCCACCAGGAGCAATGCCTATACCACCCACTTGAGCGGCCAAAGCGTCAGAAAGGTAGTCTCCATTGAGGTTTAAAGTGGCAATCACATCAAAATCTTCGGCTCTAGTGAGCACTTGTTGCAAAGCAATGTCTGCAATGGCGTCTTTGATCACAATGCCAGCCCCTGGCTTTCCTTCTGGAATTTGACACCAAGGTCCATTACCAATTATTTTGGCTCCAAATTCTTTTTGAGCCACTTCGTAACCCCAATCTCTAAAAGCACCTTCTGTAAACTTCATAATATTGCCTTTATGGACAATGGTGACGCTTTTACGCTTATTTTGAATGGCGTACTCTATGGCACTGCGGACAAGTCTCTGAGTTCCAGTTTTTGAAACTGTTTTGATGCCCACCCCTACTTCTTCTGCTGCAGGGTAGTCCAAATTAGAGAGAGAGTTCCATGCTTTCACAGCCTCTTCAGTTCCAAAACGAACTTTTTTGGCCAAACTAGGAAACTCACTTTTTAAAAAGTCCAAATTCTTCTTAGCTTCTGCACTCCCTGCTTCCCACTCTATTCCAGCGTAAATATCTTCTGTGTTTTCTCTAAAAATCACCATATCGACTTTTTCAGGATGTTTTACAGGTGAGGGTGTGCCTTCATAGTATTTTACAGGCCTTAGACACACATATAAATCTAAATCTTGCCTTAAAGCCACATTGAGACTTCGAATACCTCCTCCCACAGGAGTGGTCAAAGGGCCTTTGATCCCCACTAGATATTCTTCAAAAGCCCTTACTGTTTCACTAGGGAGCCAGGTGTTTTCGCCATAAATTTCGTTGGCCTTTTCTCCAGCAAAAACTTCCATCCAAGCGATTTTATTTTCACCATTATAGGCTTTTTCAACGGCAGCGTCTATTACTTTTACAGCAGACTTCCAAATGTCGGGGCCTGTACCATCTCCTTCGATAAAGGGTATAATAGGGTGTTTTGGAACATTTAAAACACCATCTTTTAAAGTGATTTTGCTAGCATTTTGGGGGATTTTAATCCATTGGAAGTCCATAGAGCCTCTTCAAAAATAAGGTAAATAAAGTAATTGAATCTTTAATATAGAAAAAATGAAAAAGGAAAAAGAAAGACGAGTAATAGAAGAATTTCTTTTGAATCACTCTTTAAAAACGCCTTTTAGGTGTTTTAGATTGTTTTATGTCACTCAAAAACACAAATTTGGCTTTAGAATGTAAAAAAGAGAATACAAAAGTACTCTTAAGATAGAAATGATTTATATTTGTAAATGTGAACAACTCTTTTTAAGGAGATTGGTTGTGAAATTGTCTATGAAAAATCTAAAACAGGTTTTGGTATTATTTTTATTTGCTGTAGTGGCTTTATCTGCTCAAGTCGATCCGACCATGGCAGAATTGGATATTGTGATTCGAGATTTTCAGGTCACTCACCCCGATTTTGAAAATTTTAGCGAAGAACGCCCTCTAATGGCTCCTTATCCGGGGGTTACTGGTTATTTTGATAATCCTGATTGGCTTGCTAAAGCAGGCACAGAGTTAAGTGCGTGTGCCAATGAAAAGAATCCTACCGTAGGTATCCCTATGGGCATCAATGGTTACCCATTGCCAGATGCACCCAATCCTTATCTTCCTCCTTACTTACAATCCAATCCTGCTGCTGGTGTCCCCGTGCAATATGGTGAGTTCTCGCAGTGTGGTGTACACCCTACTCTAAACCCCAATGGTTTAAAAATAGTTCGTGGTTATTTACATGAATTTTGCCCTGGAGCAGCAAAAGATGGAAACGAATGTAACGCTGGCAGTATTTGTAGAAAACGAAACTGGGCTCAAACAGTTTATGTCACTCATGGCATGGTAGATCAGAATTTATATATACCTGTAGTTGGTGGGGAGTTTGATTATTATAATGCCAGACCGATATCCACGAGACTGGTGTGTGACAATCAGTATTTTGATCAATGGTTTCAGGACTATGAAGGGATAAATAAGGTCACTAAAACGACTTTGGCCTTGTCCAATATCGGTCCTGATTTATATGAAATTGATAGGAACTGGAATAATGGTGGATATTTCCCGTTAGATATTGTGGACCCTAGCACAGGAAATTGGTTGGCTTCCATAGAAGGTCCAGGAGTAGATCAATGGGGCCCTCAAAGCCTTTCTATTTTTTGTCCTCCTTATGAATATGAGTGGGCAAGTACTCAGCAAGACATGAATGAGCTTGAAACTAGCAAACTATGCCAGGCTTGGCTTTCTGTCGGGGGGCCACGAGCTCCAACTGCAGCACTAGTTGCATCTACTAATGTTGGAATAGGTAATAATCTGAAGCCAGGAACAACCAAACTCAGAAACTATAATTTCACCATGATGGGTTACGCCAAATTTAGATACAAGCCAGAAAACAATGAAAAATTTGAGTTTGTGGGTGACGATGATATGTGGATTTTTGTAGATGGAGTGCTTGCTGTGGATTTGGGTGGGACTCATATGGCGGCTCCCGGTACAGTAGATGTGAATCACTTGGCTATCAATCAACATGGCTGTCATTCTGGACCTCTTGTTGCAGAAGCACAGGCTAAAGGTTGTTGGGAGCCCAATTCATGGCATCACTTGCATTTTTTCTATGCAGACCGCCAAACCGATGGGTCTAACTTGCGTATCAAATCTTCTCTATCAGAAACCGCACCTACCATGTACGGGCAACCTGTGATTTTGACTTCAGATATTGTTCGTAAAGATGAAGGTCTAGTCACCAATATTGTTTTGAACACAGAGTTAGATGAAAATACACTCAACTTAATTATGAATGGATTCAATAATCCCGGTTATTTCCCTATCTTGGTCACTAGAAGGACAGAAAATGGTTTAGACACTTTGGGTTTCAACATAGAAAGCATTAGTGCCGAAGGTTATATGAACGACGCGGGTGGTTATGTTTATAAACTCGTTGGGAATCTTTGTTCTACTGTAGATTGTATTGGAGAATTTGGGCCAAATACCGAAGAAATTCTTCCTCAAGGTGGTGATTCTCTTAGCTTTAACTACCCGATTACCAGCACAACCTCTGAAGACTTAAATAGGTTTAGCTATAATAATACTGGATTTGTTATCCGTTCTACTACGGGTCGAGAAGTAGGTGCCTATTATTGGTCTGCCGCTAAGTTTATTTATTCTATGGTCACAGAAATTATCCCAGGGGATACCACCATCGATAGACCCAAATTCGACAACAATAGATTGTTACAAGAGACGCCTTTAATAGACGGTGAACTCCCAAAAAATGCCACCGGTGAAATTCATGTATATGCTCTTCCCAAAGAGTTTGGAGAGAATGGATACACTATTGACAAATGGTTAGAGCAACATCCAGAATATAGATCTTCTCCTACTGGATCACCAGATCATCCTGCTGGACTGATTCACAATGGTGCAGACGGTTCGGGGCGTTTTTCTTTCATTCAATCTAATAATTCAAAGATAGGTGAAAGTGTTGGAGCTTCTGAGACTCGTTGTTATGCAGATGCAAATGGTGTTGAAAGTTGTGCGAGCATTGTTTTTCTAGCATCCCAGCCTTTCCGCATCAATGTGAGAGTCTTTGACCATTTAGGGCATTTTATTAGCCAATACGAAGAATCCCTTTCTAAAGAGCAATTAGAGAAAGTGATGAGCACTCCTCCTAAGGGAGCTAACTACCCTCATGAATGTTTATCGCCTACTAATGAAAGAATTGAAACTGTGGCAACAGGCCAAGCTATTGTGAACATAAAAGTTTATCCCGTTTCTCAAAACGGCCGTAAACTGGGCACAGGACCATACATCTATCAAATTGCCTTGATCGAAGAAGCTCACGAATACTGTTTGCAATTCAATGGGCAAATCAGCCCCACTGCAGGAGATTATAGGCGAACTCACTACACCATGCGCCGCGGGCACCGAAGGGTGAGCGAAGGTATGATAGTCCCATAGTGAGAGCAGTCTAAAGAAAATTGAAAAGGTCCATCTTCATGGGCCTTTTTTTGTTTTAAAAAGGTCAAAACGGGTGTTTGAATCTCAAATAAAATGCATTTCAATCTTTTGTTTTTTGAAGTCTCACACACGCCTGGTTTTTTTAATGCAATAGCTTTAACGACTTGGCCTTTACTTTATAAACTTAAACTGGATTTATATTCCAAAAGAAACTGGTGGAATATAAAAAGTGTTTGTAGACTTCAGTTGAGGTGTGACAAAGCCAGGCCTTGTGGCGTCGATTTATAGGGAGATTTTATGGTGCCATTTGCCAGAGCGGTACCGCATGAATAAAATAACAGGGAAGCAAAGGAAAGCAAATACCACCGATAGCCACCCGATATAGGGGCCAAGTTTTAAGTAATAAGTGCTGAACCAAAGAAAAATCGTGGCCATCCAATTGAGGCTTATCATAGCGATCATGACCCAAAAGGTGTCACCCGCCCCGCGTAGAGCCCCCGCAAAAACGAGCATAAAAGACTCTGTAATCACATATATTGCCGCTAGTTTTAACATAAAAATAGCCAAAGGAGTGGATTCTCTAAACACAGAAATGTTTAGCTCTGGTTTAAATACATTCACTAGATATTCTGGAATCGATACAAAAATAGCAGCCAAAATGAGGGTATAAGAAAAGCCAAGGAGTAATGCGGATTGAGTGGCACGGTGTGCTGCTTTTATGTCTTTTGCTCCCACATAACGGCCCACCAGACTCATAGTGGCGACTTCTAATCCTAGTAAAGGCACAAAAGAAACCATATCCCAGTTGAACATGATGGTGCTTGCTGTGGCTACAGTGGGCCCTAGACCATGGAACAATAAAATAAGACTTTGAAAGGCAAGCATATTCAAAAACATTTCGGTGCCAGTAGAGCTCCCTTTGCGGACTAGTTCCAAGAAGAGCTTTTTATGGAATACAAAAGAGTGCCTGGTGTTGAATAAAGAGTTTTGTTTTTTTGAGAAGTAAGCAAAGGCGAGTATAGACATAGAAGTGGCGTTACTGACTATAGTGGCCAAAGCGGCACCTTGGATGCCCATAGGGGGGATAAAAAAGTGTCCAAAAATAAACACATAATTTAAAATAATATTGATGCCCATCCCTATAAAAGCGGCTTGCATCACTATTTTAGTCTTGCCAATCCCAGAAAAAAAGCAAGAAAAAGAGTGCCTGAGCAAACTAAAAATACTCCCGTAAATTAAGAAATTAAAATAGGATTTTTGAGCTTCTAACTGTATAGGGTTTATTTCTCCAAAAGAAAGCATAAAAAAGCCCAAAGGTTTGAGCAATAATAAAAGAGGAGCACTTATAAAAGAGAGGAGCAGAGCTTGCGTGAGTACTTTTGCCACATTTTGATGCAAATTTGCACCAAAGTTTTGGGCCACTAGAGCGGTGGTGTAGCTAATCAAGCCTGTAAAAAAGGTGAGGACCATGATTTGGGTGAGCCCTCCGCTTAGGGCTGCATTCATGTATTCTGGGCTCAGTCTAGATAAAAATAAGCGACTCACAAATGTCATTAGAGTATCAAATGACATAGAAAGCAGCATGGGGAGTGCGACAATGAGTATCTCTTGAAAGCCTCCTTTTTTTAAGTTTCTTTTCATTGGTGCCAAATTAGAAATTTATAGAGCATTTGAAAGGTGCTTTAATATTTAGGCGAGGCGCTTCTAACTATCATAAAAACAAAAACTTTTTACTATATTACACTATTATGTTTTCTCAACTGACTGACTCCTTAGAATCTACCCTCAAAAAATTGCGTGGACAGGGTACCCTTAGCGAAGATAATATCGCTGAATCTTTACGCGAAGTGCGTCGTGCATTTTTAGAAGCCGATGTGAGCTTTAATGTGACTCGCGATTTTGTAAATGCGGTAAAAGAAAAAGCCCTTGGTGAAGAGGTGTTGCTTTCTGTTTCTCCAGGGCAACAAATTGTTAAAATAATTAACGATGAGCTCACTGAAATTATGGGAGGGACTGTAAAAGAAATAGAGCTTGGAGGAGCTTCGCCATTCGGGATCATGATGGTGGGCTTGCAAGGTGCAGGTAAGACTACTTTTGCCGGAAAGATTGCTCTGTATATGCGGAGCAAAAAAAAGAAAAAGCCTTTACTTGTGGCGGCAGATGTTTACCGCCCTGCCGCGATCAAACAACTTCAAGTGCTTGGAAAGTCGCTTGGAATCCCTGTTTACGAAGAAGGCCAAGGCAATCCTGTAGAAATTATTAAAAATGCAAAGCAATATGCTATCGATAATGGTCACGATCTGGTGATTTACGATACTGCTGGGCGTTTGCAAATAGATGATACTCTGATGCTCGAGCTGGAGCAAGCTAGAGATGCAGTGAAGCCTCATGAGATTTTCTTTGTAGCCGATGCGATGATCGGTCAAGAAGCTGTGAGTGTGGCAGAGACATTCTATCAAAAACTCCAGTTCACCGGTGTTTGTCTTTCTAAAATGGATGGAGATACCAGAGGCGGAGCGGCTCTTTCTATCAAAAAAATAACCGGAGTCCCTGTTGTTTTTGTTGGACTCGGAGAAAAACCTTCAGAGATTGATCTTTTCCATCCAGATCGTATGGCCAGCCGTATTTTGGGAATGGGCGATGTGGTGAGCTTGGTCGAAAAAGCCCAGTCGGTTATAGAAGAAAAAGATGCCAAAGATTTAAAAAAGAAAATCTTAAACAATACTTTTGACTTGAATGATTTTTTGAAACAGCTCAGGACCATTAAAAAAATGGGGCGAATCAAAGACTTGTTAAAACTCATTCCGGGCCTGAATAAGTTGCCTTTAGATCAATTCGACGAAAAAGAACTGGTCTATGTAGAAGCTGTGTTGAGCTCGATGACCCCCAAAGAAAGAAAACACCCGAAAATTATCGAAGGTAGTCGTAAAAAAAGAATAGCCGCAGGCTCTGGTACCACAGTGCAAAGGGTGAATCAAGTGCTCACTCAATTTACTTCTATGAAAGCCATGTTCAAAGGCATTGGCGGCATGGCCAAGAAAAATAGCGGTAGCACTGTGGGCTCTAATTACACTCCACCAAAACAAAAAAGAAAAAAAAGAAGATAAAACTCTAGGCCTTGATGCACGGGAATTTTCAAAGAACTCCTCTCTCACTCGTTTAGCACCTATCTACTTCGATTTTGTCAATCTAAAAAGTTACCTTCAAAAATCTTGTCTTTTGTATAAATCAATCAAGGAGGCGTGTCTTCATTGATTAAGAATTTTTATAATGAAACTAAGCCATAAAACGAATTCTGACCATCAAAAACTTTCATAATATAAACACCTTGATTTAGAAATCGAAGTGAAATGGTGTTTTTATTCTGTTGAAAAAAGAGTCGTTTTCCATCCAATGAGAATAATTCTACGGAGATAGATTGGATATTATCAGAGTTTATATAAAGTACTTTTGATTTCGAATCATAGGAGTAAAAACTAGGCTTGTTTTTTAAGTTTGTTACAGCAATCGTTTTGGGTTCAATTGTAAGAACATCAATATTGGGGCCATCATTTTCATTTACCGTCTGTATGGAAATGGTACTGAATCCTTGTGGCAATGATAAAGAGATGGTTTTATTTTCCCAAGTACTCCAACTTGCGGTTGGTTCAAAATCAAGTGTTGCTAAAACTATAGAATTATTGAGAAGTACGCTAAGAGTTCGAGTGGCAGTAGAACCGTTTGCATAAACTAAGTGGATGTCTGCATCTGTATTATTATCACTATAGATTGGGATATCCACAGAAGATCCGCTCTCTGTAGAAAAATTCACATACCCATCTCCAGAATATCCCGTGTTTTTATTTTCAAAAATTGCACCCTTTTCATATATACCGGTTTCGGCCTCATATTTGTTTTTATCAATAGGCATGAAAAAAGCCTCTAAAGAAATATCTTGAGTGAGTGAATTATGAGTCCAAGAGTTTTCTGTGCCAGAATGAACACCTGCCCAGTGGTCAAATTGCCAACCAAGAAGGGGAACAGCGGTAAATGTCACGGAAGTCCCTTCTGGTAAAGAGGTTCCCTCAGGATTTTGAGAAATAGAACCACCAGGAAGTGATTGAAGATTTATCTTAAAGTAGGGTCGAGGATCTATTGTGATAGGAAGAGAGGCGGCTCCAAGACCACCCATCGAATTGGCTGCTCTTACAGTGATTTTATCTCCTGAAGTAAAAGAGGTTGTTTCTACAAAAGGGGAGCTTACATTTGTATAATACTTACCATTTTTTAAGACTACCCAGCAAAGCGCGCTATCGTTATCTTCCCAAGTAATACGATTGCCTTCGAAAGTGAGTTTAGGAGCACTCACTTGCTTCGTGAGTAAATTAGGCTTCCATTGGTCTGTTCCACTCAACACATTTTCAACGGTGTATTGAGCGGCTTGAGAAGCTGTTAAAACGGGATTTAGGTTTACTGTAACGCCATTTTTTTCGTAAGTGGTGCGTCGTTTGCTTAAATCGATCGACCCACCTGAACTATTTTTGCTTCCGTATTCGGCAAAAACTTGAGGAACGGAATTCATGGGATCACCCCATCCTTTTTCGTCAGGGAGTATATTCATCGTCGTGTTGATAAAAACGGCTTTGGCATTATTCCAAGAACGCCCTAAAGTGTATCCAGTGACATTCCCATCAATGGTACAGGAGTGAAAAACATAACCCCAATCAGAAGTCGTGGATGGTGCTGTCATTGCACTTTTTTTTAGATTATACAATCGACATTGATTAAAAAAGACATCTCCGCCTCCGCATATATAATCCGTGGTACCATGAATTTCACCTGTTTCCCAGTAGGTACGAGTCCCTTTGGTGTAATAAGTATCTTGAGTACTTAAAAGCTTTACATTTTTATAAATAAATTTATTCCCTTGCTCTTGAACAGCGACATGGCGGCCTGTTTCAGAATAAGAACTAGTATGTCCGTAATTGGCTTTATTGTTAATAGTCAAATCTTGTAAATACATATTGTCTGTTTTATAAAAATAAAGCGTTGCAGTAATACTGATGCCTTCTTCTGAAGATTTATTGTAAATCACTGTGCTATCTGTATTTTGCCCAATAAAAGAAACATTAGATGTGGTGAAGGTGGTTTTCTGATTCGCATCTCCAGTGAGAGAACCAATATTATATTCTCCATTGGGGAAGAAGATATAGAATCGTTTTTGCTGAGTCGGGTTTGCGTTTTTAGCGGCATCCATTGCTTGCTTAAAATCGCCATCAACCCCTACCACAAAGTCAAATTTGGCTTTAGTGATGGCAAAGGCATTCGCTGAAAATAGAACTAAGAAAAGAACTAAAAATAAAGGTTTCATAAAAGTTCCTTTTTACTTGATTAAGGGCAATAAAAATGAGTCCACCTGATTTTTATTTTGAAATCCATAAACACTCCGGTTTAATTTTCTTTTGAAATAAAAATAGATTTTTAATAGAGATTATAAATGAAAAGACTTATAAAGGGTTGTTTTCAGACAACGATATTATGGACAAAATAGAAACAACACTCTGTTGTTCCACATGATAGTTTTGTCGGGATTAAATATGATTGTAGAGGCTTTTGTCGCGGTAGCTTTCAGGATAGTTGGCACCCTAGATCGTTTATTTAAGCTACGTCTAGAAAGTTAGTATTTCTCTCTTTTTCTTTCAATGGATTTAAGTAGACTGCACCCATTGGAGAGCAATTTCTTATTTCTCCAGACCATCGTTCGGGGTGCTTTTGTTTATGTAGTTTTAATACTTTTGCTCTCTTTTTTAGTTCCCTAAAATCATTTTCTTCGTGGCGTACAGAAGGAGTGACAAAGTTTAAGTTACTATGCCTATGCTCATTATTATACCACCTCACAAAGCTGTCTACCCAGTGCTGAGCGTCTTCCACCGTTTCAAAAGGCTTGTCAGGATATTCTGGTCTATATTTTAAGGTTCTAAACATGGATTCTGAATAGGGATTATCATTGCTTACTGAAGGGCGGCTGAATGAGGGTTGTATTCCTAATACATGGAGAGTAGCGAGCATCGTCGCTCCTTTCATTGGGCTCCCATTATCAGAATGAAGTGTTAATTTTCCAAAATCAACACCCGATTGGAAAGCTAGTTCACGAACAAAATGTCCTGCTAAATCAGCGGATTCTTTTTCATGAACTTTTGCTCCAATTATTTTGCGGCTGTATATATCTAGAACTAAATATAAGTAGAAAAAACGTCCCCT
>FZPS01000191.1_pt120 | contig 25092 bp, 20 predicted proteins | sample 1817821 | NCBI WGS metagenome assembly FZPS01 (sample SAMEA104158645, study PRJEB21678) | metagenome | place: Germany | collected 2015-04-21 | reverse complement strand
TTGAACCGCTCATTATCCAAGCCGCTAATTGCGGCCAAGAAACGTTGAATCTCAGCGAAGACAATATCTCTATATCCGGCTCCGATGCCGATCTCTTTTCTTTTGATACCTCAAACCTTCCCGCAGCTCTCGAAATAGGTGAAAGCGTGCAAATCCCCGTTAGTGTAGCAACCAGCACTCTCGGAGCACTCAGATCAACTCTCACCATCTTCTATGCAGACGAATCTCACTATGTCTCGCTTAGCGCAAGTATAATACCCGCGGGTACAGTAGAGATCGGAGACGGAACAAATCACCAGCCTCAACCCTTTGATATGAGCTGGGGATATGGACGTTCTGCAACTATCTATACAATGGAAGACATAGGCACTGTGGGAATGATAGAAAGCATAGGCTGGTATTGCTCACACCCATACGATCAAACCGCACCATATAAGATCTATATCGGACCTACTCATTTCAATGAGATATCCGGCGGACATCCGGACGGATATTTTGCAAATATTACCCAAGGATTGACCCTTGTAAGCAGGGGAAACCAAGCATTTAACTCTATCGGCTGGCACATGTTTGATCTCGATACACCTATTGCTTATTCTGGTGAAAACCTGCTCGTTGCAGTGGAAACGAACCATGGCGGTAGCGGAGCATATAATTATCCATATTTCCGCTATACACCGGGTAATACAAACTCTCATTGCTATTGGCGAAATCAAGTCATACCACCGGGCACAACGGGATATTTAAGCTCTTCTCGTCCAAATCTAAGGCTGGTCTTAGGCGATATAACCATCAATCCTCAGCTCTCGGTGAGCCCTCAAAGCATAGATTTCGGCACGGTGTTTAACGGCATAGAGACCGGCCCCATTAACCTCACGCTCAGCAACATTGGAGTGGGAACCCTTGTTCTTTCCGAGGATGACGTCTCTTTCACCGGTGCTCATGCCGATATGTTCAGCTATGACGAGAGTGTCTTCCCTCTCACTATTTTCACCGATCACAGTAAGACGATACCGCTGTATGTAACTGCAAATCAGTTAGGTAATATCAGCGCAAACTTTGTGATTAACTTTGCCGATGATGACCACATAGTTGATCTTTCCGCAAATGTTGTAACACATCAAAACTTGTTCTTTGCAGAGCTTGGCGATGGCACAGAACTAAACTCGGAGACCGGAAATCCTGCACCCTATGGAACTCATTACAGATCATTCCGAGAGCAATATCTCATCAAAGCTGACGAGCTTCATGCCCAAAACGGCGGCTCCGGAGTCATCGAATCTATCGCCTTTAATGTAGCTTCCTTAAATGATATCAGCACAATGAATAACTATCGGATAAGGTTCAAACACACTAACCAAGATGAGTTGGATACCATATTTGAATTGGGCGACTATACCGAAGTTTTCTATGCCCATACGCTCATACCCCATGAAGGATGGAACACCCACATTTTCCAGACCCCTTTCGATTGGAACGGAGTCTCGAACATACTTGTGGATATAATCGTGAGTTTTCGCACTTCTGCATCACATAACTCCAGCACCTACTATACTAATTATCCACACAATTGCACCCTGCGCTGGCAAGCGAACAGTGCCAACTCCGCTTATGCCACAACAGGCGAGTCATCCACAAATAGACCAAATATGATAATCTCTATGCACGAACGGAACTTCATGGATATCGCTGCCGTCTCCATAGCAGGAAACAAACTGCCAAGCATTGATACCGGCTATAATTACACGCTTAGAATCCGTAATCTTTCTCCGGAGTCCGTGAGCGGATATCAAGTGAATCTGATGATGCAAAGAGACAACGATCAGCCGCTTATCATAGACACCATAGATGGCATAACCCTGCAACCCTTAGAGTATGCTGATATAGAGTTTTCCTGGACTCCCACCACCCCGGGAGAAGCTATTATTTACGGAAATATCTCTTTTAGCCAAGATGAAAATCTAAATAACAACAATACCCCACCCTTGGCAATAGAAGTAATGGAAGCAGAATATCAGGTTATCCAAATAGGCGAAGGCACGATTGCGAGCTACAGCGATTATGGCCCCACGCCTTATGGAACTCACCACCGTTCATCCCGTCAGCAATTCCTCTATAAAGCGGATGAAATCACAGAGAGAATAGATGCCCTCGGACTCATAAGTGCTATTGCCTTCAATGTTCTTGATATCAATGATGCTTTGCCCATGACAAACTATCGCATCCGGCTCAAGCATACCACTCAAACAACACTCTCTGAAGAATTTGAATCCGGAGACTATATAGAGCTTTTCAGCGCCGTAAATCTCATGCCTACAATCGGCTGGAACACACACTATTTCACAAGACCATTTATGTGGAACGGCACAGATAATATCTTGGTAGATATCGTCACTGCCAACTTTCACAATGAACCAACATCTAACCCTCTTGTTTACTGCTCTTCCACCACATTTGACAGCTCGCTTCACTTCCAAAGCAAATATGATGAAGGAGAATACGCTACATCCGGAACACTGTTTGAAAAGAGATCAAACACCCGCTTTTACATGGAAACAGATGGCATGGGAAGCCTCACAGGAACGGTGATGGAAAACGGATACCCCGTGCCCAATATGCTTATCACCTTGGAAGATACGGTTTTCAAAACTACCACAAATCAAGATGGGGTCTATCACTTCCCCTATATTTATGCAGGCACACATACACTCACGGCAAGCAAAAACTGCTATACATCCGTGAGCCACACCATTGTGATCGAGGAAAACGAGCAGACCATCCAAGATTTCAGCGTATCAGGGACTCCAGAGTTTTACCTCAGCGATTCCCAATGGGACTTTGGCTATGTTGCCCTCGGCGATAGCAAAAGTAAAGATTTCTACATCATCAATTCCGGTGGCGACAATCTCTTAATCAATTCCATTACTCTAAGCGGAAGCGATGCTTTTACCATCACTGAGATGCCCATCTTACCAATACTGCTGAGAAGCGATGAATATACCACATTAGGCATCACCTTTGAGCCCGATTTGACGGGAATAATGGAAGCAAATATCATCGTCATCGACGACCAAAACAACAGCTTTGTTCTTACAAATAAAGCAGGATTGGGGCTCGCCATCACAAATCATAGCAAAAAAAACAGGGACTCACGCGGCATCGACATCGTCGGAACCGGTGTAAGCGCTATGACCATCGGTGAGCATTTGTATTCAAATCGCGTGCCTTTTGACTTCTCTATTGATAACTCTGTGTTCCAAGTCATATTTTCCAACGATGAATTAGATAATTTCTCTGGCATGTTCACCGGAATCAAGCTCTATAATTACTTTAGCGAAGACCTAAATGATAAACCGGTGAGAATCTGGATGGCAAGCACTCCACTATCTGATCTCTCTGATGGCTGGATATCATCGGATGATATGACCTTAGTCTTTGATGGAGTTGTTGATTTCCCCGCCGGAGAAAACATTATCAGTATAGACTTCCTGCAGAACTTCATCTTTGCACAGGATGAAAACTTAGTTCTACTGTTCCACAAACCTGTGTATCAACGAGTCTCGACCCGGGTAGCATTCAGGAGCTTTAATGCCCGGGAAAATAGCACGAGAAACCGTGCCGATTACAGTGATTTTTATCATCTTGACCCCGCCGATATGTATGGGGGTATCTTGGGAAATAGATGTCCCATGATCACCTTAGAAGGCATCCTCGGCAGAGCAGGACACATTCAAGGCCATATCTATAATACAGCCGGTATTCCACTTTCTGAAGTATCGATAGCGCTTGATGAAGATAGGCATACCACCTCCGATGAAGATGGCTTTTTCACTCTCAATAATGTTTGGACAGGCGATCACACACTTAAATTTTCCCGCTATGACCATCTCAATCAATCTATGCAAATAGCAGTAGAAGAAGATGTCACCTACGAGCAGGAGATATTCTTGGAAGAATCACCCTTGGTATCCATCACGGGAACAGTCATTGCCAGCGATACAGCGGAGGGACTCTCCGGCGCAGAGATCACCCTTAGCGGTTGCATGGAATATAACGCAATCACAAATGATCTGGGTGAATTTATCATCGATTCCGGCGTCTATGCTCAAAATGTATATAGCTATCAAATCACGGCAGAGGGATATGCTCCGCAGATGGGCACAATCAATCTTGATCTGCAAGATTATGATATGGGAACTATCACCATGGGTGAAGTGGCTTACACGCCGACACAGGTCTTGGCAGAGCTAAATATCTATGAAAGCTCCGTGCATATCAGTTGGGATGTGTCAAACCCTGATGCCTATGGTACTACTAAAAACAAGGTCAATTTCAAGCTTGCGCAAAAGTCTGACTCCAATGAAAGTAGAGCGCTCTTGGGCTATAGAGTGTATAGGCTCAAAAGTGGACAGGAATTACTTAAGCAAAACTGGGTTCTTCTAACTGATAACACCACCGAGACTTCCTTTGAAGATACAGCTTGGGATGATCTCAGTCCCGGACTATATCTCTGGGCGGTAAAAGCTAACTACTCGGCGGATATCATCTCGGAACCGATTTTCTCAAATACCATTGAAAAAGGAAACGTGATGGGCAAGCTCTACGGTCTGGTCATTTATCATTATCAGATCTTACAAGATGTTATCATCGACATAGACGGAGAATATAGAGCAATCTCGGCAGCCGACGGCACTTACAATCTCTTCCTTCCCGAAGGAACCTATAATATCACTGTTTATCACGAAGATTATAATACTATCAACATAGAAAACTTGCATATTACGGCAGGAGAATATTTTAGGTTGAACTTTTCGCTCCGACCTGTTAGCACCGAAGATGTAATCGAGATCGCTGCCACGGCGCTGCACTCAAATTATCCCAATCCATTCAATCCTGAAACTACTATCAGCTATGATCTCAAAGAACCCGCCGAGGTTCGCCTAAATATCTATAACCTCAAAGGTCAATTGGTAAAAACTTTGGTAAATAGCGAGCAGACAGCCGGAAAGCATAATGTGGTCTTCAGCGCACGTGATAATAGAGGTAATAAGCTCAGCAGCGGAATCTATTTCTATCGCCTAAGAGCGGGAGATTACGTGAAGACCCGCAAGATGATGCTCATGGAATAACTTAGCTAAGAGCTCAGAGCTAAAGGCTAAAAACCCAAGCAAAGAGCATAGAAATATAAGAGGAGTTGCCCGTGCAGCTCCTCTTTTTCTTATAAAATCGAGCCCCTTCAACACCGCTTCCCTACTGGGCTCTGGTCATGATGTGGTCATCACCATGACCACATCATAGGCAAACGATGAGCTGAAACCTATAGGTAAGACACGATAACGCATGCCTTTAGCTACGGTCTATTTTCAAGAGAAATAATAGCCATGAAGCGAAATTCTTTCCCAATAAATCCACACTCTTTACATCCAAATAAAAGCGCTTATTTTACTGCCTATGATTTCTCATTGACAAAAGCAGCGGCTTTCATGATATTGACAGATAATAATAAAAACAGTATAAATGCGCTGTAAACGCATGGAGAGAAAATGGATTATCACTTTAAAGATATTGAACAAAAATGGCAAAAGATCTGGCAAGAACGCCGGATTGCTAACGCGAAAGACTTTTCAGACAAGCCTAAGTATTATGTCTTGTCTATGTTTCCCTATCCTTCGGGAGCTCTCCACATTGGGCATGCTTCAAATTATGCCATAGGCGATGCCATCGCGCGCATCAAACTCATGGAAGGCTATAACGTTATGCAGCCCATGGGCTATGATGCTTTCGGTATGCCGGCAGAGAATTATGCCATTCAAAATAACTCCCATCCGCGCATCACTACGGAAGAGAATATCCGCGATATGCGCAAACAATTCGATAGCATGGGCTTTAGTTTTGATTGGGAACGTGAGCTGAGCACCTGTCGCCCAAATTATTACCGTTGGGGACAATACATATTCAAAAAGATGTATGAAAAGGGCTTGGTTTATCGCCGCAAAAGCTTCCAAAATTGGTGTGAAGATTGCTTCACCGTCTTGGCAAACGAGCAAGTGGAAGACGGCGCATGCTGGCGTTGCGGCAATGATGTGAGCCAAAAAGAGCTGGAACAGTGGTATTTCAGGATCACGAATTATGCCGATGAATTGCTTGATTTCTCACCGCTGATTGATTGGCCGGAGCGCGTTATCGCCATGCAGGAACACTGGATAGGCAGGAGTCATGGCGCATCTATCGACTTCACTTTAGAAGGCACAGATGAGAAAATCAGCGTGTTTACCACTCGCCCGGATACCATCTATGGAGTCACATTCATGGCGCTTCCGCCGGAACATCCTCTCGTTCAAAGCTGGCTTGCCGAGGAGCCGGATAATGTCGAGCTACACAGCTTCTGCAAGAGGGTAATCAATGAAGATAAACACAGCCGTAGCAGTGCTGAAGCCATCAAAGAAGGTGTCTTTAGCGGGCGTTACTGCATCAATCCGCTTTCGGGCGATAAGGTGCAAATCTGGATCACAAATTATGTGCTCATGGATTATGGTACGGGTGCAGTGATGGCAGTTCCGGCGCATGATCAGCGCGACTTTGAGTTCGCCAAAAAGTATGATATCCCCATGAAGATTGTCATCCAAAACATGGAGCAAAACCTCGTCCTCGAAGAAATGGAAGAAGCCTATATAGAGCCCGGCATCATCGCAAACTCCGCTCATTTCGATGGCGAGGATAGCGAAGAAGCCAAGGAAAAGATCAGCGCATACATTTCCGAAAACGGCTGGGGAGACTCTGCAATCACTTACCGCCTGCGCGATTGGGGTATTTCTCGTCAGCGCTATTGGGGAAATCCTATTCCCGTGATTCATTGCCCCAAATGCGGCATCGTTCTCGTTCCCGATGAAGACCTGCCCGTTATCCTTCCCGAAGATGTGCCCATCGGCAAGACCACCTCAAATCCGCTGCTCAGCGCTCCGGATTGGATAAATGTGCCTTGTCCTCAGTGTGGTGAACCTGCCAAACGCGAGACCGATACCATGGATACTTTCGTGGATTCATCTTGGTATTTTGCGCGCTTTGCGGATGTTCATAATGATACGGCGCCTTTTGATCCCAAGTTGGCTGAATATTGGCTGCCCGTAGATCAATATATAGGCGGAATCGAACACGCCTGTATGCACCTGCTCTATGCTCGCTTTTTCCATAAATTTATGCGCGATATGGGCTGGGTGAAAGGTGATGAGCCCTTCCTGAGATTGCTCACGCAGGGCATGGTGCTCAAAGATGGCGCAAAGATGAGTAAATCAAAGGGTAACACCGTTGATCCGCAATACATTATAGATAGTTATGGCGCGGATACGATGCGGGTTTATCTGCTCTTTGCCTCGCCTCCGGAAAAGGATGTGGAGTGGAGCGATGAAGCACTTATGGGCGCCTATAGATTCCTGAGTCGCATATATCGCCTCATTGTTGGCAACATAGACGAAATCAAGCGCGGTATCAAGCTGGATATAGCTCACGATACGCTTTCCGAAAATATCAAGCAACTGCGCTTTAGTAGCCACTTTTGCATCAAGAAATGGCGTGAAGATGCGCTCAATCGTATGCATTATAATACTGCTATCGCGGCTGTGATGGAACATCTGAATAACGTCTATGCCGTCAAAAAACCTGCCAAGCTCAGCGATAACGAACTCGCAGCTTTCGCAGAAGCATGCTATATCATCCCGCTGATGATCTATCCTTTTGCACCACACATCGCCGAAGAACTCTGGCAAAAAATGGGGCACGAAAGCCTCATCAGTGAAGCCGGATTGCCTATCTATGACGAAAAGTGTCTCGTGCAGGATAGCATCACTTTCGTGGTTCAAGTAAATGGCAAGATACGCGGTAATTTCGAGGCATCACCTGACTCGGATGATGAAACTCTCAAAGAAAAAGCCTTGCAGATAGACAACGTTCAACGCAACCTCGAAGGCATGGAAGTAGTGAAGATAATCGTGATCAAAAAGAAGATGATAAGCATCGCGGCACGTAAAGTGTAAAAAAACAATTGACAAAAATCGGAATATAAATTCTAAGGGAAGATGCAATGCGTGGGGCCTATAGCTCAGCTGGTAGAGCTTCCGGCTCATAACCGGACGGTTGGGGGTTCGAGTCCCTCTGGGCCCACCATTTTTTTGTTTCTGCGCATTGTTATGATCACGACGCAGCCTTGTAGCTTTTGGATTACGGCAGAACGCTGCAACTGTGTTTGGGCAATTAATTTATCGATCTCGGAGACTTCTTTTAATGAGGCTCCGGCGGCTTTGCCCGGATCATTTCCTCAAATTCTTTCACCACAGCCGTAGCCATGAACTAAAAGATATGAAAAGAAGTGTTTTGCTGATCACCTTGATCCTCCTCGCGGTTTTGCCTCTTTTGGGAAACAATTATGCGGGAGAGATCTTCACATTTAGCCCCGGAGCTATGAACAACGCCATGGGAAACACGGGACTGTGCTTGCCCTCATCTCATGCTGCGGGATGGTGGAATCCTGCCCTGCCTGCGCTGGAAAGTAGTCGCAGTGCAGAAGTTATGCACAGCAACTTCTTTGATGGATTGCTTGCTCAGAATCAATTCTCTATGCGCCTCGGACAAGGCTTCGCGCTCTCTATAAATCATCTTAAGATAGATAAGGTAAAACTCACCAAACTCGAAGATGAAGGCGAAGTAATCTCTGATAGCAACCGCCCTTATGCTTATAAAACCATCAGTAATCAGGATCTCATTATATACGGCTCTTTCGGGCGCGCTCTCTCGGAAAACTTTGCCATCGGCATCTCGCCCAAGCTGGCTTATCGCAATCTTGCAGAGCATAGCGGATATGGCTTCGGTGCCGATATTGGTGCATACTATAAGATTCATGAATACCTGGATTTAGGGGTGAATCTGCGCGACTTCTTCGGAACGCAAATCCTCTGGGAAAACTCTACCCATGAAGTAGCCCTGCCTAATCTGGATATCGAGCTTTCTACAAGCTTTGAGCTCACTTCAAAAGAGATCCCTTTACACATCGCGCTGAGAGCTCAGAACTACTATGAACAAAGGGCAAGTCAAAGCAGCGACACCATCAGAAGTGAATTTCATGGCGGAATAATGCTGCGCCCCATCCCCGCACTCGGCATCATGGGCGGCTATGATAGAGATAGCTTCACAGCAGGCGTTGCATTAGAACTCTTTGATATCGGGCTCAGCTATGCCTTCAAAAACAAGGCAGAAGGTGGACTCGGGCACACGCAAATGGTATCCCTAAGCTATTCATGGTAAAAAAGATAGCTCTTTTAGGAGCAAGCGGTTCTATCGGCAGTTCCACCTTTGAGGTAATCCGCGAGCAAGCCGATCACTTCAAGATAAGTCTCGCCTCCGCTCATTCAAGCTGGGAAAAGCTCTGCAATCTCGCCGGTGAGTTTGACATCCCCGTACTGGTATTTACCGGTATAGATGAGCCCTCTCTGCAAGAGCAAATCAGAAGCCTGCATCCCAAGAAAAGGATATATTTCGGCGAAGACGAGCTGATCAATTTACTCAAAGATGAAGACTATGATATTGCGCTAAATGCAATAGGCGGTTCGGCAGGAATAAGAGCCACCTTCGCCATCTTGGGGCGCGGCAAGAGCCTGGCTTTGGCAAATAAAGAGTCCTTGGTATTAGGCGGACATCTCGTGCATGAGAGTTTCAAAGACGCCCTCATCCTGCCCGTAGATAGCGAACATAGCGCCATCTTCCAAGCGATTGGAAATAGCCCCAAAGCCGAGATCAAGAAGCTCATCATCACCGCATCGGGCGGCGCATTCAGAGATTTTCCCCTCTCAGATTTCGGCACCATCACGCCTGAAATGGCACTCAAACACCCCAATTGGGATATGGGCGCAAAAGTGACTTTAGACAGCGCAACCATGTTCAACAAAGCCTTAGAGGTGATGGAAGCGCGCTGGCTCTTTGACCTCCCCTACGAGCAAATCGAGGCAGTGATACACCCGCAATCCGTGATACATTCATTGGTGCAATACATTGACGGCTCGCTGATTGCACAACTCGGCACGCCGGATATGAAACTGCCCATTCTCTATGCGCTCAGCTATCCGAAGCGACTCCCCTCCGAGCTCGTGCAAACCGATCTTTTAGAACATGCAAATCTCACCTTTGAGGGCATAGCCAAAGAGCGCTATCCCCTATATTACCTCGGGCTTGATGCAGCACGCGCAGGTGGGATCATCCCCACCATCATAAACGCCGCCGTAGAAGCCGCTATGAAGCTCTTTTTAGGGCGTATTATCACTTTCTCAGAAATACATAAGGTCGTGGAAGAAAGCTTGCAAAAAGCCTCTCAGATCGCCTTCCCATCACTGGAAGAGATCATCACGATCAACCGAAATACATACAAACAGATACTTTCACAATACAAGTTTATAGACTAAAGGAGGCGTAGTGGTCTATACTAACTATGCAGTTGATAACATTTTAAGCCTGTGCAAGATGCCCAGTCCCACGGGCTTTACCCACGATATTTGTAAACACATTGCCGCTTTGCTAAGTGAGATGGGTTTCGAGCCCACATTCTCGCGCAAAGGCTCGCTCTCAGCCTGCCTCGGCGGAGAGGGCGATCACCTCGTCTTGGCCGCTCATGTGGACACCCTCGGACTCATGGTGCGCTCAGTCAAAAGCAATGGCTGCCTGCGTTTCACCCATTTAGGCGGATTCCCGGCAAACAATGTAGAGCAAGAGAACGTCACCGTTCACACCCGCGATGGCAAAACCTACACGGGAACTGTGTATCTAAACGAGCCCGCAGTTCACGTAAATCGCGATCAAGGCGGCACTAAGCGCAGTGATGAGAGCATGGAGATTGTGCTCGATGAGATCGTTAAATCTCGCGAAGATACCCTTGCCTTAGGCATCAGCGGCGGAGACTTTGTATCGCTTGATCCTCGCAGCATTCTCACCCCTTCCGGCTTCATTAAAAGCCGCCATTTGGACGACAAAGCCAGCGCAGGAATACTTCTTGCCCTCGCCAAAGAGATTGCGGATGGAAAGCTTATTCCAAAGCGTAAGATCAGCATACTTTTCACCACCTATGAAGAGGTTGGACACGGCGCATCAAGCGGCTTTGCAGACGACACCGTGGAGATGATCTCCGTGGATATGGGCGCAATCGGCGACGACCTCGAAACCGATGAATACAAGGTTTCCATCTGCGCAAAAGACAGCGGCGGACCCTATAACTATGAGGTAACCACCGCGCTGATAAATCTCGCAAAAGAGCTGAAACTCGACTATGCCGTAGATATCTATCCCTTCTACGGATCAGACGTGGGAGCCGCTCTGCGTGCAGGACATGACATCAAACACGCACTCATCGGCCCCGGCGTATTTGCCTCCCACGGCTATGAAAGAACCCACACCAAAGCCATTGACAACACGCTCAAGCTTTTGCGTGCATACATTGTCAAATAAGGTTTTAACATAATATGGCGCAAAAATTGCACATAAATAGATAAATCAGGAATAATTCAGGAGTAAAACATGAAAAAACATCTCCTTTTTATAGTAATCACGATGCTGCTGCTACCCTTGGCACTTCGTGCAAATCTGCCTCCTTTACCGGAGTGCTATGATACTTATGATGAGATCGTTACGCGCCTTTTTGAGCTCGAAGATCTCTACCCCACCCATGCAAAAGTGCATCTGATCGGACACTCACAACAGGACGAAGTTCCCATCTATGCCATGCAGCTCACCACGAACGTCACCGGTGATTGGGAAAAGCCCGCGCTGCTCTTTGTGGGTCAGGTTCATGCCGAGGAAGTTCTTGGCGTGCAAATCACCATGAGCAATATCGAAGAGCTCTTAGCAAATCGCCAGCAAGCCCCTTACGGTGCATGGCTTTATCAGCTTGATACTTGGTGGGTTCCCACTCTAAATCCCGAAGGGCATAAGGTGGTGACCGACAATCTTGACACCTCTTACAGAAAGAACAAGCGTGATAACAATAACAACGGTATTTTCGACTACTCACCGCAAGTTGGATACGACATCGACGGTGTTGATATCAACCGCAACTTCGACTTCAACTTCGTGCACGGCGACACCCTCATGCAAGGCGGCGGAAACGAGCCTTATGACTACTATCGCGGGCCTTATGCCATGAGCGAAAGCGAAGTGCAAGCCATCAAACGCCTCTCCGATGAAAAGAAATTTACCTACAGTATTTGCTGGCACTCTTCACGCACGGGCAACTTCGCCGAGAAGGTCTATTATTCCTTCAATTGGAAGGATGTACGTCCCTCGCCCGACCACAATTTCGCCCGCGGTATCGCCCAAGGCGTGGCAAATCAGATCCAAAAAGAAGGCATAGGAACCTACGAATACTATCCGAACGCCAGCCGTCAAGGCGCTTTCCACGACTGGATGTATATGCAATATGGCACGATACAGCTGCTCATCGAATGCGGAACGCGCAACTTGCAACCCAATGAAACCATCATGCTGGACACCGTCGATAGATGCAGTAACGGCGTATGGTGGATGCTCGAACGCGCCATGCCTTTCTCTTCAACCTCTCCTTCAAATTCACTACTCACAGGACGCATTACCGATAGCGAAACCGGGGCGGCAATTGAAGCGGAAGTTATTGTTCAGGAAAGACATGCACCATGGTTCCATCCCCGTACTTCGGACCCCGAAACAGGACTTTATTACAGACCTATAAACAGCGGAAGTTTTTCACTTCTCTTTCGCCAAAAAGGCTATTGGGACTTGGAACTTCCGAACGTGATCGTAAATAACAGCAGCTGGACAACCAGGAACGTAGCTCTTGATCCAAAAGAAGCCGCAATCCTATATGGATCAGTGAATTCACCCAACGGCCCAATCAGCGCAGAGATCCGCATAGGCGATGTCTTTGAAGATGTGCTAAATATCGAAGGCGATTACATTTATCACGGCTTTGAAGGCGAATATCCCATCACGATCTTTGCCGAAGGATATTATCCCTATCGTGAAATGATCACTTTAGAGCCCGGCACAAATATGTACCATTTCTATCTCTCAGCGATAGATACGGTGTTCAGCGAAGACTGGGAAGACGGCATTTCAGGCTGGGAAATCGAAGGACCATGGGTCTTGCAAAATGAGCTCGCAGCGGACGGACACGCCATCACAGACAGCTGGGGCGGACGCGGACACTACGCTCAAAATTGCGATGTTTGGATCAAGACCGAAGACAAGATCAGCCTTCCCGCAGACAGTTCACTCTTGCTCTATTTCGATTCGCATCTCTATACAGAATGGGAATTTGACCCCGTTACGGTAGAGGTCTCATCCGATGGCGACGAGTGGGAAGAAATCTGGAGAAAATCAGGACGTCACGACTGGTGGCAAAAGGAATATATCGAGCTCGGCGACTTTGCCGGTGAAGAATTATACTTCCGTTTCCGCCTCCAAGATGACAGTATTGATGACAAAATGACCGATCCCGGCTGGACTATCGACAACATTATGATAATCACCGGCGATGCCGTTTCAAATGAGGATGAAATCAACCAAAGCCCCGCTCTTGCAGTGCTTTACCCGAATTTCCCCAATCCCTTCAATCCCGAAACGAAGATCACCTACAGCCTGGGACAAGCTCAGAATGTCAGCCTGGATATCTACAACGTTCGCGGGCAGTTAGTCCATCGCTATGCGCCCGGAATGCAAGGCGTCGGAGATCATTATTTCGTGTGGAACGGTAAAGACCATAATGGTAAAGAAGTTTCCAGCGGCGTATATTTCTATCGCCTTAAAACCGATACTTATACGAAAAGCAGAAAGATGATGTTAATGAAATAAATCAGATAAAATTAAAAGAAAAAGAGAAGCTGCGATGAGTGGTTTCTCTTTTTTTTCTGTGCTTTTTTGGGCTCTTTTCCGCCTCTTCCCTATTGGGTTCTCGTGATGATATGGTCATGATGTGGTCATGGGCATGAGCATATCTATAGGATATCATAGGCTGAATCCAATAGGTAAGCTATGGGTATATAGTTAGTTATGAGGGTTTAAAACTTATTAATGTATAGTTTTTCTAAAAATCGCCTTAAAAAGCGTCCACGATCTCTTTCACGCTGTTAATAGGAATGGCAAACCCCAGACCGATATTGCCCCCGCTTTCAGAGATAATAAGATTATTTATCCCAATCACTTCACCGTGAATATTCACCAATGCCCCGCCGCTGTTTCCTTGATTGATCGCGGCATCGGTTTGGATCATGTTATAACGCTGTTCACGCCCGAAATCGAGGTTTCTGCCCAGCGCTGAAATCACTCCCACGCTCACTGTGGGCTTGGCATCGTTCATCACATATCCGTAAGGATTACCCAGCGCAATGCTCCACTCCCCAACCAAGATTTCGTCCGAATCACCCAGCCTGGCATGAGGCAAATTGTTGCCCTTGATTCTCAGTTTGGCAATGTCATTTTCGGCGTCAATTCCCAAAAGCTGAGCGTCAAATTCGCGGTTATCCGGTAAGACAACCTTGATCTCGGTTGCACCTTCAACCACGTGTGAATTGGTGATAATCAGCCCTGATGGGTCGTAGATCACGCCGCTACCCAGCGACTGCACTTGCCTTTGAACGGGACCGAAGAAGTCGAAAAAATCAAAGAAAGAAAAGCCGCCGAAGCCGGATGAATGCGAGCGGCGAACATATTGAGTTTTGATCACGTTAACGCTCACCACAGCGGGCTCTACCTCCGCCACAGCGCGGGTGATGGCATTGTGTCTGCTACCATCAAAATCGTCCAAAGATGCAGAAAAAGAACTGTAATCTTTAACCACTTGTTTGGGAGTGAATTTATTGATTAAAACGAGGCTTATTCCTGCGTTCAGGATGAGAATAATAAGCCCTAAAGCTAAGACATGTGAGCCTTTCATTGAAACTTCCTGATGGCAAATTCTATGTTTGAAATACTGACCGTGGTCTCAAAACAAGGCCCCTTTGGACGCTTGTTGAACACACCATAAACGGGAAATCTCCATGCATCGCGCACGCCGTCGGTTAGATCACGATGGCAAGCCACGGCTACTATCACTTCCGGGATGTTGTCATCTACTATCTTACGCGCCAGTGAGCCACCCGTTGCAACCGCTGCTTTCACGCCGAATTCTTCAGCCATCTTCTTGATATCACCGATGTTACAATTTCCGCAAGACTCACAATTATCAATAGATGTGGTCACACGCACTTTGCACTCGGAGCTTTGTAAACAGTGAGGAACTAAAAGCAGAATATTCTTGTGTTTGATGCCTTTGGATTGCGAAAGCACGATCTCGTTATTGAAATTAATAAAGCTTTCCTGTATGGTCTGTTTCTTTCTGAAAGTTATGAAAGATAAGAACATAGCGAGATTGTAATATACAAAAGTAAGCATCCATTTGGCATATTTCGCCATCCAGCGCGGAGTTATCTTGCTGTGCGTTCCGATGAGGTTGAGTATCCAGCTTGCCACCAAAATCACCAAAAGGATGAAAAGAATGGTGTAAATTACTGTCTCTTGCAGGGAAAGCCCCAGTCTTGAATAACTTAGAAGTGCGCTGATGAAAAAGAGCAGAGCGAGAATGAACAGGCTGGTGCTCACAAATAGCGGGAATTTTATGATAGAATAGTAGTATTTTTTCACTTTAGTATCTCCCCCACTTCGGCTCTGGAGCCCAAAAGCCAGGCTGATGCGGGCATAATCTTTTTGCCTGCCGCCTGAACGGTCTTGATTCTGAGCTGATGTTTGCCGGTGGCAATACAAAATCCTTGGTTTTTAATAATTTCGGTGATGCTGCCCGCGGGCATAACGCTATCTTCCTGCACGAGTTCCGCTTCCAATATCTTGAGCGGCTTCTCGCGAAAGAGAAGGTATGCGCCGGGCTCAAAAGAAAAAGCTCTGATCTTGGGTAAAAGCTCGCCTGCACCGAGGCTGAGATCGAGCTTAAGATCATCCCTTTCAATCTTTTGGGTGTATGTGGCAAGGCTGTGATCTTGAGCCTTGGCTGTATATTTTTCAAAGTCTGATAATAGCGTTTTGAGCAGTTCTGCGGCTTGGATGGCAAGCCTATCATGCAGCGAACTATAGTTCTCGTTACCCTCTATTTCAAGCTCTTCTTGAATTAAGATCGGGCCGCTGTCCATGTGCTTTTCCAGCATGAATATGCTGTTTCCGGTGATGCTTTCATTTGCTAAGAGCACGCTCTGTATGGGCGAAGCTCCGCGATACTTGGGTAAAAGCGATGGATGGAGGTTGATGGAGCCAAACTTACAGAGCTCTCGCATTTTCTTACCTATAAAAGCGCCGTAAGACGCCGTTATGAGCAGATCGGCGTTCAGAGCCCCTAACATATCAATCGTCTCTTTAGAGTTGATCTGTTCGGGCTTGAGGAGCTTTAAAGAGCTTTCCAGTGCATAGCGCGCCAAGGGAGTATCCTCCAGGCGTCTTTTCCGCCCTTTCGGACGCGCCGGTTGGCTGATCACCATTGCGATCTCGTGATATGTGCTTTTTAGTAGCATCTCGAGCGCCGGGATGGCAAACTCGGAGCTGCCGGCAAAGATGAGTCTCATAGCTTTAATCCTGACGGATATTCACGCCGTCAACCGCGGTGGCTTTCATCTCGCTGAGCTTTGTCTTGAGTTTAAGCTTGTTAAGCGGCGGCAGGCGGTCTGTAAAAACTACGCCATCGAGGTGATCGAGCTCATGTTGAACGATGACCGCCTCATAGCCTTCGACCTCTTTGGTGATCCTTTCGCCATTAAGATCCGTGTATTCATAGACGATTCTCTTATCGCGAACCACCTGGGCAAAGATGTGCGGGAGGCTGATGCAACCTTCTTCGCCAATCTGTTTGCCTTCGCTTTCAATGATCTTGGGATTCAGCATCACTATGGGATTGCGCTCTTGTTCTTCCTCCGCCGTGCGGGGATCGATCACCACCACGCGCATATCCACTCCCACTTGATTTGCCGCCAAACCCACGCCGTCGCGGACATACATGGTATGAACCAGATCCGGGATAAACTCTTTGAGCAGCGGATCTTCGTGATCCACTTCCTTCAGCTTCTTGCGCAGAATATCATCACCTAATATTCTGATATCGAGTACTTTCGGCATGATTTAGTTTTGGCTCTCCGGCTTGATGATTGCAACTATGGCAGATTTCTGAAAATCTACGCGAATCTTGTTTGTATCATCGATTTCGAGCACGACAATGCCCTTATCCGGCTTCATGGAAACCACGCGTCCATAGATGCCGCTGCCGGTGATAACTTTGTCGTTCACCTGCATTGCATCTAACATTTTCTGCATTTCTTTCTGTTTCTTTTGTTGAGGGCGAATCATCAGGAAATACATAATTCCCATGATAACTGCAAAAAACAAGAGGCTGGACATCATGCTTCCTTGTTGTGGAGCGGGTTGTGCTGCTGCTTCTAATAGTGTGTAAAGTATCATTTTATTCTCCTATATTCCAAAAAATTGCGGTTTTATTAAAGTTAAAAACTGTAGCAGGATGTTCGCATAAAGTCCTGCTAATAGATCATCTATCATCACGCCAAAGCCTTTGCCAATGCTTTGGGATTTATTGATGGGAAAAGGCTTACCTATATCGAATACGCGAAATAGGATGAAAGCCCAGATTCCTATCATCAGAGTCTTGGGCAAAAATAATACGGCAACGAGATAGCCAAAGACTTCGTCTATAACGATCTGAGGCGCATCATCGCCCAGGGCTTTCTCTGCCTTTCTTACTATCGGCACAAAGATAAGCGCCAAAAGCATGACCGCTAAAGTCATGATATATCTATAGCTTCCCTCAAAGAGCATCCCCGGTAGGATCAGATACAATCCAAAAGCCGCCAAGGAGCCAAATGTTCCCGGCGCAAAAGGGATGAATCCCAGCCAAAAGACCGAGCTGAGGATAACGCTAAGCTTCTTTTTATTCATAGTTTATATTCGATGAAGGCCTTGCTCTTGGTCTCTTCCATCCACTCGTCATAATACTCCATCTGACGTAGCTGGTAGAGATATTCCTTCACCTGTTCTTTTACCTCGTGATATTCAAAAATGCGCTGAGCACTTTCGTTTTCTCTAATGAAAATATATATCAATCCTTCGTTTTGCAAAACTTCTGTGGGGACTCCTACATCTGAAGCCATGATTACGGGCGCGAAAAGCTCGGGTAGGTCTTGCACTCCGAATTCGCCCAAGAGTCCGCCGTCTTCGCTGCTATTTGTATCAAAGGAATACTCGCGCGCCAATTCGGCAAAGCTTTCGCCTGCCAAGATTCTCTCGCGGATGCTTTCCATGAGTGCTTTCTCGCGCTCTGCATCTTCCTCACCTGCTTGCATTATCTTGAGTATATGAGAGGCTTTGATCTCATCTCCTCTGCGATCCGTGAGCTTGATAATATGATAACCGAAATTACTTTGCACTATCTCACTGATCTCACCGATATCAAGAGCAAATGCTGCGTCTTCAAAGGGTTTCACCATAGTGCCGCGCCTGAAATAGCCGAGATCTCCCCCCTGCTGAGATGAAGGACAATCGCTGTGCTCTCCTGCCAGTTCGGCAAAATCAGCGCCGGATTTGAGACTTTCTAAGAGCTCCTCTGTTTCGGCTACTATCCTAACTACAGTCTCCTCAGATGGACGAATCTCACGCAGGATAAGGCTAAGCTCCCAAGTTATAGGTTTGATTGCCAAGCTATCTTTGGTGGCTTCGTAGAAACTTTGCATATCCGGCTCAGTGATCTTAATACGCGAAGAGATGTATTTCTCAACCAACTGCTCGGTGAGATAGTTTTCTCTGATTTGATCTGCCAAGAACTTTTGCAGTTCGCGCTGAGTGGTATTCATCTGCCTGAGCTCCACCTGGAAGTCTGCCTCGCTGGGATACCTGCTCTTGATATCGCTTAAATACCTCTCGGCATACCTGTTTATGGCTTCTTCATCCGCGGTGATATTCAGTTCTTTCGCCTTTTGAACCAAGAGTTTTTGCTCTATCATCTGCTCCAAAACTCTTTCTGCGCTGAGAAGCTCCGGGTCTATGCCGGTAGATACCAGCTGAGTGATCTGCTTTTGTAGGTCTGAGAGGAGGATGATCTCCGTTCCCACCTTTGCTACTATTCTATCCAAAACATCTGCCGTGAGCATCACGCTTAACACGACAAACAGGATTATTACTACTGCTCTCTTCATTTCTTTTCTTATTTCCTTAAAGTAAAATTTAATAATAGAAAACCTTTCCGGCTTGAGCTTTGGTCTCTCGCAAAAGCTGTCTATATACGTCTTCTTGTTTTTCTAAAAGTATTTTATGTCTGATCTCCGCCTTGAAATCCTCGAAATTGGCGACGTCATCGCCTTCTTTCTTTTCTGTATAGCGGATTACATACCAATAATCGTCTTTTCTGAGGAGCCCGGGTTCGCCTTCTTCCAATTGTCTTGCACTCAGCCAAAACAGGGAATCCGCCGAGGATGGTTTGAGAAAGCCCATATCCCCGCTGAGATGAAGCGGCGCTTCTGATTTATATCTATTTAGAGCCTGCATGAAGTCCAGCCCATCTCTGATCTTTTCAAATACGTTCTCCGCCTGAATCTTACTGGGAAGGCAGATGCGTTGCACGCGATAGAATTGCACCGGCTCCATGAACTCGGCTCTATGCACCCTGAAATAGGAGAAGAGCTGTTCTTCGGAGATATTTATCAGCGAAAGTCTTTCGGCGATGAGTGCATTTGCGGATACCTTCTTTTCAGCGATATCAAGACGCTGTTTGACGCCGGGTCTTTCCAGCAGTTTATCTTTCTTCGCCTTTTGAGCCAAGATGGTAATATTCACCCAGTCTTCCACCGCTTTTCGGCGAGCACTGCTATCCATCGCCATCCAATTATCCTCGCCCATCATAGCCACAAACTCTTCTAAATAGAGGATTTCGCCATTTACTTCCGCTAATTTCTCAAAGCTCTTGCTTTCGCGATTGCAGCCAAAAAAGCTTAAAACAAGCAGAATTATCAGGCAAAATCTTAGGTTTTTCATAAGAAGGGCGGCGTATATTGGATACGGATATAAGGTTTTTTATCTTCTTCGGGAGCATTGACATCCCAGAAATCTACTTCACCGAAGTCTTTGAGCTCCCAATTACTCATGAGCAGAATGCCGTGGGGCAGGATGGTCTCCCCATCCGGGAAGGTCTTTTCACTAAGATAAGCCTGGATAATGGGCGTGATATTCAGCGCCAAACTATCCCGCGTACTATACAAAATATTGGAAATAGGAACGATGGAGCTTGCCACCACCATATCGTCCTTGCCTATGATCTCCCCTTCCTCGAAAGGCTTTTTGAGCAACATTGCGCTAAAAACATACTGCACGGTATTACCGAAATTAGGATTATCTTTGGTATATAAGACCAATTCCGCATGATTGATCTGAGTCCTTTTCTTGACCTCATCTGAAAGTGCATTGCCCTCTGCATCTTTGAGCATACTAAAATTAGGCTGAAGATCGATATACATCCTCTTCGCGCTGCGATTGCTGACGCGCCAAGCTGAGCTATCCTCATCAATGGCACGCTCATAGCTAAAGGTATTTAACACGACAAAGTTTTCATAAAGCTGATACTCTTCATCTTCGGCAGTGTTTTTATATTCATAAGAAATACTGGCTCCAACCCTTGCTCCGGCGGGTCTGAGCTCGATAAATCCCTGACTTTCCTCGGGGATCTCCACCAAAATATTTAGCCCCAGGCTATCTTCCTCTGACGCCCAATTCCTGATGATATCATAGCTTAGCACCACGGAAAGAGTATCCAGCACAACGCTGTGTTTATCCCAGACAGCAGCAGAAGCCGTAAGCTCCTCAAGATTTTCTGCCAAGATAGAATCAGGATCCGCATTATAAGCTTGATTTACTTTATAGAACTTCAGATCGATAGGACTCTCTTCCCCATCGCTGCTACGCGCAATCTCCAGATTCAGACAAGGATTCTTAAACTCTGCAAGCTCATCTATAGCTTCTTTACTGAGCAGATTTGTAAAGCGAAGCAGAGCTTTGGCCTTCACTCCATCGTGGTTTGCAATGAGAATATTCTTACGCCCGCTACCGGTAGAGGGCAGATCCTCATCATCCACCATAAAGCTATAAGCCGAAACAACAGCAGCTTTATCCTGAATTTCAAGAACATCCTGATCATACCAGTTCGTTCCCGTAAGGTTATCTTTTTTTGTGCATGCCGAGAAAATTATGATCGGCAAAAGCAGCAAGATCAGATATCGGAGCTTCATCATACAATATATCCTATTATTTATTTAATTTGATTATTAGTAATAGTAGTAGGCTGTGTGGATATGTTGATAATCGGTCAAGCTTTATTTTTTGTAGCCATCTATTGCAAGCTTTTAGCCCGCTCTGAAGAATGTGGATAACTTGTGTATAAGTCCCACTCTTTATCCACGGAGTATCCACGACAAAATCGCCTAAGTGCTTATTTATCAAGTTGTCCACACTTATCCACATAACTTCATCCACAATTGTGGATAACTTATTAAAATCAGGCATATTTCGCCCTGAAATGCCGATCAATTGCGGCTTCTTCAGAGTCATGATTCCACACATAATTAGTTTTACCTATCTACGCAAATTACTGATCATGAGTTCCACTTGCGAGCGGAATTGATCATCCGTTCTAAACTCATTTTCAACTATCTTTTTGGCATGAATCACGGTGGTGTGATCTTTTCTATTATAATACTCAGCGATTTCCTTCAGCGAGAGCGAGGGAATCAGATGATTTGCCAGATACATCGCCACCTGTCGCGGGAAAGCGATATGCTGTTTACGGCTTTTATCCATCAGCATTTGCTTTTCGAGATTATAGGTGCGACAAACCTGCTGAGTGATCATATTAAGCGTGATGCTCTTGCTCATATCCGAGATCATATCCGCGAGTATCTCTGCTGCAGAATCGGGATTAATATCCTCAGGATTGAGTTTATTGTATGAGGCATAGGCAAGGATTCTGATTAAAGAGCCCTCAAGAGCCCGTACAGAGGAAGTAATGTTGTCGGCAATGAAGTTTATCACCTCGTCAGAAAGTTCGATGTTTTCGGGCTCTGCTTTCTTTCTGAGGATTGCCACGCGCGTCTCGAAATCCGGATTCTTAAGATCCGCCAAAAGTCCGCTCTCAAATCTGGTGACCAATCGCTTTTCCAGATCAGGGATATCCTTGGGCGGACGATCCGAGGTGAGCACTATCTGTTTCTTATTTTCAAAGAGTGCGTTAAAGGTGTGGAAAAATTCTTCCTGAGTTCCTTCCTTGCGCGAGAGGAAATGTATGTCGTCCACGAGCAGGAGATCCACCCTGCGGAACTTTGCACGAAACTCACTCATCTTATTTCCGCGTATGCTTTCTATCATCTCGTTTGTGAAAGACTCACTGGTGGTATAATAGATGCTGCAATTGCGCCCTTCATTTTTGACGAAATTCCCCACGGCTTGCATGAGATGGGTCTTCCCCATTCCGCTTTCGCCATAGATGAACAGCGGATTGAAGGTATATCCGGGGTTTTCCGCCACAGCCTTTGCCGCCGAGTGGGCGAAGTTATTATTCTTTCCCACCACAAATTCATCGAAGTTGTATCTATCGTTGAGCTGAGTATTCAGCGTCACCTTATTATCTCCATAACCGGGCAAGTCTTGCTTTTTACTTTCTTTTTTTCTGCTTTTGGAAACAAAATTAACTTCATAACGGCGTCCGTATAGGCCTTGCGAGATCTCCGAGAGAACTTGCCTATAGCTCGTGTTCATATAATTTGCGCTAAATTGCGAGCCCACTTGAACTGTGAGGCTGCTATCGCTAAAATCAACTAAATGTGTGTTTGAAAACCAGGTCTTGAAACTCTGTTCGTTAATATTTTCTTCCAACTTGTCCAAAATGTTTTGCCAAATGTCTTGATCCATAGTTATTCCTTACTAATTAAAAGTTTATCCACAATGAGAGCAATTTTTCTCATCAGGTTTAAAAAGTTTATAATGTGTTATATATCAATTCTTTGCATAAAGGTCGCGTTTCCATGGAGCTGTGTTTTATGATATTTATCCACAAGTTATCCACAAAATGATTTTACTAACCTTTTTACAAAGACTTGGGAGGATTTTATTCTAAATCCAAGCTTCAATTGTAAGGAAATCTGACTACCTCTTTTTTGTCAAGCATCGAAAACACAATAAGATATGAAGCCAAAATCCAAAATCAAATCACTAAAAGGGTGATAGATAAATAGATGTATCCTGCCTTGATATTTGAGCATATTCGGAGATATCTCTCTATCACTTTTATATACAGTGAGTTATCAATCTCAAAATAATCTCTGTTTTTTCTTAAAATATTTATTATTATTTTCTACCCTTTGTGAAATCACCCCACCTCTCCCCTATTGGATACAGCCTATATTCTGCTTATGATGTGCTTATGCCCATGACCATATCATGACCACATCATCACCGGAACCCAATAGGGAAGGAAGGGCTAAGGCTATGTAAACAGAGGATTTGAGAGGGTTTATGAAAAACAAAGCTATTTTCCTCATCAAATACGAAAAAGGAGCCACAAATGCAGCTCCTCTTTCAATGGACTTATAGATGATTTATTTCATCATTATCATTTTTTTGGTCGAGCTGTATCTGCCGGAGTTCATCTTGTAGTAATAAACACCGGATGAAACTGCGCGCTTATTATTATCTGTTCCATTCCATACAACCCTGTGATCGCCTGCCGGCATATCATCTTTTAATAAATGTTTCACCAGCTGGCCTTTGGTGTTATAAATGTCAATGCTGACATTGCCTGCTTCCCTCAAGCTATAAGAAATAGTGGTTTCAGGATTGAAGGGGTTGGGATAGTTGCCGGAAAGCTCTGTGACTGCCCCGGGTATTACCTCATCTTCCGTGGAAGGAGGGACATCGGGACCGGTGATAACCGTGAAGTTATCAACATAGAATGCAAAGGCATCGTCAGACACGCAATATATTGCTATGTGAACCTGCTCGACGTCAAAGTCCCGGAGATCGAAGTGGTACTCAGTCCAGTTCGCGGGAGCTTCGATATAATCGTCGCCCGAGATGGGGACGAATCCAGCTACATGGGTGGGATACGGTGCTGTAGATACGGCTACCTTAAAACGCTCGAGGCCATAGCTATCCGTATGCGAGCGAGCAAAGAATCTTACTGAGCTGTAGAGACCCAATTGTACATAAGGAGCGATCAGCCAGTCGCTATTAGGAGGATAAATTGCAGCAAAGCATGCTGCCATCTTATCTCCTTCATAAGCACGCAGATCGACAAGCGGGGGCACAGTCTGTGAAGGATTGAAGATCATGAAGGCAAATGCTGTTCCGCATCCGGGGAAGTCTATTCCATAAAAGTCGTAGGTCGGGCTATAATCGTAATCTACTAAAGTCCATGGATCAAAGGTTGTGGCGAAATCCGGATAGTCTTCGAAGCCATCCTCAAAGACAGCTCCGAGTTGGGCAAATAATATATGGTTGAAGCTAAAAAACAACAACAGCGCAAAGATGAAAGGCAAGTGTTTTCTCATGACAAGCTCCTTTGTTTGAAAATACTGTTAAAAAATTAAAAATATAATCATTCGATGAGTGATTATCATCGGGCTCTGTAGAGTAGCCATAGTCTTGGCACTATTATTATTAACAGCTGAGCTTATGTCAAGGAAAACATTCATCCTTGCCCCGGTGTTTTGTGAAGTATTTCAAGAAAAAAGATAGCTAATTTCTTCTCAAATACGAAAAAGGAGCCGCAGATGCAGCTCCTCTTTCTTTGGATAAGGATGATTTATTTCATCATTATCATTTTCTTGGTCGAACTGTAGTTACCGGAGTTCATCTTGTAGAAGTATACACCGGAGGAAACAGCGCGGTTATTATTATCTGTTCCATTCCATACAACCGTGTGGTTGCCGGCTGCCATATCATCTCTGACCAAGTGTTTCACCAGCTGGCCTTTGATGTTATAGATGTCGATGCTGACATTGCCTG
>FZPS01000187.1_pt109 | contig 25131 bp, 36 predicted proteins | sample 1817821 | NCBI WGS metagenome assembly FZPS01 (sample SAMEA104158645, study PRJEB21678) | metagenome | place: Germany | collected 2015-04-21 | reverse complement strand
GTTACAGGTGACGCGGTGATTTCCACTCTAGGCGGACGCTTTCGGGCCTACAGGATGTAGGTCATGCAAGCGTCGTCACACGACGTGACGGTTTTAGCTTGCCTTCGTTAAACTCAGCTAAGTGATAAAAGCTTTTCAAGCTTTTATCACTGGATCTTCGGACACGATTGTTCCCGATGGAGTCGCCGCCTGCCGTTCCAATCACTTGATTAGGCTTCCTTATTTACGTATTATATTGTATTTTCATTTGTAATTGTTCGTGTTCTTAACTAGATTTTGTATTATGAAATTGACTCATCTAAATAAATTTAACTTTATCTAACCTTCATAGACAAAACAAACTTACTTCTATTCTATCGGAATGCACTTTGAAATCATAGTCCTTTCACAAACTATTTTCAAGTAGGGAAATATTCCCTTTTAAAGATCAAAAAAAAACAATCTAGCGGTAAACCAATACTAGATTGTTTCATTTAAGTATATATAAACATTATAAAACTTCAACCCAACCATTGCGAATCGCTGTTACAACAGCTTGAGTCCGATCGTTAACGTTCATTTTCTGCAAAATGTTGCTGACGTGATTTTTTACTGTTTTTTCACTTATATATAAGTGTTCAGAAATTGCTCGGTTACTCTTACCATCTGCTAATAGTTGGAGAACTTCACATTCGCGACGCGTTAACAAATGTAATGGCTTACGATATTCTATGTCCTCAATACTTCCAGACTGAACTTTACTTAGTCTTTGGAATTCCTTAACTAAGTTATGTGTCACTTTCGGATGTAAATATGAACCGCCCTCACTGACGATTTTAATTGCTTCAATAAGTGCTTCTGAATCCATTTCTTTTAGAAGATAGCCGTTTGCTCCAGATTTAAGTGCGTGTGTCACATAGTTCTCATCATCATGAATTGATAAGATAATCACACGGACATCAGGATACTTAGCGAAAATACGTTTTGTTGCTTGGACGCCATCAACTTTTGGCATGTTAATATCCATTAAGACAACATCTGGTTGATACTGTTCAACGAGCGCTAAGGCTTGATCACCATCATCACCTTCTGCTACAACTTCAAAGCAATCTTCGAAGTCTAAAATTCTCTTAACCCCTTCTCTAAATAAAACATGATCATCGATAATAACTATTCTTTTAGTCATTTCTACTCCTCCATTTGCTTTCTAGACAGAAAAATTCGAACAACCTCCTAAATCAAAATTATAGCATAAAGTTGTGAACAAAGTATGAATTTCTAAACAGATTTAAGAAGATGTAAAAACATGACTATCCGGCATATATTTATCCTCATTATTTAGATCAGTTTAATTATACAAGATTTTACTAAATAAAACTTTTTTATTACCCATTTGTATTAATCTTTTAATGGGATCTTAACAATACTTTCTTATATATCAAGAGAGGATAGCCTTTATGTATATTACTTGCATATTACAGTTACTTATCCACAGGACTTGGTGAATATTTTTTACTATACTCATTATAGCACTTTTCTAGATTTTTCCCACAAATTACATTATTAATAAATATTATTTTAGAAATGGATTAAAGCGTTTTAAATAATTTAAATATATTATCTGTGTAATTATTTTTGGCATTTAATGGAAAAATAAATCGATGTAATTAACGTAAACCAACTGGTATATAGCAAATATAAAGTTGATATTATGAGGATTGAGAAATTGAAGGAAATTATTAAGTGAATAATGAAGGCTACAGATGGTAAACATATTAATAGCTTTGCTTTTGCTCAATTGAAAAATGTGACAAAAGTTAGAATCATTGAATATCTGTTGAGATTCCTAGAAAATAAAGAAATGAAAATTGTATTTAATATATGTAAGTTCACAAACTAAATAAAGCCCCGCATTTAGAGGGCTTTATTTAGTTCTATTCTTTTGTAGAATTTATCATTTTAAAAGCATTGTATACATTAATAGGTGGCAAAATAACAGGCGGAATACCCGCTTGTGATGTAAAACTTGTTACAATAGACCTTAAATATGGCAATAGTATTGCTAAGCCGTTCAACTGAAAATCTTCAATATTAAATTTATCATCATCTACACTTAATTCAAACTTACCTAATAAACCTATTTGTAGATAAAACGGGGCCTTTCCTTCAAGAAAATCATCATTTAATATATCGCAATTAAGTTCCATCAGTGCTCTTCTATTGTCATCAGAGATTTTTACGGAGCCATCAAAACTAAATTCCAACTCAATTTCTTTATTGTCATCAAAACTGTAGTTTCTCTTAAATTCCATTTTAGATACAGTATATCCATCAAAAATAAGATAACTTTCTAATTCTCTTGTCATTATTATCTCTCCAAAGATCTTGTTTTATAGTTTAGCAGATTCACTTAAGCCACATCGAGGGAATAGAGTACTTTATCTTTGTTCCCTACTTTTATATTACTCTTTTCATTTAACTTAAATTTTGAGCCCTTTTCACTAAATTTAAATTTTTTAATTTCTGTTGTGTCTTCTTCGTCAGTAAATAATATTTCCCCAGTACCATCTACTACTTCGAATCCTGCTTCTTCCAAAAGTAAATAAAATTCATCGTCAGACAAATTACTAAAAAACTCTTCTGGATTATTATCATACTTAATAATCATAATTACCCCTCCTCTGAGGAAATGTTAACTTTACATTTAATATTAACTAAATTCAGATCTTTTAAACATAACTCTACACCATTCGGAACTAGCGAACGAGGAATATTAATATTATCTGATCTTTCATATGACGGTTGTGTAAATGTAGCCGCCCTTATGAGAGATACCCCTTTTTGCTTTGAGATTAAATTATAAACCATCCCATCAAAGTGAACTCTATTAGGAGATTTAATATCTTTAATCCCTCTCCTTAAATGATCCTTTACAAGAGCCTTCCTAAATAAATGAAATTCTTGTGCATTTTCAGATATTGTTGTATCAAAAACTTTCTCTTTCGGCACACTAATTGTTACATTGACTAATATAATAGATAGTTAGTTATAAGATACCATTAAAGGTTACAAATATCTACCTATTTGCAACAAATAGTTTCTATATAGGCACTAAAATGTAATGTTTATGTAATATATCAGGAATGTTATGTATTATACAAGCCCCCACTGAAGAGTGAGGGCTTGTTTTTTGAATAAAAAAGAGCACTAATTATAGCGATAAACCTCTAATGGACTCTATGGTTAGGGTCAATCCTGCATATCACAAAGTAACCGTCATTCAAATACCCGTGAATTCTAAACTTGTCAGAAACTTTATAGTGATATACAGTATTCCCGTCAACAATATCCGTTTTATCGACATCTCTACCGTACAGATCATTAACTTCTTGTACGGTTAAATTTCTACCTACTGTTTTATTTATGAAATCGTTGAATTTTTTGATCTCTCTTATCTGTAAATTTTTAAAACAGAACCCGCTTTCCAATGATCTCTCTAAAGACATTTTAAATTTCGGCTTATTAACATTAGTTAATACACTACCTCTTTTAGGCTTCCCTGAATTACGATCTGTAAGCTTCAATTACTACCCACCGATATAGATTGATCGATAATAGCTTTTCATGTCCTCTGTTGATATAACAACATTTGAATTATCGTTTGGTTCCAATCCAGCTCGAGCATTTCTCCATGGAGCCTCACTATGAGTTAGTGCTTCAAGAGAATTCCCGTCTTGATCGCCGTATGTTTCCCAAACAGATTCTAATAATTCAAGAGTTTTCTCATTAAATTTAGCGGTTATTTTCTCTACTTTTGGAATAGGACTCCACCCAAATGGTTTATATCTCCTATATAAACTAGGAGCTACTGGGCCATGAACCCACGCCTGGAAACTTTCGTCATGGATTAAAGGTTCGTTTAACAAAGCTTGATGCCAGGCCTCTGCGTAATAAGTAAGCTTTTGGAGTTTTTTGGGAGACATGCTCTCTTTACTCAGAAAAAAACTTGCTACATCAAATACACTAGTGCGTTCCATTCTACTCCCTCCCGGTAAAAGTATTAATTTAGATTTAGTCATATATATAAACCACCTTTTTAAATACAATCATTACCTCTTGTTAGTGATTATATGCAAAGATGGTGGTTTGTTTAAAAAATTATTATAATTGATATTTCATCAATAATTCAGCTTCTTAATGTTCGTTTACGTTCCTTTAAGTTCCTTTATGTTGCTTTACGTTCTTTAAGGTTACTCTAAGTTACCTTAAGTTAATGATATCATTCATTTTAAATTAGTCTAGACTATTTAGTTATTTTTCCTCATTTTTTATTACTTTATGCCTATATATTACCCTATAATAATTATAATTAAACCTTTTTTCGAACTTACGTTCTAATTTTATGGATAAAAAAAAGAGCTAAGGATTTTACTCCCTAGCTCTTTTTAAATTACTTAACCCTAATTTTCTGTCCAGGCTGAATAATATATTTTGGACCTTTAACTTGTGGATTTAATTTTTTAATCTGGTCCAAACTAATGTTGTGATTTTTAGCGATCACACTTAGATTGTCACCACGTTTGACTGTATAGTGCTGTACACTGGATCCACCGATCTTAATCTTCTGGCCAATGTTAATCAGATTAGGATTTTTAATGTTGTTATCCTTAACTAGCTTATCTACAGTTGTACTATACTTTTTAGCGATAGCTGATAACGTGTCGCCTTTTTTAACTGTGTAGGTAGACCCACTAGATGTTGCTTTTTTAGCAGGATATAAATCCTTTTCTAAATACTTCTGCGGATCAACCGATTTAGTCTTATTAATATCCCAAAATCCTTTGTGTAACTCAAAATGCAAATGCTGACCTGTTGATTGACCCGTGCTACCCATTATACCAATTGTTTGACCTTGCTTGACTCGATCGCCAACTTTGACCTTACGTGAGCCTGAGCGCATATGGGCATAGACAGTTTCCCATGCTATACCGTTGATGTCATGTCTGATAAAAACTGTTTCACCGTAAGATGTGCTTAGGTATGATCGACTGACAACACCAGCTGCAGCTGCATAAATTGGTCTAGTACCTCCTTCTGCGATGTCTAAACCATGATGCATGCTTTGAGTTTTACCAGTGATCGGATGTTTTCTTGGACCATATGGGCTTGTCACTCGTTTAGTATTCGTTGGCCAAATAAATGTTTTACTCATTATTTAATTTCCTCCTTTGTTTTTTTTGCCTAACTCAAACAGTCCAACTGATGCTAATCCACTAATGCCACCAGCCCACAATCTCAATCCCAACTCTACATCGATAAAATAAGCAGCTGCACCTAGTCCAATTCCCACGACTGTTGCAACTGCTGGTAGATAACGCTTATTTAGATTTGTTGTCTGTTTTACTGATTGAACAACCCCACTTGTTACTGGAGCTATAATTGTGGCCATTGCTAAAATTTCTGTCATTATTAATTCACCCCCTTAAAAACAAGTCCCAACACAGTTAAAATCACTGCACCAATAACCGTTGTCGATAACCAAAACAAAGTGTTATCGATTTTGTCAATCCGCTTGTGTGCACTTCTGGAACTAGCATGTGCACTGTTTGCAATCTCTTTAGCCTGTGTTGCTACAACACCAACGTCTGTCATGCTTTTTAGCGTTGACTCTACTCTTGCAAGCCTATCGCTAATATCCATTAACAATTTCGTATTTTCATCCATAACTGACCTCCCACATTTCGACATAAAAAACACGCTCGTTTGAGCGTATTAAAAAGAGCTGGGTAACATAAAATCATATGTTACCTTCATTGTATTATTTGCAGTTTTGATGACTGGTTGATCTAATAAGGCCCTCGAACCTATGTTCGTTTTAGGTATTCGATATGAGCCTCTATTACTTGAATTTGAATAATTTTCTGAATAATGCAACCAATTATCTATCATTCCTGAGTACCTTAGGTCGCTCCGATTGTAACTTTGTTCACTAAACCTTACAATTTGTCCATCGTCAATCCCGCCTACCCTCACAAAATCACCATAGGATGTTAGCACTCCTTCTGCTGTTGCAGCTACAACTTTGTTATTGCTTTGATTATTTGCTGTTAAACCACTATAAGTATTTATTAGATTCCAACCATCGTCATACATTTCTATCGTAAGTCCTTTACTAACGAACCATCTTCCCATAAGTGAGTTATAAATTATCCCTCTAACTCCAGAAACATTAACGTCTATATGCGTAACAGCTTCTGGGTTGGATAAATTGGCAGAATAGATTCCGCTAGGAGTTGAATAATAAATTTGGTTTGCGGCGATGCAAAAATCATTAGCATTAATCGATGTTGGGTTGATAGATTCTATAATCTCAAAATCGTCATTTAGCACATCTATTCGATTACCATCGACATACCCATACATATTATTATTGTGTTTTATTATCTTTAAGTAAACGACTTCGGAAATAGCACTACTGGCAAGTGCCTTTAATGATGTTCTTCCTTTTGTAAAGTAAACACTTTGAAATGTCCCATTACCTGCATGAGTTGGGAAGTCAACAACAATATGGACTTGCTCTCTGTTTGTAAAACTTTCTGATGTATTATAACTTCCTCTCAAAGGGTCACTGCCAGAGTATGAACCTGTTGTGTATGCATAACCTATAACATTACCCGCTTGCAACCATTCGTTTTCCGGGTCTTCCGCATGCGTAGCGTCTCTTAATTCCACTGAATTAAATAAATCTTGCATTAAAGAATCAAACCCATGTCTCCCCACGCCCCTATCGCGCGTAAAAATATCCCTCATAAGCTGGTCATAATAAGTTTCTACCCCTTTAGCGATAAAATTATCAGACTTTTGCTCATTGATCATCTGTCCATTTTCATCAAACAACTGTACCGTCACTTTTCCTTTGGGTTTAAACCCCTGCTTAAATTTAACAATTTCTTTCAAAATTAATCACTCCTGTCTTTCGTATTCTTCTGCTACAATTACATTTTGTGGTTGACTTGACCAGTCAACAATAGTTCCCCTTGATCTGTTATCAACTGCCGATTCCATTGAATACATTTCACCATCTGACGTAATAATTTTGTTATCAATATCAACATCAATGTAAGTTCCGTAGGTAGTGAACAGATACCACCAATCATCTTCTAAAAGGATGACTTTAAATATACTATTATCACTATGCAGATCATCAATAAATTCGTCTATTTTTTTCTTGTGTTGGTAAATTATAATCTGGATAGTTTTCTACCTTAGCAAATAATTCTCTAAGGTTTTCTTGTTCTTGAATCTCAACATCAATTTCAAAAGGTTCACTTTCAACACTCCAAACGGTTATAGCTGTTAGTTTTATGTTATAAGTTTCACCATTTTGCAATGCTGATATGTTAATTGAATTATCCTCAATGACTTGATTGTTATATTTAACATCATCAACATACACATTGTAACCTGCTAGACTTATTTCTGTGTTGGGTTCCCATTCTAAAGCGATTGAATTATAACCCGTCGTTGCTACAACACCTGTTGGCATTGCAGGTGGCTCTGTATCATATTCCACACCCTCGATTAAGATTGAAGGTACATCAGACACGCTGATCGGCTCTGAAAACGCAACATTTTCAGTAAGATTGCCAACTAGGGTTGGATGTTTTGTTTCAGCACTTACTTCATCATCTACTTTTATGGGCGATATAAACCTTACCTCTTCGATCACATCCGCACGAGGTATAGATGACGACATACCGCCAAGCAAATTTTCCGCTACGACAAACAACTCGGCCCTATTTGCTTCCAAATTAAATGTGCCGGTCGAGGTCTTTAAAAATAACCTCAATTCGTGCGAACCACTTTGAATCTGCGTAACAATAAACGGTAAACCAATTGTGTTCCAGCCTTGATGTAAGACCTGATAAATTTCAGTAGATAAGCGTTCACCATCTAAATCAAAGTAGCCTTCTAGTAAGACCCCGTTTTCGCTGGCTAATCCGACGAGAGCTAAACCGGCTTGTGCGTTAGCTGATGCAAAGAGCGAAATATTTATATTTAACACCTTCTGAAAGCTGGTAGAAATATTCATGGCAGACTGATTTTTTACCAGTACTAAGTTCGTGCCACCGTCCGAACCTCTACCTCTTGAGTTACTGTTTTTTACACGCAACAACGGATCTGCGCCAGCGCTTTTAAGTTTGTGCTTACCCCTGTAACGCCAAGTGCTGTGCGTGATTAACCCAGTTATTCCACTTTGTGCAACCCCACCAGTCAATCTAATATAGTCACCCGGCTGTACGCTTGGGTCGCCGAAATATTCCAACTCAAACGGCGTATAAGCAACTTGCGACACCTGGTCAAATATACCATCGATAATATGCTTTCTGGTCGATGGTATTTTATCGGTTAAAAACGGATTCTCCTCCAGCTCCAAATGGTTCCCGTCGTTTGACGAAATACTTTCGTACAGCGTTTTACCCGACACCATCGATAATTTGGTAATATTGTAGCGAAAATCTGCAATAGACGTGTTGAAACGCGAATCGGCATCAATGGTAGTAGTCACATCATTGACAACTCCCACAAATTCTAATTCACCTTGTCTATTCATTCGGGCAAAACAAGCTAACAGTTGAGCAAGCCACCCCACTAAATCTCGACATGTTTCAACATCATTCGAAAGTGGCAATTCATAACGACGTGCACCATTCGGCATTGATTCAATTTCATTCTCGGTGTTTCCAAGTTTAATACCTGCTTTTTTGCAAACTGCTTCTAAAAACTGAAAAGGAGTTCCAGATACCCTAACGCCGTCTAGATTTATATCCAATAAGATGATGTTGTCAAATGCCTTAATATCGATGATTGATTCTTTACGTTTAGCTTCTACAACTTTAAATAAGCCAAGCGGAACAAACTCAAAAAGGCCGGGACTTACCTCAATACCGAACTCTAAATTAACATCGGATGTTTCAAATGCCACTCCGCTAAATCGCTCCGACAAAATCAGTCCGAAACCCATTTCAGCTGCAATCACATTCCCAATTTCAAAATCATCAGAAGCTACGCTTTGTTCACGAGTGTATAAACTACCTTGTAAAATATCTTCATCGTCAATCTGGAAAACCGTTCCATCTCCCAATACAATCGACCCGCGCAGCTGTACGAGCCGATTTGGTGTATCAATTGCAGCTTTGTATGCCGCGCTAGTCGGATACATATAGCACCTCCGTCAATATTCTATAAGCGAAAAGGATAAATACCACAAACTTTCGTTACCGTTCTTCGCATTCGCTTTTAAGCTTCCGCTACGATCGCCCACATACATCCAGGCAGTTGAGCGGCTAGATTTAGTTGGATCAAAGAAGTTAACTGAAAAACGAGCAGAAGTAACTGCGTCAATAATTATTTTTAATTGCTCTTTAGTCACAATCCAACCCACTTCTATTTTGTAAACCCCAGACCGTATACGGTCACGGTGTAGCATCCCCGTCTCGCTCCTGCTGGTATTTTCGCCGTCAAAATCTTGGAGCATTACCCTGTATTCAGTCGGCTCCGGCAATGCCACACCATTGATTATAAGTAGAGCCATTTAATTACCTCCTGTTTGTTCGGATAGACCGCATTTGCTGAGCAGTCACGATAACTTCGTCAATCATTTCTGAACCAATATAAACCGGAATTGTAACATCACTACCTATTTGATCCTTTAATTTCTCAATCGCTTGTAAGATTTTGTGAAGAATATCAGCCATTACACTGTCACTACTCCCTCCGGATCCACCCATTTGGTTAGCAATTTGACCAGCAAGATTATTTATCCATCCTGTGTTGTTTTCAAGTGGCATGACGGCTTCTTTTCCGGCTTCACCTACCATGGCAATAGTTGGCTGATCGATGATTCCCCCACGTGCTAAGCGCGGTATTTGTGGGATATTAATCCCCTTACCACCAAGACCTGGAACCCAGGACGGCACTTTAATTTTGTTAAGTCCTTTAATCGCTCCATTTACGAGCCCAATAATTCCGTTTAGTGGCGCTTTGATAATCGCAACTAGGGTGTCGGCAATTCCGCGGAAAATATCAGCTAGTCCTTGCCATGCTTTGCGCCAATTTCCAGTGAAAACGCCAGTTATGAAATCTATCAAGCCACCAAAGACGTTTAGTAAACCTTGGACAATATCAGATATAATAGCCACTGATGAAGCGACATAGCCACCTATTGCACTAAAAATCACATTAAATACGGGACCTAATTTCTGAACCAACCAGTTCACGATCGGCAAAATAAATTTATTCAAAATTTCTTGTGCGCTAGTGTATAACTTCCCAACAAAATCCCCTATTTCTTTTACTAAGTGCTTTAAATGGTTATCCCATAAGTCTTTCATCAAAGTTAACATGTTAGAAATGAATGGTTTTAAAAAGCCATTCCATAAGTTATCCCATAGCTTCTTAATTCCCGCTAGCGATTCTTTAATATTACCTAAAATTTTAACGCCCCAGGTATCCCACCATTCAAATATAATATCTAAAGCATCTTGAATAATCTGACTGATTATTTCTAAAGCTGGAGCAATAGCGCCTTGCCAGATATCATCAAAAATTCCTTTAGTTATTTCAAATATTTGATAAAAGATATCCATCCAACCAGCTAGGTATTCAGTTAATCTAGGTAATCCTTCATTGATTAACTTCTCATAAATCGGGAAAAGAGCATTCCAGATATCTTCCACAATCATTCTGTAGGACTCTAAAAATCCCGCTAAAACTAAAGACGATAATTCGATTGCCTTTTGTAATAGTCCAACAAAATCAGTAACAAACCATTCGCCTAAACTCAATCCTAGGCCTTTGATATCTTCAAAATATCCCATGTAAAAGGATACCCACTTCTCTAATTCGGGTGCGATATTCCCCCACGCGTTTTTTAGTGATGGACCAAAAGTGTCAACTGTCCACTGCCAACCCTTTTTAATGGCTTCCCATGTTTTGCTGAAGGTATTTCTTATTCCTGAAGCTAACTTGTCCATTTTAGCTTGGATACCGGTAACGTCCATATCTGGTGGCGTTAATGGAGCAATTCCTCCAGCTCCACCGCCTCCACCCGTACCACCTGCGTCAGACCCAGCGCTACTATCGGCTATCGTATTAATCTCATCAAAACTCGCTAATTGTCGGTTAGCTTCCTTCGCTTCTTTAGCGGCTTTCTTGCTTGATGCACCAAAACCATCCATTGCAGCTCTTGCTGTGTTGATCCCTTGCGCTGCTTTGTAAGACTGTTTATAGGTCTTACCGAAAATAGCGCTGATAAAAGCTGCAATATACGCGGTAGCTTTAGCCAACCAATTCATGAAAGCTTGTAGAGCTGGTAAAATAGCTTGATAAATCGGCATAAACGCTACTTGTAGATTCGTTTTTACTTGATTCAATGAATGCGTAAACTGATCATTTGTTTTCATAACAGAACCCATATATTGCTGTAAGGTTCTTATGCCCTTGTATAAAACAGAAAAGACAAGCACCTGCTTTGCAATACGTTTAAAACCCCTCACAAAAGAGTTGGTCATACCGTTAGCCTGATTACCAGCACCTAGAAAGGCAAAGCCTAATCTTCTGACAGGCTTTTCTGTTTTAGTGGCTCCTGAAGCTACTCGATTAAAACTTCGATTTGCGCCATCCATATCAGCCTGTATTCGCTCAGCACGTTTACTCAAATTAATCAAAGAGGCTTCAGTCTTGACTATTTTTTCACGTAAAGCGTTCTTTCCTTCACGTCCCATACTTTGTTCAAGTTGAATTATTTTGTGCAAGGCTTTATCTGATCTTGCAATAAGTGTTGTCATTTGCGCTTCAGTCTTAGCGATTTCACCAACTAACTTATTTCTACGCTCTGGGTTAACCGTTACCTCATATGAGTGCTGCAACTCTTGAAGTTTCGATCGTAGACCTTCAATCCTTAACTCTGACGACTTCATAATTGCTTCTTGTTGCTCTATCTGATGTCTTACGTTATCAGACAGTCCTTCATTGTACTGTTGTTTTAATTCAGTAAGCCTTTGTTGTTGTATCTCAATTTGCTGATTAACGTTATTAAGCGTCTGAGACAGTTGATCACTAGCATCAAAAAACGGACTAGCGTTAAATGTCTGTTTAGGCATCTGAAACGCTTCTTTAGGCATTTTCAAATTATCTTGTAAAGACTTTTGAGCGCTTTTGACTTGTTGATCGAATTGCCGTTTAGGAAAACTGAGCATGCTTTGCAAAGTCTTTTTGAACTTTTGCGTACTTGATGAAAAAGATTTTCGGAGAGCATCAGTCATGCTTTTACCCATTTCATCAGACTTACTCTTGATTTCCCTGTCGAGTGCTGATGAAATGTCTATGTCAAGCGATATTTTCCCTACGCTATCTGCCATATTTTCACCTCTTTTCGGTTATGGATAAATAAAAAAGCACCCGTTAATCTGGGCGCTTTTATGAAAATGCTTGTTTCATCATCTGTTGGAAATGTACAATCATTAGTTCTGGACTGCCCTTTCCTTGAAGCAAATCCTGAGCTAGTCGACTTCTCCACTCGTTTCTGATTTTCTTTTGTTCACTATTAAAACTTTTTAAAATGTCCGGATCATCTTCAGATCTGATTGATATTATTTGACCTAGAGGAGTTTCAGGCATAATGCCTGCAAGCAAAGTACTAAACTCATCCCATGTCATGTCCGGCTCATTCCTTAATCTAATCCCGTATTGTTTAGTAAATGACGATTCAATCAAGTGCCAATCTCCATACAAGTCATACCACTTTGTTGTGTTAGACGGGTTTTTCCTTTTGAAATCGTGCCTCAACAGTCTCGTAATCTTCACCTAATGCTCCAGCCATTACTGCAGTGAAAATAACTTGATATCCCTGAAACGATAAATCGAGCTCATTAATTTGTTTTACCGCATCTTTACCAATAAAGTGTTCAAGCGCTTTATCGATTACTTCAATGCTATTAACATCTTCAGCATTAATTATTTCTTCAACCGCTAGAACAGTATTTTTGCGATTATCAATCTCAAATTCTAACTCTTCACTAATCTTTAATTTTGGTCTTTCGTTCGTCAGTTTTGATGTTATATCGATTACTTTTGCCATCTTGCTCATCCTCCTCAATCATTTCTATTAATTTCCCATGTACAGTACTATTGATTTCATTAAAGCGTTCTTGGGTAACGTTAAACACGCTACCCTTTACACGCTTAGCATTTGCCTTCTTATCAGTAAAAGGCACAATTGTTTTAACTTTAATCTTCATCGGATCTCACCTTAAACCGCAGGGACGTACTCTGGCTTGCCATCTGATTGTAACTCAAACTCTAATCCTGATACGTTTGTAGAGTCCCCACCGAATGGGGTTGAAATGTTAACAACACAGTCAAACGTCAATTTGTCGCCACCAGGGAAAACAATTTCCGCTTTAGACGATAAATCCGTTCCACTTTTCCAAGCTAGACCTGCAATATAATCGTTACCTGGATCACCCACGTTTCGTTTACCACTTAATGAAATAGCAAAGCCTTTACCTGTGGCTAATCGACGAATCCAGCCTTGCGTATCCATTGGAGTCCACTCTTCAACGTTTGTGTCTACAGACGGCGAAAAAGTCTCCATATCTTTTATGACTTTCATATCTTCTTCAGCACTTTCTCTTCCGTTTATACCAATTTTAAAATCGATATCAAAAACAGGATATACTCCTAAATTTTGAGCCATTTTCTCATCACCTCTCGTGTATTATATTTACTTCAATTAAAAATTCAAAAATACCCTCTGAATCCGTTCCTAGACTCAAAGGCTCTGTGTGTCTTGTGTCAAACATAATGACACGCTTACCACCGATAACAGCACTTTGACCAAACAGCAAATCATAGACTTCTTGCGCTTTTGCTTCAGCAACACTTGGTGATTTACCCCAATGAACCAAGATCGATATAGGTTTGCTGGTATAGCTTGTGTTTTCAAGACCTCCTAATGCGATTCTGGGCGCAACACCAATCGAATTATAAAGTGCAATGCAATGATCTGTTTTAACAGTCATTTGATTTAAAAACCACTGCGGACAATCGACTTTCTTTCTGAGCCAATCCCTAACATCTGATAAATTCATTTGATCAGCCCTTTCGCTTCTTGTTTAAAGAAATGCATGAACGTTTTCTTAACCCAGTCCTTCTTTTCGCCTGTGATAAAGACTTCAAGCCATCTTCCTTGTGCATTTGGGTTCTTATCTTTTCGGAAATTGTACTCTGGATGCCAGTACAACCGCCTTGCATATGGAGTGTCAAAGACAAGAGATATAACTAGCTTTTGTAGTTGTGATTCATCAATGAAACCACTGCGCTCTAATTCACCCGTTTGCTTTGGTACAACTTGCATTGAGACAACTTCCGTTTTTAATGCTTCAGCCGTCAAGGCTAACGCTCGTTTTTGCGCCTGTTCCAATACCTTAATGTTCTGATTATTGGCTACAAAAGTGTGTGTAATCTTAACCATTACATCAAATCCAATTCTGTTGAATAGACACTACCATCTGGGTTTCTAGGACGTTGAGCACCAAATATCGACTTAGTGTCGCTATCGATCTTGACATAGCCTGAAATGACCCGCCCTGGTGCAATATCACCCTCGATGATCACCTTGCCACTCAATACAACCAATCGCCTTTCAGCATCTAGTACCTGCCTTTGCTTTTCATCATAAAATGCGAGCCCATCATATAAAACTCTCTCGACAGGCTCGCCTAATTCATTTATTTTATTCTCAAAAACTTTAACAGGCGTGACTTGATTCCACTTAGGAAAAGGAAACCTCATGTTTATAACCTCCTACTCGTCAATCCTGTGGCGCTGAGCAAGTTCGCAACTGATTCCGATGTCTTAATACCTCCGCCACCTTCAACAGCGCTGAAGCCCATGGAAATGCTCCCAGCACTATACGAATCAATTGGCATAGTGAGATATTCACCATACTTATGAACAAAGTCAGCTTGTTGGCATACAGCCTTAGTGATATTTATCTGCTGGAAAGGTGTCAACCTATCAAACGTTATTGCAACAATGCGATTGTAGGTAAGGCTATCAATCTGATCGCTTGCCCTTTCTAATGCTTTTTCTAAATCAGTAACAGGGATGATGTTATCTCCGTATTTCTGATAATCATCAGGTGATGCATAAGCCATGCAGATCACTTCCCGTTCAATAGTCGAATAAGATCGTCTTTCTTATCCTTAGAGTTGTATTCAATCCCTAACTCATCAAGTTTGCCTTTTAGCTCATCAACAGTTAGATTGTTGTAATTTTGGTTTTCTACTTGTTCACCTTTATCAAGCACTGTATAGCCTTTTTCTCTAAACCACTCGATTAAATTAGAGTTATCTGTCTGGCCTTCTCCATTAACAAAAAATACACTGGCTGAAAAACCAGTGTACTCTTTGTTAGGGGCTTTAATAATAGCCATTATTCATCTCCCCCTGTTTCCTCTTCCTCAACATCAGGCTCTGGAAAGTTAGGGTTTTCTCTGTCTTGCATGACAGTTCCAAAACGTTTTGCATCTCGTAAATAATTATAGCCATCATCTTCAGGAAGCTCTTTATCTTGTATTTTAGTGCCTTGCTTCTTTCCGACATAATAGCCATTAACATAGCCTTTTTCTAAATCGTCTTTATATTTCAATGTGACTGCTCCTTTCTTTATTGTACTTTAATCTTACGCATAGCTCCTGCCGCTTTAGTCGCTTTTAATGCGACTGCTGCAACCATTTCAACTTCACCTTTTTTAACTGCACCAGCTGTTGTAAAATCAGGTAGCCATACGTTTACAGGAGATTGACCAGCCATAGATACAGCGTGGAAACCGTCTAAACCGAAGCGAGCAACATATAGAGATGTTTCTCCTGAAGTTGGGTTGGTTCCAACAATCGGGTCATTCGTACCTGGTTTAGCACCTAAATCAACCAATGGAGTAACTCCATAATATTCTACTTGTTCGCCAAACTCATTACGTTCTGCAGTGTACATTCCGGCACGACGAGCAATCGATCTAATTTTTGCAATCAATTTTGTGTTACCCATAATTGCTGATGGAGTGCCATCAAGTCCCATTAGGAACTCGTCAAGTGCATCTAAAAACACGTTATAATTCTCATCAACTTTGGCTGATGTAGATAGATCAATTACCCCATCATCAAATTCAGTTGATGATCCTGCAATAGCTTTATCTAATCCATCAAAAGCCTTAGCATTAACTGCGCTATCACCATTGATGACAGTATCATTAAATAACGCTTGAGCAGCTTTAATCTTTTGTTGCATTTGTAGAGTAGTCTCACTTGCGATACCGCCAGCCCCATCTAAAATTCTGTCAATTTCAAATGCACCACCGAAAATCTTCAAGTCAACTGTGTGGCGTTCTTTTTCTACAGATTGCGGCGTGTATTCCTCATTAACTGCACGGAACCCAGCCGTTGGTTGTGTTTTTAAGCGAGTGTAACCATACGTGTATGTTGCTCCACCACCCGTTGGACTAACAGCTTGATGGAATGGGATGTTATCTAAAATAAAGTTGTTCTTACGAAACTCATCAATTACTCCAATTGCTAAATCATCTTGTAAATTCTTTTTTACCTCTGCTAAAGTTACTGGCATATTTAATCACCTTTTCCTTATAATTTTATTTATTAATTCGTTGTGCTATCGCATCAACTAAAGAAACCGGCTTAGGACTTTGATTAGAACCTTGCCCGTCTCCGCCAACTTTAAATCCTGGTGGAGTTATTTCCTGATGCTCTTCCTGGTCAAACAGATATGGATCACTTTCTTTCAAACTTTCAAGCTGTGTGTCTAGACCTTTCAACGTATCGCCATCCAATTTGATCATGTCCATATCTAACAATGCTTTGATCGCTTTTGTGTTTTTGACCTTAGCACCCGATAGAGTCGACTCCAATTTGTAATCAAAAGCTTGTTGCTGCAATTTCTGTTCGTATTCAGTCTTAGTTGTTTCATTCGCTTGTTGTAACTCGTCAATCTTTGCTTGTAAGCCTTCTGCATCAACCTTTTTTAGTTCCTCTAGTTGTTTGTCACGATCGGACAATTGAGTTTGCAAGTCATTGATCTGAGCTTCAAGCGCATCAGCTTTATCAGCCTTTTCTTTTGTTGCATTAACTGTCTTGCCATGTTCAGCCATGATCTTATCAATAGCTTCTTTCTCTAAACCTAAATCTTCTAAAAACTTTCTATTCATTTTCATTTCTCCTTTACGATTTTTTACGTGGGTTTCGTCCACGAAAGGTTGCACTATAACGCTGTGCTTGCGAATAATTGCATAAGAAATAAGCCTTTTAACGTCATGCTCAGGACGAACAATAGAAAGGAGGAGTTAGTGCGCACTCAACGCTTGTCTGCTGAGTGCGATCATTCAACTAATTCATAAGTCTGTTCAAAAATATCTGGTTTGCAAGGATAAAACTCACCTTGAACTCCCTTGATAATATAGTCACCTACATCAGCTTTCATCGTTCCCTCTAACGTATTTATCTTCAATTCGGGTGCATCAGCATAACTTACAGATACGGTATCGTCTACCCAACTAGATATTTGCGCCAACGCTTCCGAATCATCTTTAAATTGAATCGCTTCAATCACAACTGGTTTCTTTCGATATTTAGCCACCACTTCACCACCTTCGCTTTTTACAAGGCTACTCACTCAGTAGCTGAGAGATAAGGATCACCCCTTTCTAAACTGATACTTCTGGTCTGATTACTTCAATTTCCTCATCATTATCACTAAAACATTTATCATCTCCGTTGGCTTCGATTATTTTATAGTCACCGTGGAAAATGATGTTGTCGTCACCGATTGAAGCGATCAACACGTTGTTTTTGTCAACAATATTAATCGATTTACCCATGTCAGCCTACCTCCCTAGTTCGATCTCGCCTTAAGTTGTCATGCTCACTAATGTGTTCTTTCAATCGTTCAGTCCACTCATTGACTTTCTTCTTGTATCTAGCTTGATTGACTTCATCAACTGAACCCTCATACAATCGTTTGTACATCCTAATGCCACGTTCTAAATAGCGCTGCTTTTGTTCTGCTTCGTAATTAGCAACAGCTTTCTCATCATCAGCTGGTTCAGGTATTGAGTTAATGCCAGGGAAAAATGTTCTTAATGAATGACGGCAATTCGGATGAAAAGCGTGGTTCTTCATTGCTTCACTTAATAACTCATATCGAGTCTCTCTAGCCATTTGTAAAGCATCTTCTTTACTTAATGACGTATAAACATCATCAATCATGACTGTTCCTTGGTACGGAAGACACATAGGACTGCAATTGTCATGTGAGCTCATTAAAACAGTATAGACTCCTAATTCATCACGCTTTTTGCCCTCACCTAAGAAAGTAGCTCTTTGGCTTGCTGTCCTTAGGGCCATTTCGGCATAAGCCCCAATGGTCACGCGCCTACCGTCTTTATACTCAATTACATTAATTCCTTTTTGTAAAAACTCCTTCGTGGCCATATCGATTGCTTGATCAAGCGTCTTTGCTCCTGAAGCCATATTGACCTCAGCCTTATAAATCGTTTGGCGATAAACATCGTCCATTTTACGCAAAACACCATGTTCGGCTTTTTTCAGATCATTCTTAACTGTATCCTGCAAGGCTTCGAGTTTGCGTTCATTCAGACCAAAAAAGCTAGACTCTTCTACTGGCCTAGCCAACTTATCCCATGCCACATCCAATACAGGAATAGAACTTTTAGGAATAGGCACTTTAATATTTGATACGTTTCTTTCAATTCCGAACGGTTTTAATATGACATTTAAAAAACGATTCCAGGCTCGATGTATTCTGTTCTCGCCTGTTTTAAAGCTATCTTTCAGGACATCGTCAACCAATTTCTCTGAATCCTTAAACGCTTTCTGAATAATCTTGCTGTTTGTTCTTCGATAACTAGCAATATTTCTTATCTTCGCACGTTGCCACATTTCCCAGCGAAAGCCTTCTTTTGTTTCTTCGAGTTTATGTCGCAATAGGTTTCGTCTCATTGAGCCGATAAGATCTAAGGTCATTTCTTCAAAGATAGCGGAAATATCGTAAGGGTTAGGTTTCTTCGGCATTACTCATCACCGTCTTGTTGTTGGTCTTCCTCAATCTCTTCATCATCCTCAGGAAGATCATCATACTCACCAATTTGTGGCTCTTGTAGTGTGGTTATTCCTTCCTCTTTCTTAATTCGAGCGACTTCCTCGGCTCTTTGCTCATCAGTCCAATCAGGGTATAGTTCCTCGACTGCTCTTTCTGTTGACATGACTTTATAATCTTTGGCTTTTCCAACAGTTTCAACTAATGTGTTGAAATCAGGGCTTGCGTATTCGCCAAACTCAACCGTAACCTCATAATCTTTAGGTGTTTTAGTTTTCATATTGTCATAGACTTTTAAGACAATATCGACTAATTGAGGGATAACGTCTTGCAATCTTTCAATGATCTTGCCACGAGTATAAAGTGTTGCCTTTTCCTTTTCTCTTTGCGCTTCTGCATTGTCTGTTTTCTTTAAATCTATTCCTAGCGTTGATGGACTGATAATGCCTTGTAAACTCTGATCAAGCATGTTGGCATAGGTACTAACAAAGGCAGCATAAATAATGTCGGGCTGAACCATCTTGATTTCATTCTTATCATCTTCTTTTAAGGATGTTCCAATCGCAATAAACTGATTATCAAAGGGATTAGGACGTTGTGGTTGTCCTGTATTAGGATCCTTTGGTACTAAATCATTAGGAATATACTTTTGCACACGACCTTGCCTGATTGCATCAACCCATTGAGATATAACCTCGTCAAGTGCATCAAACGAATCTGCCTTACTATCGAATAGTGATTTACCACGGTCCGGCCATTTATGATTCTTGAAAAACATCAATGGCACTGCCATAATAAAATTGCCTGTAAACTCAACATCTAATAATTCTGACGTTTCAGGAACCATTGATAATGATACTTCTTCGCCATCTTCATCGAACAGTTTAAATTTGATATATCCTTTTCCAAAAATCTCATGTAGCTGATAGTCTTTATCCTTATGAGTGTAATCAGTTTTAAATATTATTTCTTTTAATCGATTTCGCTCTCGAACGTATTCGACACGATCTCCTGAATAGAACTCAATAATCGGATATTCAGTAACATTTGTATCAACTGTTACTTTAAAAGCACCGTCACCTACTGCCAGCGCCTCAATGATTGACTCGCCTAATAATTCTCTAAAATTATTATCCTTGTCTATTTCTTGCCAAAGCTCAGTCTCAGCTTTTGTTTTTAATTCAATAGTATTTAAATCAGCGATAGCAATATCTGCTAATCTCTCAACAATCATTGCTGGTAAACCACTATGGATCTTTCTAATTGCCATGTCCTCGCTTGGAACTGCTGCCCAAAAACGTGACCGACTTACATTATCATTACCAGCTTGCTTATAAAACTGTTCTAACTCTGATGGATCGCCACGATACCATAATCGATTACGTAACACACCTTCTTCATAACTAAAAGGTTCTTTAATTGTTATTATGTTGTTTTTTTGAGCCGGTTGTATCTTTAATAATTTCATAACCATACGTTTCCACCACCTCACTTCTTAAACCTCCAATCTGGTCTTAAACGGATGCACTGCATATTCGCTACTGTCCAAACAGTCAACAGGATATGAACCATCATCCGTTCGTACCCACTCACCCTTTTCTCGCTCTTCTTCAACCCATGTTGCGTTTTCAATTGCTTCAATCCAGGGCTTTAAATGGTTCATAATCTTATAACGACCTTGATTTATTAAAATATTTGTTAGTCTTATCCGATCAACAATGCCATCTTTCTTATACGACGGTAATACCTGAATGTTTATACCTCGTCGATCTAGCTCATTTTTTAGTGCTTGTCTAAATAACTTATCAGCAGACTCAACAAACATATGTGCAGACATAAAAAAGGACGGGTATGTTTCAATCCATTCCTCAATCTTGTTTGCTATTTCTTTAGCGTATCTATCATGTGTATAGCCTTGATCTTTTCCTTGCTTGTGGTAATAACCATCCAATAAAATTACTTCTTTGTACTGTGGTGTGAAGCCTGTTAATGTTGCTACAGTCGCATCAGTACCACCAACATCCACACCAATAGAAAAAGCTATAAATCGTTTATTTAATGCGTAATCACGCATAACAACAACGTCTTTATAGCTATATCCTGTATATATTCGACCAGTTGCAGCAGTTCGTTTTCCCATAATGTCTGCTAAATACCATAATGAAGTCTTATCATATGTGGCTAATACTTGCTTTAATTGTTCGTCACTGATGGACAGATTATCAAAAATTGTGAAGTGACCATAATTGTATCCTGGATTCTCACCGCGCTCTTTTAATAAATCTTGGTAGTCTAAAATATCACGATAAAACCAATGAGCTGGTGGTTTCGGGTTTAGATCAAAAAATAATTGCCTTTTTGTACTGGCTAATGTACGGTCAAATACTTCTTGCACAAATGACTGGTGACACTCATTGGCTTCAGTTCCGTAGGCTGTACCGTATGAGTTACCTTTTATCCTTGCAGCATCATTCGACTTTCCACCACCGGCAAGAATGACTATTTTCTCACCTGTCTTAGTTTGAATGTATAAAGCGTTTAAGTTTTTGTATTCACCTTCACGGCATCTGCCTGCAAATATATGTTGCAATCCGAATCCGTTTGAATCAATAACGTTCATTCTTGCTGCAGCTAGAGTAACTCCAAAGACAAGATGCAACCTATCAGGATGCGTTTCAAGTGTCATGGCATACGATATGATGTTAATTATGTTTTTCCCTGCACGTTTACCGCCTTCAGCAACGTTTAACCAGCTACTATGTGATTGTTTAATGTAATCTACTTGTTTTTTTGTCAATGGTGCATAAGGAATCAATGTACTAGTCATCATCAATCACCCGATCATTAGCTGGGTTGTTAATCAGATCAGCAAGTGCTATTACCTGCTCGTTCATGTTAGCCGTATCTTGGTTTGGCACTTTAGACTTTAATAATTCAATACGTGCTTTTTGCTCTTCTGTCGCTAGGTCAGTTTTCAACAATTCATCATATTGTTTAATCATGTTCCTTAACTCACTCATAGCTCTTGATTGAGCGTTTAAGAACGTAGCATGACGATCCCAAGAGAATTGAAATTCGTATTCTTGTTCGACATACGTTGGCGTTGTTTGAGCTTCGCCATCTTCGTTTTCACCAGTGATTTCTTGTTGCACTTTTTCTTTTTTGAGTTCTTTAATCATTTCACCCTTATCGGTAACAAACATAATTTGTTGCGCCCTGATAATTGCAGCATATTGTATTTGTATTTGGTCCCATAATAAATCAATAGGGTTTGCCTTCTCAATCATTCCCATGAGCTCTAATGTGTCTTTAGGAATGTACCTACTAAAGAAACCATGTTTTTTACTATTTTGATTTCCGTTCATCTTCTCTGGTGGTGCTCCTGTAGATTTACCACCATGCATACGGCAACGACCATTCGACATTGCTCCATTCTTACATGGTTTTCCTGATCTAGTTTTAGCACCACACCTTTTTCTTGCATGGGGTTTGTTTTGCATTTACATTCACACCACCGTCCTAAAATAAATTTAAGCATAAAAAAGACACCCGATTCGGATGTCTAGTTTTTGTATTTTTCACTTTCCACTTTTCTAACGCTATAAGGAGGAAATTCCTGCTTAATATATAATTTATATAGAATAATACCTTTAAGACCTTACGGTCTTTAAATATCAGTAATTCAATTTATATATAAATAGCTATCTAATTTTACACACACTTTGTTTTATTTGTCACTTTATGTTTTTTATGTTCAATGTGTCCAAAGTGTTCAAACTGTTCAATAATGCTTTCTTTTATGGCGTAAATATGTGATCTCGATAATCCCATATGCTTACCGATTGCTACCATGCTCATGCCGTCTAGCATGCATTGTAATACTGCTTTTTCTCGTTCATCTTTAATAATTGGTATTCGCTTCTGAATGAACAGCACCTTTTCCTCTAACTTTAACATCCACTTACTAGCTTTATCTCGTCTGATAACTTCCATCGCTACCGGATCACTAGTTCTTCCTTGCGCCTTTGGTAAAGATGATTCAATTCCGCTTTGCGCAACTATATTTCCACCTACATGTATCAATATATCTCTCTGTCTCTTAATCTCATTAATCATCCAGCTATAATCACGCAATGATTGTTCAATCTCGTTTCTGTTCATTCCATCCAGTCCCCTTTTCAAACATCAATTTTATGTAATCACTTCGTTTGATAGGTTTTAATGTTCCTGATCTTTGATCTCGCCTATATTTACTGACTTTCCACTGCATTTTTGGAAATACATTTTTCCGCATGATCTCACTCCTTTTTATAAACAAAAAAGGACACCAAAACAGTGTTTAAACTGTTCTAGTGTCCTCCAGTTGGCTGGGGCGGACTACAAATTATTTACTTTCAAAGTATTTAGAATCTATAAAGAAATACGCAGGTCTCAATCCCTCTTGTCTTATAAGTGATTTTTCCATTAATTCCTTTGTTAATTTTCTTACTGTTGCCACAGATAAATCTAATTCCCTTGCTAAATCTTTTGCTGTAAGGCCATTGTTAAAATGAAAGAAGTGGTTTTGTGCTAAGATAAACATAATTTCAGAATGTCCTTTGCTCTTGATCTCCGAGTCACTTTTTATTTTGTTATATGCAATTTCTATTAATTCTACTTTTTCTTTTAATTCCGTAATCATTTCTTTAAGAGTTATTAAAATAATATCTAAAAATGTATCAATAAAGTTATTCATTTCTCCCCTATTCATAATGGAGTTAGCTACTTCAAAAGCTTCCAAGTAATTTTGCTTGAGTTTATTACAACCTCTCGATAATGACAACGCCGGGATTTCCCCGAGCACCGTAGATAAAAATATACTACTTATAAACCTTGAAGTTCTCCCATTTCCATCATAAAAAGGATGAATATATCCAAAAAAGTAATGACAAACGGCGACCCTTATAATCATTGGAATTTCATCTAATTCATTTAAAACCTTTAACATTTTTTCCACTTCAATAATTATACTATTTTCTGGCATAATACCGCGATGAATAACTTTGCCTGTTCCTGATTTTTTAAATACGTGGGTATAATCTTTTCTAAATATCTCTCCATCAGGTAATTCGCTGTTTTCAATTTCTCCTTCAGTTATTTCATCATATATTTTCCTTACATCAGCAGCATTGGTAGGAAGAAATTCATCTTCACTTTCATTTATTAAATTCATGTAAGACTTTACCATACTGTTAAATCTAGATTTATCTTTTTTATTCAACTTAAGATTCTTGATACTTCTGGCAATCTCATCTTTAGTGCTTTGCACTCCTTCTAATTCGTTTGTATTGTATAATTCCTCCACTAAGCATTCAACGATAAATTGGTTCTTTGCTACAGGAGGCAACTTATCAAATATATAGTTCAATTTACCAGAAATGTTATAAATTTGAGCAACATTTCTAATTATTTTATTAGTTGGAATATAATATAATTCATAAACATTTGGTTGATCCATTGGCTTAATAAACAAATTAAACTTTACTACGGAGTCCATAGTTATTCGTTGATTATACTTTTTTAAAAATTCCTCATGATCGTATTGTCTAAATATTTTGTATAAGTCTTTCATGACACCACCTCAATTGCAACTTTTTTTGTATTATTAGACTATGATATAATATTTTTATAGTTTATACAACAAAAATAATGTTTTTTTGTACATTGAATAAAGAAATAGTTGCTTTATTTAACTATTTTAACATGTGTACCACATTTACAACGTCCATGACCACTTTCCTTAATTTTAATTTTTCTATTGCATGAAGGACAATTTATATACATAATAATACCCCCAAATCAAAACCACCAGTGTGAACTGGTGGTTTGCTCTGCGGCTGAAAGCCTATGTTACCGGCCTCGGCCTAAAAGGCCCACTGAATGGGTTTCCCTTTTGCACCACACTTACTCACTGATTCTAAAA